>WNGF01003083.1_pt1 | contig 37107 bp, 30 predicted proteins | sample 5400641 | NCBI WGS metagenome assembly WNGF01 (sample SAMN13153371, study PRJNA577476) | soil metagenome | isolation source: 80 cm soil or saprolite under grassland replicate 2 | place: USA:California | collected 2016-06-15 | reverse complement strand
ATTCCGGCGTCTTCGAGTGCAGCCAGCTCCCGATTCAGCGCCAGTGAAAAAGCGGGCAACGCGCGCCCCTCTACGAGACTGCTGCCGGCGAGCTCGGCGTGATCTCCAGTGTCCAGACGACGGGTATGTCGGCGGAGAGGGAGTCCCGAACCGAGCAATACTTGTTGACGGCGAGATCGATTGCCCGTTCCAGCTGGTCTTTCTCCAGCCCCGATCCGGCGACGCTGAAATTCAGCGTGATGTGCTTGAATTTGCGCGGCACGCCATCGACGCGCTCGCCGACGACCCGAACTTCGAGTGACTCCAGCGGCGTTCTCCTCTTCGCCATTATCTCCACGACGTCGATCGCGGCGCATGACGCGAGCGCGCTCAACAGTCCTTCGGGTGGACTCTGTCCCGTTTCTCCGGTGCCGTCGAATCGGGAGGTCTGCCCTCCCTCGTGCCCGCCGTCAAAGCGTTGTCCGCCCGCCCATTTCACCGTCACACGCGAGGGCGGCTTGGCCGGCTTGGGTTGAGAAGTGGTATCCGTCATTTTTGCAGTTCCGCCGTAATGCGGCGATCTCGAGACTGGTTTCGATCGGTGATGGGATAATCGGCGCGTCCCACGCCAACGGCAAGTACGCCGGACATATCTTTCCTGACTCGCACGACAAGATCATCCTAAAGACCTCGATGCCCGATCTGCCTTCGATGGATCCATATGCCCGGCACGTCCTCCTGTGCACGGGAGCTTATTGCTCACCCGACCGGCGCGGACGTGAGCTGTATGCGCAGCTTCCGGCTCTGCTTGAGAGGGAAGGGTTGCTCTTTGGCCCGCGGAGAGTGAAGCGCGGTGAGACGAGCTGCCTTGGCGTGTGCACCGCCGGTCCGATCGTCGTCGTTTATCCCGAAGGTGTCTGGTATGCGAATGTGGACCTGCCGCTTCTCGAGAGAATCGTGCGCGAGCACCTGAAGGAGGGGCGGGTAGTTGAAGAAGCCGTGTTTCACCGCCTATGAGCGCAACGGATGAAGTCGGCGGCGAGAGGAGTGCGCTTCCCGCATGTCCGGCGTCGCTCTATCTTGAATGAAGCGATGGTTCTTGCGATGAAGAAATGCCGGACAGTCTGAATCCACGACGCGTCGCATTCGGCGCGGCGCGGAAGCTCTTGCTGGATGATCGCGATCCCGAACAGCTGCTTCAGCAGATAGCGGGTCTTAGCTCAACGCCAAACACTAAAGATCAGAGGCCGAACATGTCCCGCTCCCGCAGAGAGATCCTGAGCAATCTTGACGAGATGTACCGGGAGGCGTTCGAGCGCGCCAAGGGGAAAGGGGACGAAGCGCAGCTCGCGTCCCTCGATTTCGCATACCGCCGGGAGCAGCTGTATTTCGAGATTCTTCTCGACGTTCGCGAAGCGATAGAGAAGCGATAGCAGTTCCTTCGCCGGCCGCGTCGGCGTCTTCTCGATGAATAACGTTTGGGGCTGGGTCGGCTTCAACGCCGCCGTGCTCGGGCTTCTCGCGTTCGACCTCGGCGTTCTCCATCGGAAGTCTGCGCGCATCACGCTCAAACAGGCGGCGATCGGCAGCTCGGCCTGGATCGCCCTCTCGCTCTCGTTTGCGTTCGCCGTCTATCGCACGATGGGCAGCGAGTCCGGGCTTGAGTTTCTCACCGGCTACCTTATCGAGTACGCGCTCTCGGTCGACAACATCTTCGTCTTCGTTCTTATCTTCTCCTACTTCAAGGTCCCCGAGAAGCATCAGCATCGTGTGTTGTTCTGGGGAATCATCGGTGCGCTGGTTCTTCGCGGCGGGATGATTCTCGCCGGCGCCGCGCTCGTCGCCAGGTTCGAGTGGATCCTCTACATCTTCGGTGTCTTCCTCGTCTTTACAGGCTTGCGGATGGCGTTTCAGGGTGGCGACGAGATATACGACGCCGGGCGTGATCCTGTTCTCAGAATCGCGCGGCGGATAATGCCGGTCACCTCCGACTATCGGGAGGAAAGGTTTTTCGTCAGGGAGGCCGATCAGACGGGGCGGCTGCGCCGGTGGGCGACTCCGCTGTTCATCGTGCTCATTCTGGTCGATACGACCGACGTGATATTCGCGACCGATTCAATTCCGGCGATCTTCGCCGTGACCCGGAATCCGTTCGTGATGTACACGTCCAACATCTGCGCGGTGCTCGGATTGCGCGCGCTTTACTTTGTGCTCGCCAGCGTCGTCGACAAGTTCCGCTGGCTCAAGCTCGGACTTTCGCTCGTGTTGATCTTCATCGGGGCGAAGATGCTCATCGAGCCGATCTTCCCCATTCCCGTCATCGCGTCGCTGGGCGTTGTCGCGGCGGTGCTCGCCGCCTCGATAATCGCGTCGCTCCAGTGGCCAAGGCCGGAGCCCGGCGAAGACGCCTAGAACTTCACGATCTCTTCGTAGGCGTTCTTGAAGTCTTCCACCTGTGGCAGGATCGCATCCTCGAGCCGCGGAGCGTAGCCGACGAACGTGTCTGTGGACGCGACGCGTTTCACCGGCGCGTCCAGCCAGGCGAAGCACTCATCCGCGATGGCCGCCGCGATCTCGGCGCCATACCCCCACGAGATCGAATCTTCGTAGGCGACGATCACCCGGGAAGTTTTCTTCACTGACGCGAATACCGTTTCGCGATCCCACGGGCTGAGAGAGCGCAGGTCGATCACCTCGATCGAGATGCCGTTGTCGGCGACCGCGTTCGCCGCCGTGATCGCGCGCTGCACAGTCGCACCGTAGGTCACGACCGTTACGTCCGTCCCCTCGCGAACCATTTTCGCCTTCCCGAAGGGGATCATGAAATTCGGTCCGGGATACGCGCTCTTGTTGTACGTCTGGCGATAGAGATGCTTGTGCTCGAGGAACATCACCGGATCGTCGCAGCGGATCGCGGTACGCAGCAGTCCGTTCGCATCGAGCGCTGTGGACGGACAGACGACCCGCAATCCCGGACAGTGCGTGAATAGCGACGCGCCCGTCTGAGAGTGGTAAATCGCTCCGCGGATGTAGCCTCCGTACGTCACGCGCACGACAACCGGCGACGCGAACGCGTTGTTCGATCTCCAGCGCATCGTCGCCAGCTCGTCGCGGAGCTGCATGTACGCCGTCCAGATATAGTCGAAGAACTGAATCTCGACGACGGGCTTGAATCCGCGGGTGGCAAGTCCGATCGCGCGTCCGACGATGTTTGCTTCGGCGAGCGGAGAGTTGTACACACGCGCGCCGCCGAACTCCTTCTGAAGTCCCCACGTCACTTTGAAAACGCCGCCTTTCCCCTTCACCTTCCCGATGTACTGCTCGCGGGAAACGTCGGCTACGTCTTCACCAAAGACGAGAATCTTCGGATCCCGGCGCATCTCGTCCTTCATGCACGCGTTCAGGAGATCCACCATCGTCGTCGGCTCTCCGGCGTGCTGCGGATCATCCTCCGTATCGAACTGCTCACTCGTCGGATCGACGGTCGGTGAATAGACGGCGAATTCCACGGTCTCCGGTCCAGGCTGTTCCTGACCGAGTGCGTCGTCAGTCGCGGCGAGAATGAGCTGGTCAACTTCTTCCTGAAGCTTCGCCAGCTTCTCGTCCGTTGCGTGACCCTGCTCGACGAGCCATTTCGGGAACACCATCACCGGATCTCGGGCCGCCTCTTCTTCGCGCTCCCCCGGCGGGCGGTAGAACGTCTCGTCGTCGGAAAGCGAGTGGGAGTAAGGTCTGATGACATGCGCGTGAACGAGAGCCGGCCCCTTCCGCTGCCGTGCATACCGTACCGCGCGCTCCATTGCTTCGTAGCTCTTTATTAGATCGCAGCCGTCGACTTCCTCGACGTAAAGATCCGGAAAAGACCGCACGAGCTTCGAGATGCTGCCGCCGGCGGTGTTCACTTCCACCGGAACCGAGATCGCGTAGCCATTGTCCTCGACGAGATAGACTGCCGGCAGCTTGAGATTCGCGGCCGTGTTCAGCGATTCCCAGAACTCGCCTTCGCTCGTCGTTCCGTCGCCGGTCGTTATCAGAACGACTTCGTCCTTCTCGAAGCCTTCCGTGATGTCGAGCAGCTTTGCGCGATGGCTTGCCTCAGCGCATCCCACGCCCTGGAGGAACTGCGTTCCCGTCGGGGATGAGGCGGAGACGAGGTTGTAATCCTTGTGTCCCCAGTGACTCGGCATCTGCCGCCCGCCCGACGCAGGATCTATCGCCGCTCCGACCGCTTCATACAGCATCTCGGTCGGCGTGACACCGAGAAGCAAGCAGAGCGCGCGATCGCGGTAGTACGTGTAGAACCAGTCGTATTTCGACTTCAACACCATTCCCGCCGCGGTCAGAATCGCTTCGTGCCCCGCTCCGGAGATCTGGAAGAAGATCTTGTTCTGCCGCTTGAGCTGGACTTCCTTATCGTCGAGCTTCCGGGAAAGCAGCATGTTCCGGTAGGCGGCGACCAATTGCTCGCTGCTCAGGCCAGCGGTGGATGACGCGCCCGACGAAGGTTTCTCTGGAAGAGTTCTGGTGGCCATTAGTGTGTTTTACCGACACCTGAAATTAGCAGCCCGCAACAATTCCACGCCACGACATCGTTTTAGCGCTTCAGGCGTGAAAATACGATAACGACAGCTCATCGATGAAAAATCGACCCTTTCCGGGCTGTCTCCTGAACCCTACTATGGGACTACTCCCACTTCAGCTGATTCTATGAGACAGATCCTCGCACTTTCCATTGTGGCAATCGCGCTGATGTCGACCGGCGGAGCTGCGCAGGACATTCCCGGAATGGCGCGCCCGCCGATTCTAATTCAGCAGGCCAGGAGAGTACCGTACCGCGACAATCTGATCTCGGTCAATCCGATTGGCGTGGTGTTGCAGTATTACAGCGGACAGTACGAGCACGCGCTATCCCCAGAGTTCTCGCTCGCGCTCAACGGCAGTTATTTCACGCCCGATTATTTCGACTTCAACGACACGAACGATTCCGGACCAGGCTACGTCTCGGCCGATCTAATAGCGCGTTTCTATCCGAATGCCGAGGGACTGCGCGGGTTCTCCATCGGGGGAAAGGTGGGGTATGCGCGCGTAGGCCGCTTGGATTGCGTGTACACCTATTCTGGCGGAGGGTACACGACCAGCTGCGCCAGGGCCAGCGCACGCACGATCGGCGTGGAGGGAGATTACAATTGGGTACTCGGGGCATCACAGCACTTTGGCGTGCAGCTCGGTCTCGGCGCCAAACGGTATTTCTTCAACAGGCACACTTCTGCTAGCGCCGCGATTCCAACAGCGAGAGCATCCATCGGCTACGCCTGGTAGGCTTGTTGTGCGGCGCTTCTAGTAATCCACCGGCCGGAGGTACGCCTCGCCGATGCCGGTCGGACTCACCATCGCGACGGTTGGTAGCTTGCGCTTCCAGTGAGTACCGGCGAGACGCTTTCTCACGAGCTCGACCTCGGCCGCGTCGAAGCCGCGCTCGATCAACGAAGCAGGACTGTAACCCATGACGAGCCAGTTCAGAATCTTGTCGGCCACGGCGTAGGTGATCCCGAAGTCACCTTCGTCAGTCTGTCCTTCAATCAGATCCGCCGATGCCGGCTTTTCTATGACCTCACTGGGAACACCGAGGTGTCGAGCCAGCTCCCACACCTGCGTCTTGAACAAATCGCCGAGCGGATTGATCGGCGGCGAATCGTCCGCATGCCAGGTGAAATATCCGAGCAGACGTTCGGTCTTGTTTCCGGTTCCGATCGGCAGCGCCTGATACTTCGCCGATAGATCGAACAGCACGATCATCCGCTGCCGCGCCATCACGTTTCCGCGGCGGGCCGCATCCGCCTCTGGCTCATTCGCGAGGTAACCGTCGACAGCGGTGGAAATGTCCACCGTTCGCGAGTCTATTCCAAGTTTGTCGATGACGAGCTGGGCATGCTCGAGCGAATCCTTGCTCGACGTCCGATACGGCATTCGAATGCCGACCACATTCTTCGGACCGAGCGCCGCTGCGGCGAGATACGCGGTTACGGCTGAATCGACGCCGCCGGAGACTCCGACAACCGCTTTCTTGAAATCGCGGCGCTCGAACTCCTCGCGCAGGAACGATGTGAGCCAGCCGGCGGTGAGCTCGGGATCGATCTCCAGTGGGGGCGGTCCGCCCGACGCCGGCTCGATTCTGACGAGCGGAATCTGCGCGTCGGCGGACTGCCCATTTCCCGACACCACCTTCGCGGTTTTCGATTTCGCGTCATCGCCAGCCGATGACGACCTTGCCTTCGATCTCGTTTTCGGATTCGCCGGTGTAAGCGGACCTCCCGGCGTCGGTCCGCCGTCGTAGCTGAGCTCTAGGCGCTCTCCCGACTGAATCCGGTCGACGGTTCGCATTAGGTGCGGCATCATCGTCTGGAGATCGGTGAGCAGCGGCGCGTCGGTGCGCGCGCGCGTCAAATCGTTCGTGTCGAGCGTCACCGTCATTATCGTCTCGTCCCACAACGGCGCCTGGGCGCGAACATCACCGTGCGGACCGGCGACGATCGACCCGCCCGAAAACGTCTTTCCGCCTTCCGTGCCGACCAGATTCGTGAGGCACACGAACACACCGTGCTCCTCGGCGATGTCTCGCGCGAGCCGCTCCCAACGCTTGAGATTCGCCGGAACGGACCCCTCGTCCTCGCGCGGCCAGATGCCCCGCGCCGGAGATGCCGACAGAACGAAGATGAGATCCGCGCCATCGAGTGCCGCAACAGTTCCGGTGAGACTGTGCCACGCGTCTTCGCAAATCAGCATCGAGGCGCGCCCCCATTCCGTGTCGAACGCGCGAACTTCGAAGCCTCGATCGACGAATCTTTCTTCGTCAAAAAGCCCGTAGGTAGGAAGAAACAGCTTGCGGTGTACGTGCCTGATCACCGGACCCTTCTCGCCGCCCAGTGTCACATAGAGCGCACTATTATAGTAGGCGTTGTTCCAGACTTCGTAGAAACCAATGCAGACATCGAGCGTGTCCGGTGTATCAGTTACTGACCGGTATTGTTCGTCAAGGTCGCGGGCGAGCGCGCCGGCTGTCATCGCGAGGTCGCGAACTCCGCCTTCGACGAAGTAGCCGGTTAGCGCGGTTTCCGCGAAGACGGCAACCTGCGGGCGGGGGTCAAGAGCACCGAGTTGAGAGAAAACCTTCGGCAGCCGCGCGAGATTTGATTTGTAGTCGCCTTTTCGCGGCTTGAACTGCACGATTGCCAGATGAACGGATCCATTCATCACTCTGAAGTTGACATGACGCGCCCCCTGCGGCAACCGCTCGTTCTGCTCGTATTCGCCCTCTTGCCGGCCTGGCCCGCTCACATCGGGGCGCAGCGAGCGGCCGCGTCCGATGACCAGCCGTGGAAGATCGTCAGTCCGCCTCAATCCTCCCTCGTTTTCGCGCGCGACGGCTCACTCATTGGCGAGATCGGCAAAGAGCTACGGCAGAGCGTTTCGATCCGTTCGCTGCCGCGGTATCTCCCACAGGCGTTCGTCGCTGTCGAGGATCACCGCTTTTATCAGCACAAGGGTGTGGACATCGTCGGCATCGCCGGCGCGCTCAAGGACGACATACTCGGCGCCAGGCGCGGAGCAAGCACCATCACGCAGCAGCTCGTCGGCAACATGCATCCGTCGATTATCAATCGCGCCGATCTCAGCCCGACGCGAAAGCTGCGCGAGCAGGCCGCCGCACTCGAGATGGAGCGCCACTACTCGAAAGAACAAATCCTCGAAGGCTATTTGAACCAGATCTCCTTCGGGCACGGATGGTACGGCGTCGAGGATGCCGCGAGACACTATTTCGGAAAGAGCGCATCGACGCTTTCGATTGCCGAGGCCGCGACTCTCGCCGCAATGCCAAAAGGTCCGGCGCTGTATGACCCGTTGAAATACCCCGAGCGGGTCATTGCGCGGCGGAACCTCGTGCTGAGTCTGATGGCGGAGCAGGGATACATCACCGCCGAGGAAGCGGTGGCGGCGAAAGCGACGCCGCTCGCGACCGCCCTCGATTATGGAATGTCGGCGCCGGCTTCGTATTTCGTCGACGTCGTCAGAATTCAGGCGATCCGGGGAGGCGTTCCGCTGATGCAGGGTGGGTATCGCGTTTACACGACACTCGATCCACCGCTGCAGCGCGCGGCGGCAGCGGCCCTGGCGGAGGAAACGGCGGTGATCGAATCGCGGCCCGGATACCGGTACCCGAAATATTCCGCCGGCGCGACGGCGGATTACCTGCAGGCGATCGTCGTTGCGATCGCTCCTTCGTCCGGTGACGTGCGCGCGCTCATCGGTGGCCGCGACTATGAGCAGTCAACGTTCGATCGTGCCGTCGACGGGATGCGACAGCCGGGCTCCGCGTTCAAACCGATCGTTTACGCGGCGGCGATCGCAGACAGCATGTCCCCGACAGCGCTCGTCGCGGATTCGGCGCTTCATATTCGCCTTCCGAATGGGACCATTTACAGTCCGGAAAATTCCGATCGGCAGTTTCTTGGCCCGCTGACATTGCGTGATGCGCTGGCGCGGTCGCGAAATCCCGTCGCCGTTCAGCTCGGGCTCAATCTCGGAATGGATTCCATCACCGCTCTGGCGCGGCGGATGGGGATCAGTTCCCCGATCGCGCCCTATCCGTCGAGCGCAATCGGAGCATCCGCGGTGCAGCCGCTCGATCTCATCGCGGCCTACACTACATTCGCGAATCTCGGAACGCCGGTCGAGCCTCGATTTCTCCTTCGTGTGGAAGACCGAAGCGGACGAACAGTTCTATCACGCCCGGTGAAAACGCTTCCGCCGGCGATGGATTCTCGCGTTGCTTTCGTCGTTCGCGACATGATGCGGGACGTCGTAGATCGCGGCACGGCGGCGTCGGTGCGGCGCTATGTCCCAACGACGATTCCAGTCGCGGGCAAGACGGGAACGACCGACAATAACACGGACGTCTGGTTCATCGGTCTCACGCCGGACATCGTCGCCGGAGTGTGGCTTGGATTCGATCGCCCGCAGTCGATCGGTGTGGGCGCGGCGGGAGGATCACTCGCTGCGCCGATCTGGGGCAAGATGATCGAGCGTTACTACGCCGGCGATCCCCGCCGGGCGTCAGGGCTTCTAGCCCAATGGTCGCCGCCGCTCGGCGTGATAAGCGGCGACTTCGATCGCATGACGCACCAGCCGGCGACCCAACAAACGCCGGTCGCGCAGCGCTACACCGAATATTTCGTGGAAGGAACCGAGCCTGAATCGCTCCGCGTCGATCTGTGGAAGCTGTTCAGCGCTGGTCCGATAATCTTCTAGGCGACTTCCGCGGGCTCCGGCCCCATCGCGACAATGAGCGACGCGGGGTGAGCCATGTTGCGGCGAAAGGCAGCCAAAAAACGCGCATCCTCCTCGTATGTGATCGGATATACCGCGGGCACCGGGTGCCGGCGAAGCTGGTCGTCGATGTTCACGAAGGTGAAAGCGCAATGGTTGGTCAGATCGCGCACGGTACCGCCGCGATCCATCCGCTCGATGTTCGTCTCGACGGCGATCGACGTCCGGCCGGTGTACACAATGCGGCTCTTGTACCGCAGAATGTCACCAACGCGCACCGGCTGCAGGAAGTTGATGCGGTTCACGGCGACGACGGCGGTGCGATGGCTTGCCAGCTGCTCGGCCTGAATGGACGCGAGCTGGTAAGCGCGATGAATCAGATATCCCCCGAAAATTTTCTTCGGGACATTCTCCTGTTCGGGGTACACACGCTCCCACGCCGTAGCCGCGAGATCGCGCACCAGACGCGCTTTCGGTCCTGCCGCTTCGCGCTCGTCGCGAAGACGCGCAAACATCTCGAACTCGTCGCGGCCGGGCGGCTCGAGGCGCGCGCGTGCCCTTTGGCGGACTGCCTCCCGCCTTTCCACCGCTCTGCGTTGACGCCGCTCCTCGAGCTCGTCGGCGTAGGTCAACGCTGGAATGGCGATGCTCTCTTCCCCCACGCGCGCCACCATCGTGAAGTAGCAGGAGGCGATGTGCAGCGGCGGGTCCCCTGGCTGCTCGACGCGAATACCGACTTCGAGGGACGTTCGCCCCACGTAATTGATGCGAGCCAGAAAGAGGAGGTCGCGCTCCACGTCCGCCGGATGCCGGACGTGAATCGAATCCACTGCGGCTGTGACCACTCGGGCGTCGGGCTCGACGAGGCGGACGTATGAGAGTGCCGCCTCTTCGGCGAGCTTGTCCAGCACCTCAAGTGTGAGGCCAAAGCGCAGGTTTCCGGGAAGCCGGCGGTCAAGGACCATGAATCTCCGGCGTAGCGCGGGATCCTGGCCAAGCGGCAAAATCTGGGTTACCGAGGTTTCGAGCGGACGCATTTGACTGAAGTTGAGCAGTGAGCTGGGGCGGCAGGATTCGAACCTGCAACTTCCTGATTAACAGTCAGGCGGTCTGCCAGTTGACCTACACCCCATCGGAAGAAACAAAAACGCCCGCCAGATCAGATCTGGCGGGCGCAGGAACGCGGTTGAAGAATGAGCGCGCGAGCTGCTAGCCAGACCTCTCCTTCGAGAGGCGGTCACAATTTGCGAACATGCAGTTCAGGGAAAGCGTCATTGATTGCAAGGTGTGGTGCTTACCGCCTGGTGTCAAGCGGAGCCGGTTGGCGCGCCGTCATGCGACTTCCTTCATCTCGAGCGGCGTGACGGGCTCGGCTTGCTCCGCCGGCACAAGCGCGATGCCGAGAACCTGCTGAAGCGTTTCCACCGGATGGAACTTCAGAACGTCCCTGACTTCATCCGGTACGTCCTCGATATCCGGCTCATTCGCCTTCGGCAGGATGATCGTCTTGATCCCCGCCCGGTGCGCGCCGAGGACTTTTTCCTTCAGTCCGCCGATCGGCAGAACGCGGCCGCGTAGAGTTATCTCTCCCGTCATCGCCACGTCCTGACGCACGGCGCGCTCGGACATCTCCGAAACGAGCGCTGTCGCGATCGCGATTCCGGCCGAGGGTCCATCCTTCGGAATTGCGCCAGCAGGGACGTGAATGTGCGCTTCGATCGCGCCCAGGCGGTCGCGCGGAATTCCGAGGCTCGCAGCGTTATTGGTCGCGTACGTGAATGCCGCCCGCGCCGACTCCTTCATCACATCGCCCAACTGCCCGGTGAGAATGAGCGAGACCGCGCCTCCCGGTCCGATCTGCTCGTTGTCGGTCGTACGATTTCCGTAGTAGCGCCGGATCGACGCTTCGACGAACATGATGTCGCCGCCCTGCGGCGTGTAGTACATACCGGTTGCGATGCCGACCTCGCTCGCCTCCATCGCACGCTCCGGATGGACCTTCGGCCGGCCAAGCAGCTCGCGAACCGCCTCTGCATTCACGGTGCGCGAAACTTCCTCGCTCGCCGCGAGCTTGCGCGCCAGCTTGCGCGCTACCGCTCCTATCTGCCGCTCGAGCTGTCTAACGCCGCTCTCCCTCGTATAGCTCGAGATGATGGACGCGATCGCGTCGTCGGCGAAGGTGATGCTCTTGTCGCTGAGTCCCGACTCCTCGAGCTGTCTCGGCAGCAGATACTTCTTCGCGATCTCGGCTTTCTCACGCTCCGTGTATCCGGCGAAGTCCACTGCCTCCATGCGGTCGAGCAGCGGGACCGGAATGTTCTGAACGAAATTTCCGGTCGCGATGAACAGCACCTCGCTCAGATCGAACGGCACTCCGAGGTAGTGGTCTGTAAAGGTGTCGTTTTGCGCCGGATCGAGAACCTCGAGAAGCGCCGCCGACGGATCGCCCTGAAATGAAGTGCCGAGCTTGTCGACTTCGTCGAGGAGGAACACGGGGTTCTTCGTTCCCGCCTGCTTCATTCCCTGGATGATTCGCCCGGGCATCGCGCCGACGTATGTCCGGCGGTGCCCGCGTATGTCCGCCTCATCACGTGCTCCGCCAAGTGCGACGCGCACGTACTGGCGTCCGAGCGAGCGGGCAATGCTCTTGGCAATCGAAGTCTTTCCGACACCCGGCGGGCCGATGAATAGAAGGATCGGCCCCTTCGCCATCGCCTTCGCCTTCACCTCCGAGCTGTCCGTGATCTGCCGGTCTTCGTCGCCGACGTTCAGCGACGGGGTGGCGTCGTTCCGGTCCACGTGCAGTTTCGCCGCGGGGACTTCGCCGCTCGTCTCGACTTCGGCGGCAAGCTGCTGCGCGCGCAGCTGTCGCACGGCGAGAAACTCGAGAACGCGATCCTTCACGTCCTTGAGACCGTAGTGGTCGTCGTCCAGAACCTTCGCCGCGTGCGTGAGATCGAGCTGATCGTCCGAGCGCGTGTTCCACGGCAGCTCGGCGATCCACTCGAGATAGGTGCGGATCACCTGGGCTTCCATGGATTCGCGGCCTGCCCGCTCGAGGCGGCCGAGCTCGCGCTCGACCTCCGCCCGTGCTTCCTTCGGAAGCGTGAGCTTCGCCAGCTTCTCACGGAGCTCGGTGATCTCCTTCGACGCGTCGTCGTCGCCGAGCTCCTTCTGAATCGCCTTCATCTGCTCGCGCAGATACATCTCCCGCTGGCGCTCACCGAGCTCTTCCTGCACCTGGGACTTGATGTCCTCCTGAGCCTCGAGCAGCCCGACCTGGCGCTGTACGTGAACGAGAACGCGGCGCATGCGCTCCTCGACGCTGAGCGTCTCGAGCAGACCCTGTTTCTCCGGAACCGAGAGATCGATATAGCCGGCGACGAGATCGGCGAACTTTCCCGGCTCGGTCACCGAGTCGAGAACCTGATGCACGACCTCTTCAGGCAGGCCGCGTCTCTCGCCGAGCTCCGCCGCGCGCTCGCGCGTTTCCTTTTGCAGCGCCGTGAAAGCAGGATCGTTCGCGTCGAGCGGAACCATCTCCTCCGCGGGAATGATGACTGCGCTGAGATACCCCTCGGTCGTCGAGTACTGGAGCGCGGTCGCGCGCTGCTCTCCCTGAAGGAGAAGCTGGACGCCGCCAAGTCCGCGCTGAATCTGTCCGATTCGCGCGATCACACCCATGGAATAAAGGATGTCCGGTGTCGGCTCCTCCGCGTTGTCGCGCTGGGCGACCGCAAAAACGAGCCGGTCTCCCTTTACCGCGGCTTCGATCGCGCGCAGGGTAGAAGGGCGGCCCGCGGCGATTGGCTGGGTCAGTCCCGGGAAAATTACGGTCCCTCTAAGAGGAAGAACCGGTAGTGTCTGTCGTTGTGCCATTTCAAAAATTCCGGAGGAATTCTGGGAAAACTGCTACTATTGGAAGACCACCGAACAATGCATCTTTCGCTCTCGTGGATTTACGCCAGCGGGGCATGAAGTGCAACTGAACTCCTGCTGAAACGTCGTGCAGCCATGCCAATAAGACCTGACGACGAGCTCGGTACCCATGTCGCGAAGACGCTCTCTGCAAACTACGAGCTAGAGAGCGAAGTCGGACGTGGCGGAATGGGTATCGTCTATTGCGCCCGCGACAAACGGTTGAAGCGGCCGGTTGCCATAAAGGTGCTCCCGCCGGAGCTGGCATTCCGCGCCGACATCAAGTCCCGTTTCCTGCGTGAAGCCGAGACTGCCGCTCAGCTCAACCACCCGAACATCGTCCCGATCTACACCGTCGAAGAGCGCGAGAATCTCGTCTACTTCGTGATGGCGTTCATCGCCGGCGAAAATCTCGGAACACACATCGCTCATACTGGAGCGATGCCGCCCGCGGATGTTCGACGCATCCTGCGCGAAGTGGCCGATGCGCTCGCATACGCGCATCAGCGGAACGTCATCCATCGCGACATCAAGCCCGACAACATTCTTCTTGATTCGGATAGCGGCCGCGCGATGGTGACGGACTTCGGAATCGCGCGCGCACTAACCGACAGCGGGGACTCACGCTTGACCGCGACCGGAATGGCGATAGGAACTCCGGCGTACATGTCACCGGAGCAGTCCGCCGGCGATCGCGCGATCGATGGCCGCAGCGACATCTACTCGCTCGGCGTCGTCGGATATCAGATGCTGTGCGGCCAGCTTCCATTCATTGCCGCCAACACGCCGTCGATGCTCGTCAAGCATCTCTCGGAGCAGCCGGTCCCCGTGAATCAGAGATGGCCAGATCTCCCGACCGATCTCTCGCGCGCGGTGATGATTTGCTTGGAGAAAGAACCGGACGCGCGTTTCCCGAACGCAGCGGCGCTCGCGTCGGCGCTTGGAACCGGCGTCATGCCGACGCTGACGACGAGATCAACGACGCGTCCGGGCACCGTCGAGCCGCCGATGCGGATGTCGACAGCACCGTTGTATCCGATGTCGCAGCCTTCGCAGAGCTACATGCCTGCGCCGGTGCACGCGGGCCACCAATCGCCCACTCCTGAGGAGCTGTCGAAGTGGAATGCGCCGCCGGTTGTTTCGTTTCGCCGGAAGATCGCCCCGTTCATCGCGGTGAATGCCATTCTCATTCCGGCGTCCATCTTCAGCCGTCAGAATTTCTTCATCGTCACGATCTTGTGGGGCGTGCTGCTGGCGGTGAAGTACTCGCGACTCTGGTCGGCCGGCTACGATTGGCACGACGTCTTCCGGCAGCCGCGCGAGCGGCTCCTCTTCGACGTCGCGGCGGAAACGATCGACGATGCGCGTGCGCTGTTTGATGAGAAACGCCGGGACCGCGTTCGCGCGCGTGCGCGCTCTCGCCGTGGGATTGGTGGCCCGCCTCAGCTCGGCGCGTTTGCCGCTGCGGTTACGGCCCCATTCACGCCGGGACGGACTTCGCGAACGCGACCACCGATCCCGTCGGCCGCGGTGCTGTATGAGGGAACTCCGTACGCGCCACTTCTTCGCGAAGCCGAGGGCGATCACGCGGAAATTCATCGGCAGCTCATGAGTCTGAGTGACGACGAGCGGGAGCAGATGCCCGAAGTCGGCCTCTCCGCCGACGCACTGCTCGCCAAGATGCAGCGACTCGCCGGAGCGATGACCGACTTGCAGCGGGCGGGCGGCAACGAATCCCCCGAGCAGGTGGAGAGCGAAATAGGGCGTCTCGAGGCGGCCGCGAATCCGCTCGACCATCACGCCAGCGAAGAGCGTGTCCGCCGTCTCGCATATCTCCGCCGGCAGCGCCGCGCTCTGGTCGATATCATCCGCAAGCGTGAGGAGGCGACCGAAAAACTCGAGCACTGTCGTCAGCTGCTGAAGAGCATGCGGCTCGAGCTCCTCCGCTACCGCTCGGGCGGTATTGGCGCAGGTCCAGCCGGCTTGACGATGGTCACGCAGCAGGCGCAGGGCGTCGTCCGGGAAATGGGCTATCTCTCCGACGCAGCCGCGGAGCTGAACGCGCTCTAGCCCGGCTTGCCGCCGCGCCGCTTCGATGAAATCAGAAAAACTTCTCTGCGGCGTAACGCTGATGTTCGCTCTTCACGCGTGCAGCGATCAGAAACGCGGGTCTCCAAAGAAAGCCGATCCACCGCCGGCCGCCCAAGTCCGATCGTCCACCGTCCGCAGCGCTCCCGTGTTTCCGCATGTCGCAAAGCCGGATACGCTTCGTGGCCTCTATGTCAATCGCTGGGCGGCACTCGGGGAGCGTCTCACGCGGCTGATCGATGTAGCGAAAAGGACCGAGATCAACGCGCTGGTCATCGACGTCAAGGATGATCGTGGATTCATTCTCTATCCGTCCTCGGTTCTCGTGGCAAAGGAGATAGGGGCGGACACGGTTCGTCACCTCTCGCCGTCAAGAATTCGCGCGCTGCTCGATACACTGTACGCGTATCGGATTTATCCGATCGCGCGGATCGTCGTTGCCAAGGATCCCCTTCTCGCGCAGTCGAAGCTCGAATGGGCGATCAAGCGAAAGGCAGATCTGCAGCCATGGCTCGATAAGAACGGGCACCCGTGGCTCGATCCCCATCGTCGCGAGGTGTGGCAATACGCGGCCGACCTCGCGCGCGAAGCGTATTCACTCGGCTTCAGCGAAGTTCAGTTCGATTACGTTCGGTTCCCTGACGAGAAGCGACTGGTGACCGAGGCCGTTTATCCGCTCGCGAACGGACGGCGCCGCGCGCAGGTGATTCGAGAGCAGCTCGGTTTCCTTCGCTCGACGCTCAAGCCGCTCGGAATTCCGGTAACTGCTGACGTATTCGGTCTGACCGCCACCGACACGACAGACATGGGGATCGGACAACGGTGGGAGATGTTCGCCGATCAGGTCGACGTCGTTCTGCCGATGGTGTATCCGTCGCATTTCACGCCCGGCATGTACGGGCTCTCGAGCCCGAACGCCCATCCCTACAAAACCGTCGATCGTGCGCTGAAGGATGTCATTCGCCGCAGCGCGCACATTCCGAATGCCGCGAAGGTGGTTCCGTGGTACCAGGACTTCACGCTCGGCCCGCCTCGCTATTTCGCGGAGCAGATTCGCGCCGAGATGAAGGCCGGATACGACAACGGGTTCCAGAGCTGGATACTCTGGAACCCGCGAAGTGTCTACACGACCGCGGCGCTGGAGCCGCGAGATAACTAGTGGGTTAGTTGCCCGGAGGCGGAGGCGGACCCATCTTCGCGCGACGCTCTTTCTCGTCGGCGACGTTCTTGTCGAACACCTTCTGCTGATCCGGCGTCAGGATCGCGCGAATCTCGGCGTTGTATGATGCCGTGATCTCCATCGTTTTCGCGTGCGTTGCGCTGTCCGGCGGGGCGCCGGTCGCCATCACTGCCTGCCTGATCTCCTGAAGCTTCGGCATGTACTTCTCGCGAATCACCTTCATCTGCGCCTGCTGTGAATCCGAAAGAGTGATTCCGTCGAGCAGTCTGCCTCCCATCATTCCGCGACGCTGACCCTGGGGCGCGCTGTCCGGACGACCCTGGGCTGCGGCAATGGACGCCGAAGCGACACAGAGTGCGATTGCCATGCTGGCAATACGTACGAGCTTCATTCTTGTTCTCCATCATTTGAGGTTCGTCGGGCGCAGCTTTGTGCCCACTGTTTTATACGCCACAAACTCGAAAAAGGTTGATTTGCCGACTTTCCCAAAAAAGTCCGGACGTCTTTTTCCTAAAGTGCGCCGCTACAACGTGTTAACCTGTCTACTGGCGCCTCAGACAAAAGGTGCTATTCTTTTCGCCCCAAACCACCCCCGGCCAACTATAGTGACAACCAGGCGGCGGGCCGGAATTTCACCCACTTATAGCAGATTTTGACCCTTCCCAGCGCGACCCAAGAGATAATCGAAGCGCCCGTGGCCGAAGTTGACGCGCTGTCGTTCCCGCTGGGATGGATCGCGGAGAACGCTTCGGGACCGATCGCATATCGAAGCCTCAAGGAAGTGGTGCCCGAGGCGGCGGCAGGCGCGGATCTCTCGAATCTTCCGTACGCGCAGAAGTCGGCGCTTCGGCTGGCGGTTACCCAGGAGCGCGACGGAACGTGGAATGGCGCAATGCTGTCGCTTCCGGGGCGACACAGCACCGACTTTGCTGGCGTGGGAACGATTCACGCCGTCCGACGCCTCGCTGAGTGCGGGTGGAGTCCTGAATCTCCGCCGCTCGTTCTCGCCCGTCGCCTTCTTTTCAGGCTTCTCGCCGAAGACAACGATCCGGCTTTTCTCTACGAGCTCGCGCAAAAGACCCGCGACGAAGACATCGTCCGCCGCAATCGCTCGCTCCTGCGTGAAGCGTCGGCTGCCACGCTCGCGCAGTGCGGCTACGAGAATGACCCGCGGCTTCGCGGTGCCGCGCGAAGAGTGCTCGAGAGAATCATCACCTATCTCGACTCGCCGCTCGGCGAGAAACCGTGGATCAGGGTTGGAAATACTCACGTACTCTCGCCTGACGCGGCTCCGCCGTCGCTCTATACGCTGACGATGCTCGCGCACATGCCGATCTTCCGGCACGAGCATTACAGTGACATCGAGAGAATTTTCGTGTACATAAGCCAGCCGCACCCACGACAGGATCCCATTCAGGTCTTCGGGAAGAAGATGCTGTCGCAGCCGCAGCTCGTGCTCGGCGACCTTCTTCCCCATCGCAATGCCGTCGAGGCGGATATTCCATTCGCCCTTTGCTGGCTGGAGACAATGGCGCGACTCGGTTTCCTCAAGCGCCACGAAGGCTGGATGAAGATGTTCGAGCGATTCGTCGACGATTGCGGACGCGATGGCGTATGGCACCCGCACAGAGGGTCGGGCGCGCCGCACACGACTCACCCGTGGGCATGGCCCACTTTCCCGCTCGAAGATCCCGATAACGAGCAGGGCAGATTCTCCGACATCACCTTCCGCATCGGCCTCATCGCCAAACTGATCGGCAAGGAAATCGAGCTGGTCTGAAGTAGATGGCGGGGCACCGTAGAACGAGACTCGCGCCAAGTGAGATGTTTCCGGCGCACGACGCCGGCTACCGCATCAGCTATCCGAAACTGAGATCGGGCATTAAGGTTCGGATCGTCGAGCGGGGGGAATCCGGGGCGCATCCTGTTCTTTTTCTTCCGGGATGGGGCGCATCGGTCTTCGGCTGGCGTGAAAACATGCCGGCCGTGGCGGACGCCGGATTCCGCGCGATCGCCGTCGACTTGAAGGGAAGCGGACTTTCCGACAAGCCGCTCGGTGAGAAAGAGTACACGAGCGAGGCAATGATCGCGCACGTCGGTGAAATTCTCGACGCGCTTTCGCTCAGCCGGCCGACGCTCGTCGGTCATTCGCTCGCCGCTTCGCTCTCATATCGCTTCGCGCGCAATACTCCCGAGCGCGTCACCTCGATCGTCCTGATATCGCCCGTCGGTCACGCCGGGGTTCCGCATCTCGGGCTGTATCGCCGGGCCACCCCAAGATTCTTGCGGCGGGTGATGCCCGCGCTTTGCCGGCGAAAATTGATCGAGATCGCGCTTCGCCGGGTTTACGCCGGCTCGAGCGAATTCACCGAACAGGATGTCGACGAATACTGGGCGCCGTCTCAGTTCCGGGAGTTTGCCATTGCGCAGCGCGACATTCTGCACGCGTTCGACTGGCATGACGCGGTCGAGGGAGTCGTGCGCGTTCCGACGCTCCTCATCCTCGGCAGCAAGGATCACCTCGTCGGCAAGGATGTGATCGTTACGTACGGAAAAGCGATCCCCGGACTTGAGGCGCAGGTCATCGAAGGCGCAGGTCACGCCATCCCCGAGCAATCGCCCGACGCCGTCAACGCCGCTCTGATTCGATTCCTCCGAAGCATCGGTGATCGCGCCTGCCTCAGTTATATTGCGGGCTGAATGAGCGCGAAGAAAAAAGAGGCGGCAGTTACGTTCGACGATCTCGAGCTGGCTCCGCAGGTGCTCCAAGCCGTCCACGAAGTTGGCTACACACATCCGACTCCCATCCAGGCCCAGGCGATTCCGCTCGCGCTTAAGGGAAGGGATCTCATCGGGCTCGCGCAGACGGGAACCGGCAAGACGGCTGGATTCACGCTTCCCATAGTGCATCGCCTGATCACAGCGCCGCTTACCGCGGAAGATGGAATGCCGCTTCGCAAAGTCCGCGCGCTCATTCTGACGCCGACCCGTGAGCTCGCCGCCCAAGTCGAGGAGAGCTTCCGCAAATACGGAAAGCACAGCGATCTCCGTGTCGTGCCGATCTTCGGAGGCGTCTCCATGGAGCCGCAGCTCCGCGCGCTCAAGGAAGGCGTCGACGTGGTGGTTGCAACTCCGGGACGCCTCCTCGATCACATCGAGCGGGAGACTGTTTCGCTGTCCGATCTGGAGGTGCTGGTCCTCGACGAAGCGGATCGCATGCTCGACATGGGATTCGCCCCTCAGCTGAATCGCATAGTGAAGGAAATTCCCGCGTTCCGGCAGACTCTCCTTTTCAGCGCGACGATGCCGCCCGAGGTCGAGGCGCTCGCGCGGAAATATCTGCGTAAGCCTCTGCTCATACAGGTAGGCCGCCGGTCACAGGCGGCCAGTGGCGTCACGCACGCGATCTACCCAGTCGCTCACTCGAAGAAGACACAGCTCCTCGCCGAGCTTCTCAGGAATTTCGCGATGGACTCGGTGCTCATTTTCACGCGGACCAAACGTGGCGCCGACCAGGTCGTGCGTCACCTCGAGGAAATCGGAGAGAAAGCGACTGCCATGCACGCCGACAAATCGCAAAGTGAGCGTACGCGCGCCCTGGAGGATTTCAAGCTCGGGAAAATCCGCGTCCTTGTCGCAACCGACATCGCGCAGCGCGGGCTGGACATCTCGGGGATTTCGCACGTCATCAACTACGATGTTCCGCAGCAGCCCGAGGACTACGTTCATCGCATCGGCCGAACCGGCCGAGCCGCCGCCGCGGGAGATGCTTATACCTTCATGTCGGCCGACGAGATATCGATGGTCAGAACCATCGAGCGACTCATTGGCCAGAAAATCCCGCGCATCTCCGTTCCCGGATACGATTTCGGAACCGTCGCAGCAGAGAGCTAATGCCGCACGCGGCCCAGCCGCGAGACGACAACGCTGTCGAAGGCCGCGTGCCTTTTTATGACGACCGTCAGGTTTGCCGCGCCGTAGCCGACGCCGATTGCCGAATAGCTCATGCTCGATCGCGTTGCCTGCAGCTGTATCCCGCGCTCACGCGGAAACTCCAGCTTTCTCAACGTGTCCGTTCCAATTCGCACGCTGACGACCCGCGCCGCGGTGTCGATCTCGACGGTGGCTTGTGCGCCCCGCGCAATCGCGAGATGTCGCGCCGACGCGAACGCCGTTTGAACGGCAAGCGCCGCCGATCTGACCTCGATCGCATCGACGATGCGCGAAACGCCCGGCAGCGCGATGGCAGTCAGTATGCTGATCAGACAGACGCACAGGGTCGTCTCGATAATCGTGAATCCGCGTCTCATGTCGTCTTCCGCAATCACCAACGGGTATGTAGCATCTCACATCGGGTATAGACGCATCCGATTGTTGTCCTTCTAATCCAAGCTTTCCCGATGACCAGATTTTCATGGCTGCCTGCCGTGGTGTTCGCCGGCGCGTCCTGTACACCTGTCACCACCCAATCGCCCGCCCCAGCGCCTGCCCCGGCTCCTCCGCCGGCGCAGACAGTCGTCCAAATTCCCTCCTCGGCGATTCGGCGCCCGAATCCGCCCAAGCTGCTGCCGCCATGGCATCCGGACAGTACCGCCATCGCGCTCGGCGACCGCGTTCCGCCGTTTCAAACTCAGCCGCTGATAGAATGGGGCCCACTTCCGACAGGCGCGCCGCACGCTGAGCGCGTGCGCACCTACGATCTCACACATCAGGTTGTTCATGTGAGCTTCGATTGGTCGCGTCAGGCGACGGTTGGTTCGACGACGGTGACGATCGCGGGCCTCGCTGGCTCCGCACCGCTCCCGACGGTCTCGTTGGACGCAGAGGGAATGAAGATCAAAGCGGTCTCTGCAGGCGGCGCGCCCCTCAGGTATGGCTATGACGGGCATTCCATTTCGATTCAGCTCCCGACGCCGCTGCGCGCAGGAGCACAGACAACTTTTTCAGTGAGCTACGAAGCAGCGACGCGGCGAAAGGGCGCGTACTTCAACGCGCGCAAGCACGTCGTCTGGACTCAGGGCGAGACCGAGGACACGAGGTACTGGATCCCGACCTATGACTATCCGAACGACAAGACGACGTGGGAATTCTTCATTCGGACGGCGAAAAACGAGCGGGCGTTATCCAACGGGCGTCTTGCTGATTCGGCGGGCATCGGCACTGACAGCGTCGAATGGCATTGGATGCAGGAGCGCCCGGCGTCCACGTATCTGATGACCACAGTCGTCGGAAACTACGAAGTGACACACGACCGTCCGGCAAACGGCGCGTCGATCGGTTACTGGACATATCCGGATTCGATTGACGCCGCGCGGCGCGGCTTTGCGCACACGCCTGAAGCCGTGGAGCTCTTTTCGGCGAAGACCGGCGTTCCATACCCGTGGCCGAAGTACGACCAGATAGTCATTCCCGATTTCCAGTTCGGCGGAATGGAGAATGTGACCGCAACATCGCAAAACGATGCGGAGATTCTGTATCCTGTCAACGCGCTTCCGCAGGCGCATAGCGGCGGGCTCATGTCTCACGAGCTCGGGCATCAGTGGTATGGCGATCTTCTCACGATCCGCCGATGGGATGACATCTGGCTGAACGAAGGCTTCGCCACGTTCATGGAGCAGATCTTCACCGAAGCGGATCAAGGTCGCGATCAAGGCGCGTATGACCGGATGCAGGCGTATGAGAGAGTGGTTCTCGCCGATCGCAATGCCAGAAGACCGCTCGTGTACGGCCGGTGGATGCGAAATCCGTTCGAGCTGTTTTTCAGCGGTCACATCTATCCGAAAGGCGCTGCGGTTCTTCAAATGCTCCGCCATCAGCTGGGCGATGACGTCTTCTGGAAGGCGATGCACCGATACACCGTCGACCACGCCTATGCGAATGTCGTGACCGACGATCTTCGGCTGGCTTTCGAGCAGACCACGGGACGCGACTTCAAGGCGTTCTTCAAGCAATGGGTCTATGGTGCCGGTCTTCCGGTGTTCTGCGTCTCATCGCTCTACGACAAGGCAATGAGACGAGTCGTAATTCAGGCCGACGAAATCCAGCCGCGTGATGAGCTCACCGGGTTCTTTGACGCCGACGTAGACGTCGAGATCAGGACGGACAGCGGTATCGTCAACATGGTACTGCCCGTGCGCAATGGAACCGGGCGTTTGGGAGTCAACGTGAAATCGCCTCCGCGCTCCGTTCGGTGGAACAAGGGCGGCTGGCTGCTCGAGATCCACGATTTTCCGCGCTCCACGAACATGCTCGCCGACGACCTAACCCATGACGATGACGGCGAGCGCGCGACACGCGGCCTTCTTGCCTGGTCGAGCGCGTCGACTCGAGATCCTGCGTCGCCGCGCACGGCAGCGGTCAAGCTCGCCGTTCTCGACGCGTCGCGAGACGTGGATGCGAGAGTTCGCCAGGCCGCCGCTGGGATTCTCTACCATTTCCCCGGCGTCGAAACCAGCGCGCGCGCGCGCGATCTCGTCAATGGAGATTCGAATCCGTACGTTCGCGGAGAGGCGCTGGCGGCGTATGTTCGACTGGAAGGCCAGGCCGCACTTCCGCTCGTCAGGCAAATTCTGCCTCAGGATAGCTGGGCGAACGTGATTCGAACCCCGGTGCTCGAAGCGCTCGCCGAATTGAACACCGCGGAAGCCAGGGCTCTCATCCAGAAGTACGCGCCGCCCGTTCTCACACTTTTTTTAACTCGAACACATGAAAATCAGCATCGAATACTGCACGGTTTGAAACTACGAGCCCAGAGCCGCCAGTTTGGCGGCTGAGATTCGGAATCACTTCCCGGAAGCGGAGGTAAAACTCATCCCTTCGAGCGGCGGGAGGTTCGAAGTGCTGCGCGACGGCGTACCGGTCTTCGAGAAATCAAAGACCAAGCGACACGCACAACCCGGCGAGATCCTCCAATTACTGAGCACCAACTGAGCAAGTGAGAATTGCACTCTCCACCGGCGGCGGCGACGCTCCCGGGCTGAATGCCGTCATCAGAGCGGCCGTCCTTTGCGCCGTGAATCGCGGCTGGGAGGTACTCGGCGTTAAACGAGGCTACGCGGGACTGCTGGGTGAAGATGAAGTGATGCCGCTGACCGCCCAATCGGTGCGCGGCATCGGACACCTCGGCGGAACGATTCTCCGGACCACCAATCGCGGCAATCCGTTTCACTACCCGGTGACGCTGCCCGACGGCACCTGCATCGAGCGTGATCGCTCGGGGGAGGTCCTCGAGAACGCGCGAAAGCTGGGAATCGACGCGCTCATTTCCATCGGCGGCGACGGATCACTGAGAATTGCCCAGCAGCTTTGCGATATGGGGATGAAGATCGTCTGCGTTCCCAAGACAATCGACAACGATGTCAGCGAGACGATCACGACATTCGGGTTCGATACGGCGGTGAACACCGCGCTCGATGCGATCGACAAGCTGCATACGACTGCGGAAAGCCACGATCGTGTGATCGTGCTCGAGGTGATGGGCCGACACGCCGGATTCATCGCGCTCAACAGTGGAGTCGCAGGAACCGCTGACGTCATTCTCATTCCCGAAATTCCGTATGACATCGAGAAGGTTTGCGAGAAGATTCGTGAGCGGGACCGCCGCGGACGCAACTTCTCGATCGTCGTCATCGCTGAAGGAGCTTTCCCGAAGGGATCCGCACCGGCGGTGCGGTCGGCGAAGGTGGGGCAGCCGGTGCGCCTCGGAAATGTCGCCGAAAGTCTGGCGCAGGAGATTGAGGCGCGCACCGGAAAGGAATGTCGCTCGCTAGTCCTCGGACACCTTCAGCGCGGTGGCCAGCCGACAAGTTATGACCGGCTCCTCGCTGTGCGATTCGGCGGCGCCGCTGTCAGGGCCGTCGCGGAAGAGAAGTGGGGGTACATGTTAGCGCTCCAATCACCGAACATCGTTTACGTCCCGATTGCCGAAGTCCTTCGGCATAGCAAAAGCGTTGATCCGAACCACGATCTCGTGCTGACGGCGCGCGCGACGGGGATCTCGTTCGGTGACTGAGCCCTTCCACTGATTCAGATGTATAGGCCGGCGTCCCCCGAATAGGACATTTTGAGCCCCGAGGGAACTTGGTAACTGCGTCTAAGTCGTTGTATGTCAATAGTTAGCGACACATAGCCCGATGGCCCCTCCTGTGCAATAACAACCGGCATGATTCGCCAGTTTTTCAGCCGGATTTCTCCGGTAGCGCTTTTCTGCCTCGCGGCACTTTTCGGTGTCGCGACGGCTGCCGAAGCACAGGGACGACCCACCCCGGTCAAGCCGCAGCCAACCGTGTCGAAGCGGAAAATCCCGCTTCCTCCCGGATTCGCTCCGCCTTCCGGAATGTGCCGTATCTGGATCGACAACGTACCGCCGGAGCAGCAGCCGGCGCCGACCGATTGTGCCTCGGCAGTCAAAAATCGGCCGCTCAATGCACGAGTGATCTTCGGCGATCAGCCGAAGAGCCGCGAATAAGGCGCGATGACAATTCGATCTAGGAGGTTCTGATGCGTACGTCATTTCTAACCGCTTGTTGCCTGATGGCACTCACCGCGACAGCGGCGGAAGCTCAGGGAAGAGGACGAAATACGAACGGAGTCCCGCCGGGACAGCGCCCGCCGGCGGGCATGTGCCGGATTTGGATTGACGGCGTTCCGCCCGGGCACCAGCCGGCGCCGACGGACTGCGTGACGGCCCGCCTGAACGTTCCCGCTAACGGGCGCGTCATTTACGGCGACGATCGTGGAACGGCTACGAACATCTTCAACCGCCGCGTCCAGCTGAACGACGGGTCATGGGTGCTTCAGCGGGTCCAGCGTGACGCGAATGGCAATCTCACGGTCCTGTCCACGCGTCCGCTTGACAACACCGGCAAGGTGAAGCACGGAAAGCATGGCAAGAATGGCAACAAGATTCGTGGACGCGACGACGACGATGATGAGGGCACACTCATCAACGGTGTCAGAAGCGGCGATCGCGATGAGGAATCAGGAAGAGGTCGAGGCGGTGCAGGAAGAGGCCGCGGCAAAGGGAAGGGGCACGACGAGGATTGACGAGTAGCGTGCTCTGATGGCGGCCCCGGGTGCTTCGCATCCGGGGCCGTTTCCTGTCCGGTACTTTCTGTGCACTTTTCCCCTCACATGGTGAGACGCGTAACCGACCGGTATCTGCCTCCGGATCATGAGGCGTTTCTCGCCGCTGAGCCGCCGACCGGGCGGATAATCGTCATTGCGCCCACGCGCGCTGCATGCGAGACAATCGAGCTGGCGCTCGGCCTTCACATAGAAACTGTGCTCGAGCAGCAGCACGGCGGACATATCCGGGATCTCGCCTCCCGCGGTTTGGGATTCGGGATAGTCGCCGGCACCGGCACCGGGAAGACATTGGCGATTCGCCCCATCGCCGAGCGAATACTGAACACCGACACGCTTCGCGTCGGCGTGGTGAATCGTGAGCGTGAGGCGACGCCGGAAACTCCGACGTGGAGCGTCATCATCGTCACCACCGGGATCGCGCGACGGTGGTTCCAGGACGGCGACATCCTGCCGACCGACACCCTTCTCGTTGACGAGATCCATCAAACATCGGCGGAGCTCGAGCTCTGCCTTGCGCTCGGCAAGCGCGTCGGCTGTCGTTTCATCTGGCTTTCCGCGACGGTGGATCCGTCGTTCTACGCTCGATATCTCGATGCGGCCGAGGTTCTCCAGACCTCCGCATTCGATCCGGATAGGGCCGCTGACGTGAAAGTGGTGCGCAAGCAGCCACTTGAATTTCTCGACGATCGCTTTCTTCAGCAGGTGACGAAGCAGCGTCGGGGGGTCGGGATGTTCCTGCCGACACGGGCCGGCGTCGAGGAGGCGGCGGAGCTCGTGGCAGAACGCTTCCCGGGAATCAACAGCGCTTTCTATCACGGCGGTGAGCCGATCAGAGTGATCCGTCCCTTTCTGGAGGGCGGCGCAAAAAAGCCGTACTTCCTCGCGATGACCGCCGCCGGCCAGAGCGCGCTGAACGTGCACGGTCTCGACACGGTGATCATCGACGACACGCGCTTCAGCAATATCATCGAAAAAGGGAAGAACGTCCTCACGCGCCTGCACCTCGGCGCGAACGAGATTCTGCAGATGGCCGGACGTGTTCATGGCCGTGTTGCGGGCGGACGGGTTTTTATTCTGTCGGATCGCGACATCCAGTTCAGCGCGCTCACGCCGACGGAGCCGCAGTTTCAGCTCGCGGGAGATTCCGAGCGCGTCGCTCTGACGTGCGCGGACCTCGGCGTCGCAGCGGACGAGCTCGATCTTCCCGTGCCGCTCGACAGGATCGCCTATCGGAAGGCAGTCAACTTTCTCGAGCGCCGCGGAATAATCGAGAACGGCCGGTTGTCCGCTTATGGCAAGGCGGTCGAGGCGATGCCAGTCGATCGAACCTGGGCGGAGCTGCTGGTGAATGCCGACGACGAGCTCATTCCATATCTCGCGGTGATGAGCTCGATCGAATCGCTTCACCGGATGACGCGCGACGATCGAGACCTCAGCGAGCTGGTGGTTCCCGGCAGCGATCACCTCACGGCCTACAACCTCTACATGGAAGCGTACAGTCGCTGTGGTTACATCGGGGAAGTGTACGGACTTCCGCGCCACCTCTTCGATGAAAGCGTCGAGCGCTGGGCTGAAAAACGCGGCGTGCTCGTGAAGGCCATCGAAGACGCCGCGCTCGCCGTGGCAAGCGTCTATCGTGGACTCGGAATGGAACTCCCGACGCGCATGACGCCGGCGCGGGATCGCATCTACCGCCGATTCACCGAGCTGCTCGCGCAGTTCATGCCTTTCGATCTCGTCATCGACGAACAGACTGCCGACGGAACCGGGGCGCGCGTCTCGAAGACGAGTGTATGCGGAAGCTGGGGGCCGATCGCCGGTGATCTCCGTTACTTTGCCGATCGCAACGGGATTCCGCGTGCCGCGATCGAAGGGACGCAAATCCCGATGGAGCTCATCCGCCAATACGCCATCCGGAGCGGTGATGAGGTCGTCTATGACGCGCGGTGCAAGCACGCGCCGCTCGTGATCCGCCGGAAGCTCGACTACTTCGGATTCGAGCTGGAGCGCGAGAATGAGTCGATCGAGGTCTTCCCGCCCGGGCTTATGCAGCAAGCGCGGCATGTCCTCGCCGAGGCCGCCGCGAGGGGAGAGGCGAAGCACCATTCATCGCGACGGAACGCCGACGCGATCGAATGGATCCGTGAGGCGTACAAGCGGTCGGGGGGTGCAACACCACGCCTCGGGCTGAAGCAGCTCACCGAGCTGTATGAACGGCAGCTTGCGAATGTGCACTCGTATGACGAATTCAAGAACGCGCGACTTGTCGTCGATGCGAATGAGTTCGTGCCGGGTGAGCTGTCGACGAAGCTGCGCGAGCTCCCGGACTCGGTAGTCATTCGTGATCGCGAAATTCCGATCGATTACGACGTCGAGAACCCGGACGGCGCGCCGCTCGGTGTAGCGCGTCTTCGCCTTCCGGCGAAAGTCGCAAGAAATCTCACTGAAGCCGAGCTGCCCGAGCTGGATCATCCGATCCGGTTCGTGGTCCTTCGCGGCCAGAGAGGTGCTATCCGCGCCACTTCACTCGACGAGCTTCGCGACGAGTTGGAGAAACCCTGGTCGCCGGACGAAATCGAAGACGTGAATCTCGACGAGGATCTCGCCGGCGGCGCGGAGCGCGAAGTTCGAAAAATCGCGCGCGAATTCCGTCATCGCGGGGAGCCGCAGCGCGGAAATCGTAAGCGCGGCGGAAAGCCGCAGGGAAAACCCCGCGGCGGCGGAAGGCGCGACGGCCGCGGACGGAATCGCCGCCCGAGGTAAGCTTTCCGGGTTTCTCTTGTGCGTGTTCGCGAAGTCGGTATTATCCCGCCCATGGAAACTCGAGTAGTCACCGATCATTTCCGCGCGCACCAAAAGGTGGTCGAGAGGTGTGTCGAATCTCTTGCTGGTCCGATCGCCGAGGCATCGTCCGCGATCGTGGAATCCCTGAGTAGTGGCGGGAAAGTCGTGTGCTTTCGGACCCCGGAGGCGTGACCTGCATCGCCAACGATTTCGGCTATGACGCCGTGTTCGAAAGGCAGGCGGAGTCCTTGGTCAATCGCGGTGACGTTGCGATCGGTCTCACCACGAGCGGCAGCTCGGAGAATGTCTTGCGCGGCCTCGCGGCGGCGAAGAAGCGCGGCGGAGTGACGATTGCGCTCTGTGGGGAGCAGGGGCTCGCGCGCGGAGACGCGGATCATGTGATCAGCGTGCCGAGTGGATCGACCGCGCACATCCAGGAAGTTCACCTGATGGTTTTGCACGTGATGTGCGTCGCCATCGAGGACGCATTCCCGGCCGAAAAAGTGAGTCGCTAAACGAGACTCAGATGAGGACGCTCTTCCGGTAGTGCGAGTGCGTCTTCGCGGTACGAGACCCAGCCGGTTACTTCATCTGCAATCAGGTCGACGTCTGTGCCGAACGGAAGCGTGATGTTCGGCACTTCATGGCCCGCTGGAAAATCCATCAGGATCGGAACGTCGAGATCCGAAACGAGATCCAGCAGGAAATCCTCGAACTCGTCTTCCTCGGAGCGGTCGAGCGAAAGCTGCCCGAAGACGATTCCCTTCACGTGGCGCAACAGCCCCGCGGCACGCAAATGCAGCAACCGCTCGTCCGCGACGGACATCGGGTCATCCGCTTCCTCGAGGAACAGAATCGCGTCGCGCGTGTCGATCTCGTAGGGAGTTCCGATGGTCTGCTGGACGAGTGAAAGGTTTCCTCCGGTGAGGCGACCGCTCGCCTGCCCCGGACGCACCGATCTGGCGATGTCGCGTCCGAGCTTCGTCGCCGGCCTCGGCGTCGTCAGCGCGGATAGAAGCGAGCGCAATGTCGGATCGTCGGGTCCAGGAATGAGATCGTCGATGGTCGGTCCGTGAAATACGCGAAGCCCCGCCTGCTTCATCAGCCATAGGTGAAGCGCAGTGATGTCGGAGTAGCCGACGAACGCTTTCGGGTTGCGGCGGAAAATCTCCGGGTCGAGGTAGGGAAGCAGTCGCACGGCTCCGTATCCGCCCGTTCCGCAGATCACCGCTTTCACGCGCGGATCCAGCCATACCCCCATCAAATTCTCGGCGCGAATCTCGTCCTGCCGCTGCTGGAAGCGGCGGAAGCGATGGATCTCGTCGTCGAGAATCACCGTGTATCCGGCGCGCTCGAGCGCTTTCATTCCGCGCTGCAACGAACCGGGGCGCGGGTTGTATGAAGGTGTGACCACGCCGATCGCGTCGCCTTTCTGAAGCGGTGCGGGGCGCAAAAAGGTCTGCGTCGGTGTCGGCGTCGGAAAGGGAGGTGCGATGATTTCCGATGTGCTCGAGGAAGCGTTGAACGAGACGGATCCCAGCCCGGCCAAAGATGCCGATACGAGATCTGCTTCCGACGCGGGACTCGATAGTGGTTCTGTCATTTCCTGCTTGCGATGCCGGGCATCGCTAGATTGAAGAGTTATGTCTGACGCTATTGTAAACGGCGCACGAGCCCCTCTGGATACTATACCCTCGGGTACCCCTGATGTGGAGGGAGCCCCTGCGAAGCCCACGTATTTTCGGAAGGGATTCGGCCTCAAAGCCGAGGTCCAGCCCGAGTTGGAGTCCGATTACACGGGGCGGCTCGTTGACCTCCTCCGGGAGCGGGACTTCAGCCTGACCGCCGGCGAGGTCACCGTACGGCTGGCCAAGGAGTTCGGCTTCTGCTACGGTGTCGAGCGGGCGGTTGACTATGCATATCAGACGAGGAAGAAGTTCCCCGATCGTACCATCTATCTGGCCGGGGAGATCATCCATAATCCGCACGTGAACTCGAATCTCCAGGCGATGGGCATCCGCTTCCTGATGCCTTCCAATGGAAAAATCGATTTCAGTTCTGTCCGTCCTGAAGATGTCGTGATACTGCCGGCATTCGGCGTGACCCTTAGCGACTTCGAAGTGCTTAGGTCCATCGGATGCGTGATGGTGGACACTACGTGTGGCAGCGTACTTAATGTTTGGAAGCGTGTCGAGAGCTACGCACGCGACGGCTTCACCTCGCTGATCCATGGGAAGTACTACCACGAGGAGACCCGGGCGACGGCCTCCCAGGCCGGCAAATATCCCGGTGCGCACTACTTCATCGTCCGCAACATGGAAGAGGCGAAAGTTGTCTGTGAGTTCATCGAAGGCCGCCTCTCGGCGGACGCTCTCATGGACCGTTTCCACCACGCTGTTTCGCCCGACTTCGATCCGGATCGCGACCTTCGTCGGATCGGCGTGGCCAACCAGACGACGATGCTGGCGCGCGAGTCGCTGGCGATCGGTGCCGAAATCGGAAAAGCCGTTGCCCGCGCGCACGGCGACGACTACGCGGCAGCGAACTTCCGCACGTTCGATACGATCTGCAGCGCCACACAGGAGCGGCAGGACGCCGTCGTCGATCTCCTCAAGGAATCTCTGGACGCCATGGTCGTCATCGGCGGCTACAACTCGAGCAACACGATCTCGCTGGCCGCGCTCTGCTCCGAGAGCGTCAGCACCTATCACGTCGAGGACGCCGACGCCATCGATGCAGTGAGGGGAACGATCAAGCACCGCCCGCTCAGCGGAGGAGAGCCGGTCGAGACAAGCGCCTGGCTTCCCGAAAGCGGCGCCATTCGCGTTGGCGTTACCGCCGGCGCTAGCACTCCGAACAACAAGATCGGAGAAGCAATTAGTCACATCTTCGCAACTCGCGGGCTAGATCCCAGGTCCATCCGCTGAAACCCGGTTTCCCTGCAGTCCGTAACAAACCGGTATGGGGATCGTCAAACTCATTGCGGGGTACGTGAACCGACCCAATCTTTCAGGCTGGCTCGAAACTTGTGATTGGGGTGGTTGGCCTATGCCTCCAGGAGGTGCAAATGGACGTGTTTGGTATGGACGCGGCGCCCGACGACGAGATCGGCGGAACGCCCGGCACGACGGAGCCCACACCGAACGTGGGCAGCTGGTTCCAGCGTGGATCGACGGATGACGCGGCGCTCAGCGACCGTGGCGTCGGAGTTCCGATCAACGCTATGCTCGACCGTGTGAGAGAATCGGACGGTCTCGCATTCGACGAGGAGGAAGAGGACTAAGAACTTCTTTGTCGGAACTTGCTTGAAAGGAGCCACCGAGAGGTGGCTCCTTTTTTTGATCGCTTTTACTCGCCTCTCGACCGGCCGGAGCCGCCCGGTTCCGGCTCCGCGACTCTTAGCCGCGTGGTGCGGTCTTTCGTTTCGAAATCGTATACCGCTTTCAGGATTGCCTGGCGAGCCCAGGTGGAAGCGTCGAGATATTCGGTGGACGCGGCTTTGCTCACGCGCTTGCGGTCCTCCACCGAGAGCCGGATCTGGAGAAACTCGGTCTTTGGAGCGGGAGGCCTGACGGTCCTCTTTCTGGGCGCTGTCATCGCCGTACAAAGTATCCAGCGAATGCTTGCGCGCCGTCTCACGATGTAACACGTTACGGTTTCCCTCGCATTCCCCGAATGAAACAAAACGGCACTCTGCACAGTTCGCTCGCGCTTGACGGGCCGACGCGCGAGGCGACGCTGGAGCTCTCCGTCGACGATGTCGGGCTGATTCATTCGGGCGACATCCCGGTAAAGGTGATCCCCGGCGCTTCGCTCGTTTTCGTATGGCACGATGCGGTCGGGTATGGCCTGATGGTGGATAGTTCGCTCGGAGGAAAGGAGCCGACGCTGTGGGAAATCGACGGCACCGTCGGGTTCTCGTCCCTGGTCGCATACGGGGAGATCCCGCCTTTCGCGCGTGGAGTCGCTGCGCCGCTGCCGCTGGTTCGCGGCCGGCATTATTTCGTCTCGGTTTACGGCGCGTTTCCGAGGTACGGAATTCAGGAATTTGTGTACTGACACATGACAAAACTGGGCAGGCTAACGCGCAAGAGGGGAACTGAACCGGCAGCAACTGCCCGTAGCTCAGTCATGAGGCAACTCGTGCACGGGCGAGCCGACCGGTCGGTCACTCTCGCCCGTTCTCACCGACAGTCGGAGGCGATGAAACTAGTCACACTGGTGCATTCCACGTGGACTCCCCGTCTACGCGCTGCTGTCGGGGAATTAAAGGTGTGTGTGTGCGGTGACTCGCAGACGTTCTGCGACGCGTTGGCGTCGGGAGTCGGTGACGTAGCGTTTGTCGATCCCGGGTTGGTTACACCAGCGCAGCAGTCGACCGTGCGTGAGGCCATTCAGCGGACGGCGATTCCTGTAGTGATATGGACTGATCTTCGTCCTGGCGCGGCGGCCTTTCTGTTGGATATTGTTGCGGCTGGCGCGCGCCAAATACTTATTCGCGACTTTGAAGACAGTTCGGAAAACATTCGAAGGATAGTGGATGCGCTCCCGCTAAGAAGTTGTGCGGTGACATTTCTCGAAGAAGCGCGAAGCTCACTCAGTCTGTTGCCGTTACTGTTACGCATGCCGGTCATTCGACTTTTCACCGACCAGACCATTCAAAGCTCGAAAGATCTGTGTTGCATTGTAGGCGCGCCGCGGCGGTCAATAGACAGATGGTTTCTGGCTGCACGCCAGAAGCCGTCAGCTTGGTGGGTGAGTGCCGCCCGAATCCTTCGTACGCTTTCTCCATTGGAAGCAGGCGTGCCATTGTGCCAAGTACTCTGCTTACACAATTTTGGGACGCGCAGATCCTTTCGCCGGCAGGTAGCAGCCCTTACGGGGCTATCCGTAGTGGAATTTACTGGGCTCGCGGCAGGAGACGGGAGTCGGATTGTCCGTCTTCTCGCGCAAGGATTGAAGTTCGGCGGAGGGATCTGATTGGAAGACGTCGGAAGCCTAGCGGCGTGATCCTGGCGCACGCGCGGTGATGGGCACGCAGAAAACAGAAAGAGCCCCGATGTTCTGGGGCTCTCGACGTAGCGACGGCTCGCCCTGTCATCGCTATAGGCCTTTCTGCTTTTTCTGACGCCTCAGACCGTAATAAACCCAAACAGACGTGGTGGATGCAGCCAATAACGCCGCAAAAATCCAAGACGATTGAAAGTCAATTCGCCGAGCCGAAGGAGCGATTATCTGCCAGAGCGTCCAAAAAACCGCGACACCGAAAACAAAATTGCCTACTGCAGTTATTACCGGATGGCGCAGAAAAAAGCGCCTGAAGACGTTCGGTGATGATGCCATTTGTTCTCCGACGGCGTTAAAAAAATTACGTTACTGAGTGTAGTGCTTCCACAACCAATAGGTTCCCGCCACCACAGAAGTTCCTAGTCCCACGGAGACTGCGCCGACTGCAGCTCCTCCGGGTCCCGTGGCTATTAGTCCGCTGACGCCGCCTAGAATGGCACCACCGAGATCTGCACCACTTATCGTGCGAAGATAGTCGCACGCATTCGAATTCAGCCAACCGCCGCATGCGCCCCCTGAGACCCATAGGTTGCGGGAGAGGCCGGGTAGTGAGAATGTACGCTGCACCCCGGTCGTAGGAGCCAGTCGTGTCTCGATCAAAGGGGGCTGAGACAACGGGTCGTACACGTCGATCCACCCTTCGGTGCTGGTGCTCCAATAGGCCAGTGAACTGTCACCAACGGCGGTGGCTGCCAGTACTACCACCGCATCATCGCCGGACAAGTCGGAATTTGCCGTGGCTTCAACGCTTGCCAGCACGGGGCTCAAATTGTTTCCCCCAGCGTTTATCTCATCCAGCATCTGATCCAACAATTGAATCGCTTCGGCGGAGAGCATGCCGGCTAACTCGGGGTAGTAATCGAGGACGGAGTAGCGGAGGGCTGGTGCGACCAGACTCAAACGAATACCGGACTGGGACGACAGTGAAGGACGGGCATCGTTCCCCTGCGCGCAGTCAGCTAACCCCGCCTTTAGCGCGGCCGCGACCATTTGCCCGTGCGAATGGAGAACCTCGTTGTCGTACTTGCGAGTAGCCTCGATCGCCGCTTGGCACATCTCGCTACCTGAGTGGAACTTGCCCTTGTTTTTTTGAAGCTCTTTTAGGACGAAGCGGAGCCCATCGTTGTGCGCTTTCCCTACCCACGCGAAGCCCTTGCCGTGGGAGCCAGCCACCGCCAGATGTGAAGGTAGATCCGACTGTGACACCGTAGGTGCGGTGGCATCTGAACAAGAGATGAGGGTAGCGATTGCGCTCGCTGCGATAACAAATGACTTAACTCGTTGTACGTGTCCGGGCTTGCGCGTAACGCCGCCGTTCTGTCGAAATTGCGTGAGCATAAGCGACGAGCCTCCAAATACCGGGTTAGGTCCAGTGCGGGTGCAGCGGGTTTGGTTTCCGCCAAACGTTGATTGGCTTCGCTCATCCTTCATCATCTGACCGTCGTCATCCGGATAAAGGGCGGGCGTTTGCAGACGACACGGTGGTCTCGGCTGGATACAACGTCAACGAATTGCCAAAAACGGTATCCCGGTGCCAAAATCGGCATTACCCCAACTACGCACTCGGCAGCGACCGGTCGGACTGTCCTGACCGCCTACCTTCGGCCTGTAGTCATCTGTAGCCTCAAACCGCGTTGCTTTTTCGTTGAAAAAAAAGGCCCCGCGTTTCCGCTGAGCCTTTTCTATCAGTGCAGTCCTACTTGAACGTCGACTACTCTCCGGCTGCGCGTCTCCGCGTTCTCGTAGTCGCGGTCTTCGCCTTCTTCTTCCGGCGGATCGGAACGACGCCGGTCTCGGCGGCAATCTCCGTCTGGCCGGGCGCCGTCGACGGCTTCGGCTGCTTGTAGACGAAGCGCTTTCCTTCGTAGTTCCGGAAGACTACTTCGTCATCGTTAATCTGCTCGACGTACTCCGGCAGAAGAGGAACCTTTCCGCCGCCCCCCGGGGAGTCGATCACGAACTGTGGCACCGCGAGCCCCGACGTCCACCCGCGCAGCGCCTGCATGATCTCCAGTCCCTTCTGTACCGTCGTCCGGAAGTGCTCTCCACCGGCGACCTGATCAGCCATGTATATGTAGTACGGACGGACGCGCGCCTTGAGCAGCTCGTGCATGAGCTTCATCATCACCTTGGGATCGTCGTTGACGCCCTTGAGGAGCACCGTCTGGCAACCGAGCGACATTCCCGTGCGCGAGAGCCGGTCGAGAGCGGCCACCGTCGCCGGCGTCAGCTCGCTCGGATGATTGAAGTGCGTGTTCATGAAAATCGGATGGTACTTCTGCACCATCTCGCAGAACTCCGGTGTCACCCGCTCGGGCAGATGCGAGGTGATGCGGCTGCCGAGGCGGATGATCTCGATGTGCGGAATCGCGCGGAGCTGCTGGAAGATGTACTCCAGCCGCCGGTCGCTCAGCATCATCGGATCGCCGCCGCTCAAGATCACGTCGCGGATCTCGGTGTGCTCTCTCAGGTACTGGAACGCCGAATCGAACTGGTTGAGAGGAATCTTCTCCGGGTCGCCGACCTTTCTGCGCCGCGTGCAGAAGCGGCAGTAGCTCGCGCACACCGGGCTGACGAGGAAGAGCGCGCGATCGGGATACCGGTGCGTGATGTTCGGGACCGGTGAGTCGCCGTCTTCGTCGAGTGAGTCGATGACGCCGTCCACGACGTCGAGCTCCTCGACCGTCGGAACGTACTGGTTCCACATCGGGTCGCCGACTTCCTTGATCTGCTCCAATGCCGCGGGAGTGATCCGCATCTGGAAGTTTGCGAACGCCGGACGGAGGGCTTCGACGTCGATCACGTCGCTGCCGAATTTCTCGGCAAGCTTTTCAAGGCTCGCTATGCTCTCGTCCTTCAGGGTTTTCTGCCAATCGCTCATGCGAACACCGCTCCAGCCCCGCTCGGGGCATGATCCAGGGGATTGATCGACACAGCCGGCCTCATGTGCAACGTCATTCTCAACCCAGCCCCGACATCTTGAGCGCCTTTGCCCATCTCTCGCCCGCGTTGTCGGTTCTCACTGCCAGCGCCCGGTCACAGATGCGCGCGATGAGCGCGTTGTAGTCGATGCCCGCGACACCGGCCATCCTCGCCAGACCAGCGTCGGGCGAGATGTCGGGATTCGCATTCACCTCGAGTATCCATGCCCTGCCGGCGCCGTCGATACGCATGTCGATTCTGCCGTAGCCCTCTCCGCCGACGACCATCCACGAAGCGCGAGCGATGCGCCTGAGGTCGTTGGCAAGAGCGCGGGGAAGATCGGCGGGACACCTCGGCTTTGCACCGAGGTCCTCGTCGCTCCCGGTTTCCCACTTGGATCTGTAGGAGACGATGCGCCACATCCCCGACGGCATTTCCGCGAAATCGATCTCGGCGACCGGCAGAACATCGTCCGCCAGAATCCCGACATTCACTTCGCGGCCGTCCACATAGCGCTGGATCAGCACCTCTTCCCAATTCTCGAGCATCTCAGTCACGCGGGCGTTGAGCGCGCGCGTGCTCCTCACCACCGAGCGCTGCTCGATTCCGACTGACGCGTCTTCCGCAGCCGGCTTGCAGATCGCGGGGAAGCCCACCGGGATGATCGGCCCCCCGCGGCGCGCAAGAGACCAGCGCGGCACCGGTAATCCGGCGCGATCGAGAATGCCGTTGATCACGTGCTTGCGGAGAGTGATTGC
>WNGF01001270.1_pt1 | contig 37126 bp, 41 predicted proteins | sample 5400641 | NCBI WGS metagenome assembly WNGF01 (sample SAMN13153371, study PRJNA577476) | soil metagenome | isolation source: 80 cm soil or saprolite under grassland replicate 2 | place: USA:California | collected 2016-06-15 | reverse complement strand
TGAAGCTGGCCAGACTAGATTCTTCTTTCTAATGCCTAGTAGGTGTCTCAAGGATATTTCGACTTACAAAATAGCACGATCTTTGAGGGAGAGCCAATCTATTTTACACCCTCGCCAGCAGCATTCCGCAGCGTCTCTCGCGGCCGTAAACGGCCCGTATATTTTCAGTTAATGCAAAGTGCGCGCCGACCGGTGAAGACCTGTTGGCGGTCATTCTGTGCCCTCTGGCATAGTCCTGGAAACGGGTTTGATGCTCTGCCCTGCCGCCTCCTGACGATAGGAACAAACCGGGATCGATTGAGACTGATGACAATGAGGCACGACACATCCTATCTTGCTATTGCGCCTTCGGCGCGCAAAGACACACATTTGTTTTCCCTCCGTCTCGCTTCCCTCCCTCCCTCCGGTCTTGCCTATCGAGAGCTGCGCTCTCGTTTTTCAAATAAGATGCAGCTCGTCTCTCGATGAGGTTACTCAGGTTAGTAGTATTTCACTGTCCCCTATTCAAGATACCGGCATTCCGGAACCTTGACCCGTTTGCCCCTCGGTCAGTCAGTCGCTTCAACGTCCAGTATTGTTACGCCTGCCGCCACGCTGAGCGTGACATGAGGATGGGTAACTGGTCCCCTACCCGCTCCAGTTCTGTCTGGAATCGGGTTGCATGGTAGATGAGAACGTCGCAGTGTGAGCCGGTGTGATGGAGTAATAGACAGTAAAGTAATGCATAGGCAAGCCACAAAAAAACCTCCTTGACAAACGACCGGAGGCTTTGCTACGCTTTACTTGCTTAAGGTGAAAGCGGTTGTAGCTGAGCTGTCCTTCGATAGTTCGTCTGGAACCGTTTTTTTATTGGTATTCAACCGCAGTCCTTCCGAGCAAAGACTACTCCAAGCTCGTACATACCCCTCGTTAAACGCTCAAACTCTGTCGCTTAGTGATGGGTCATCAGCGGTATTCCTATCAAAACAAAAAGGACACGGGCAAGTCAATCGCTAATGTGTGAGCTGTCATATTGTGATGAGGAGTACTACTCCTCACACCTATGATACAAGTGTGAGATGTGTGAGAGGAAAGAGGGAGTGTTACGCATTATCCTGCTCTGACGGGTTTTCTTTGGCAATGCGGGTACCAATCGCATCAAGGTTGTCCAAGCCATATTCAAGAAGCGTCTCCAAAAACACGGATTTACTCACCACCGCTGGAAAGTTGCGGTGATTGAAGGCTTTGAGTTCTTCGTCAAGCCTGGCCATGACGGCGACATCTAAAAGGACGTTTGGAAATGCAGGCCCTTCGTGGAATACTTCCATCGTTGGCACTATATGAGCGTTGTAGACGGAAATTTTCTCACGGCTTAGAGTTGGGCGGCCTCGTTTCGTTAGGGGCAGCCTGGTTGCGGCAGTAGCTAGACCTTCCGAGTGGTTATCGTATGAATGGGTATAATTACTAAGAGGGGCGAGTATCGGTCAGATGGCCCCGCATGGGGGCGTCACCGATACCCATCCACCCGAAAACAGGTATAGTTTGTGCTCGAAGGGGCGAGCCGGAATTATCCACCATATCCGATAGGAGTACCTATCATTCGAAGGTCGCCTCATTCGCCAACATCGCGTATACTGCTCACATGAAAACGTGTAATCCAAAATATGCCGATCAGATTCCTAACCTCATCTGGCGTGCGACTGGTGTGCGACCGGCACATCTCATTCCCATTCCAACCGTCCCCGATACGATCGTCTATGAGGCCGAGTTGCCAGGCACCTCGGTCATCTTTAAGGCCATCGATCCAATTCTATCCTGTAGTTTACAGTTGTGATCACACAACTTGCGGATGAACCAATTTTGGTATGTGGAAGCAGAAAGCAGGCTTTCCTGCCCTCGCAAACGCATCGTCAGCAGGGCTGTGGCTGAACGCTGGTCGTTCGGCCGCTCCACCGCTCCTCCCCGCCAAGCCGTCACTCTACCCCATGACCGAAGACAGCGTCAAAAATTCGCCAGATAGCTTTATATCCCTGGTGGAGATGATCGATCCTCCGTCCGGGTATATTTGTAATAGGTATTCGCGAGATTCCAACAATCTCACAAATCTCGCGAATGGTGTACTGCGGATCGCGCTTGAGCGCCAGTGCCGCTTTCCGTTTCTTTTCGTCGACCCCTTGGGTCGTCCGCCTTTGCGGCCACGGGCACGGGCGGCGGCCAACCCTGCCCTGGTGCGTTCATGGATCAGGTCGCGTTCAAACTCGGCCAGTGAAGCAAAAATATGGAAGATCAGCTTGCCGCCTGTGGTGGTGGTATCCAGTTGCTCCTGCAAGCACCGAAAGCCGATCCCGCGTGCTGCTAACGCCTGAACCGTTTCCACCAAATGGGCGAGCGAGCGCCCTAAGCGATCCAGTTTCCAGACGACCAGGATATCGCCGGCGCGACAGGTCTCCAGTGCCGCCATCAGCCCTGGTCGTGCGGCCTTGGCGCCGCTCGCGGTATCGATGAAGATGCGCTCGCAACCCACGCCCCGTAGGGCATCCTGCTGGAGATCCAGATGTTGATCGATGGTTGACACCCGCGCATAGCCAATCAGCATGATTCTCGCGCCTCCATGAATGTGATGCCTGACCGTATATACCACGAAACCGGGTGTGTGTCTACTGGAGTGGTACATTGATTTTGAAGATGGGTTGTGTGGTATAGTTTCCTCGCCTGCAGCGGATGACACCGACACCATCTTGGCACATGCATGGCATACCAAACAAACGTCCGTTTGTTTGGTATACCCGCTCGCCGCACCGCCCGCGCGGCACGCACCGTTCCTGCGCCCCTATTGGGAGACGATTCATGAGACCAGCGCCCAGTACCGCCACGCAGCGGGCCAAGCGCCTCCACCTGCTGGATGCCGCCGAGGTCGCCGCGCTCTATGACCGTCCAGCGTTCACGGACGAGGAGCGCGCCTATTACTTCAGCCTTACCCCCACCGAAACCACCCACATGCAGACCTTTACCGACGGCGTGGTCCAAGCCATGTTCATGCTCCAGCTAGGCTACTTTAAGGCCTCATAGTACGGATTATAATCGAGCCCGCTTATAGCATATTAGGGAGACCTATTAGGAATGCTTAAAGATACCCCCTGAAGCTCCAGTATCACAAAAAAGCCGACGAGCGCCAATATCAGGAGAATGACAACGGTAATGAGTACCGCGCGCTGCAATCGGAGCCGGGTATTCTGGCGGCGCACCTCGTCACGCCCTGCGGAGACCGCCTGTAGTTGCCCGTCGATAATCTGGCGGCGCGCTATCTCCGCGCGTGCCTGGCCCAATTCCAGCGCGGCCGCCTGGAGCGCGCGCTGTGCCTCTGCTAATTGCTCGTCTCTTTGGCGGAGGAAGCCGAGCAATTCTCCAGCCGGGAGCATCTCCTGTTTGGGTGGCCGTGGCACCGCTGGCGGCCGGGCCACGCCCATCTCCTCCGCGAGCCGCTCCACGTCTGGCAAGTAATACCAATTGCGGTTGGAGCCTTGATATTTTCTAACACGTATCTTTCCAGGGCCCTCTCCAGCGTAGCGCTGGATTGAGCGCTCGCTAATGCCGAGGCGCGCGGCGGCATCCTCTCCACGGAGCCATTGATTTTCGTCGTCATTCGTCATAGTGGTGGATTATACAGCCTTATCCGCAAGCTGGCGCGATACTTCGGCAAGGCGTTGCGCCGTAAGCTGTCTAGTACTACAGTTGTATTTATAGAAATTCGGCTTCAGGAAGCGGTAGGCTGGCAAGGGTGTTTGATAATTCCTCCGCTTCCCAATCGCTAATTTTCAAACAAGTACAACTGTAGTATTAGCCATTCGACCGGCGCGCAAAGGAAGTTTTTCACTCTCTTCTCTATCACCGGTGCAGCAGAAGCCGTACCGCCGTACCCTTGGCTGGGGACCGAGTCTGAAAGCTTGTAGGGGTATTGCATTTCTCCACCTCGTATGTTAGTATCACAAGTGAACACACTTGAACACATTGTGTTAGAAAGAGGTGATAGATATGCCACCGAGCAACGAAACATTTAGCGTTCGTATTCCACCAGAATTGCGCCAGGAGCTTGACCAACTCGCGGCCATTACAGATAGGTCGCGCAGCAAGCTGGTTGCTGAAGCCCTTGAGCAATATCTAGATGTACAACGCTGGCAGATTGAAACGATACGACAGCGACTTGCTGAGGCCGAGCGCGGAGAGGTGGAATTCATTCCTCACGAGACTGTGATGAAGCGAGGGGAGGAACGGCTTCGAGCAAAGCTAGGATTATGAACATCATCTGGTATCCGACGGCTGAACGTGATTTGTTCGCGCTTGTGGACTATATCGCCGAGGATAGCCCACAGGCAGCTCTACGGATATATGAGACTATTCGTACGTCTGTAAACAGGCTTGCACCATTTCCCCACAGCGGGCGTGCTGGACGAGTAGAACCAACACGAGAGCTTGTTATTCCAGGTCTCCCCTACATTGTGGTCTACACGATTGACAGGCAAGATGTGAAGATTTGGGCAGCGTATCATACCTCTCGAAAATGGCCGGAAAGCTTCTCTACTGATTAGGACGTGTAAAAAGCTCAGCGGCGGGGATCCCAATAGCTACTCTTTTATCCTGCATCGATATCCCTTATTCCAACTCCGCCGGCGCCGGCGGGTCTCCCCATCAGGGGCACGATGCAGGTTCACGAGCCGGAAGGAGGCACCTACAATGGTCAACAAGGTTATTCTGGTAGGAAGGCTTGGGCGAGATGCTGAGTTGCGCTTTACACCCCAAGGAACGCCAGTTGCAAACCTATCCCTGGCAACGGACCGAACCTGGACTGATGCAGAAGGAGCTACACACAAGGAAACAGAATGGCACAACGTTATTATCTGGGGTAAGCTTGCTGAGACCTCTCAGGAGCACCTCACCAAAGGGCGGCTCATCTACGTTGAGGGCCGGCTTCACACTCGCAGCTGGGAGGATGAGCAGCAGGCCAAACACAGTCGTACGGAAGTAATTGTTGAGGACTTGCGGTACCTCGACCGCCCACGCGACCAAACATCCACCCCGGAGGAAGACATCCCACTGTGATCTGCCAGCGCATCGCGAGAAGTCTACTTAAGCCTTGCCTCGCCCTCCCTCATTACGCCAGCGTTGCACAGCCTGGCGCCGCTCCACAATCCCGCGAATAGTCCCTATCAGGACTGGCGCCAGGTGGCTACTATTCTCACACTCAGATACCACATGCTGGAGCACCTCCAGCGCCTCTTCCGGCTGGAGCTGCCCCACAAGTACCGCCACCTCACCGCGGCGCTCAGCCCATATATCAAGCTCTCGCTCGCTCATTTTGCGGTCCTACTCTCTTTGCGCCACTTGAGCTCAGCGGCGATCTGTTCGCGCGCTATGCGTAGCTTCTCATTCAGCAGCGGGCGCGCTTTATGTCCATGAGGCGCGCCCGCTATACCCACTGCTTCGAGGGCAAACTCCAAGCTGATGTAGGTTGGTTTGGTTTCCTATTTCACAACCAATCCACCCCCGCGTTCTCGTTGACAATCTCGGCACCCTCTGCATGCGGCCTTGTACAATATACCACCAGGTACGCAAAACCCGCTGTTCTTAAGGGAAGCCAGAACTAGGTTGATCTGGCCAGGTCAAAAACACGGGAAAGCCAGTCGAATGGTCCAGCCCGCGGTCGAATTGATATCGTGATGCCCTTTCTCATGCCTGATGCATATCCATCCAAGCGACAACAGGCCGCGCTCCCACCAAACGCTCATAGGTCATAAATCCGTCCTTGGGCGTCATTCTATCGTGCCCACTGTTGGTAAACTTCACCAAAGCATCGTTCACCGTGAGGCTCAGCTGGTACCAAGTCGGCGGAGAATTCTTTGACACCACATACACTGCCCCCATCCATGTGTAGTTGGCGTAAAGTAAGCATAGCTGATATGAGGGGCAATATGTCTTCACAGAAGTTATTCTGATGCTTTCTGTCAAAAATACACTATGAGAGGGGTGTCATCTGCTCATGGAGCGGCGTAAGTAAAAACATGGCTTCAGAAAGCCATCTATTGCACCGGTTGCCCCTCGTGTCACCTTCGCTTATTCTACCCCTAAATCCGACTCCACGCTGTTCTGCGGCGTTACCCAGTAAGCCACAATGCTCTAAAAACTCGACGACACACGTTTACTACACAAACAGATACTACACAAACAGAAGCAGATGCCGAACATGGAGCAAGCTCTCATCCACCAGGTCCACCCCTTTGGTGAAGCCGACTGTGAAGCCGAAATCGCCATCCTCGGGGAGGAGTATAGCCACTACTACTTCTCGCACACGCGTTTCAACGATGTGGCGCTGGATAAGGATGTGTTTCTGATCATCGGGAGGCGCGGGTCGGGAAAGACCGCCCTCTCCCGCTACTTTTCATTCCAAAAACGTCTTCGAAACGCTATCGCGATCGACGTCGACGAGCCCAGCGAGTTCCAGCACGTGCTCAACCGAATCGCTTCTACCGCTGCGTACAGCCGTGAGGTGGCAATACCACGGATCGCAAAGATCTGGGAACTTGTAATCTGGGCGGTGATATTTCGCGAGCTACAGAACCAGGATCTCCGCATAAAAGCCGCGTGTATCTTTGGCGATCAACCAGGAAAAGTATCTCATTTCGTCTTCCATCTCTTCAAATCGCTCCTCTCCCGATTCCTCAAGACAGATGAAAGTCTTGCCGACGAGCTTGAGATCCTTGTCAGCGATGGCAGAATCGTGGCGGGAAAAGAGGCCGTACTGGAGCTGGCGCGCAAGCATGCGCTGATCGTCGCATTCGACACGCTTGAAAACTTCACGATCGACGACGATGCATTGATGCGCGCCACAGCGGGGTTAATTCAATGCGCGTCCGATTTCAACCGGAAGTACGCGACCAAAAACATTCATCTGAAGCTCTTTCTGATGGCCGAGATCTTCCCTTATCTCAAAGAAGGCGTCATTCTCAATACCTTGAAGGTCGTACGTAATGAAATCTATCTGCATTGGCGGCCGAAAGGGTTGATGCGCCTGATCAGCTGGCGGCTGCACCGCTATTTGCGATACAACCACCATTCCGCGTTGGGCGATATGCAGATCGACTGGGACGATCAGGACGATGTCCGCAGGAAAGTGTGGGACATCTTCTTCGGCCGCGAGATCGTCAATGGCCGCGGCATCGCGGAAAAGACGCTCCCCTATATTCTGAGCCATACCCAACTTCGCCCGCGCCAGATGATCGTCTTGTGCAACCGAATTGCGGGCTTCGCGCGGGAGAGCGGGCATTTCCCGTATTTTCACAGCGAAGATATTATCAGAGGCATCAGGCACGCCCAGCGCGATCTGGCCGACGAGGTTTGTAACTCATACAGCTCGGTCTACCCGAATGTGGGCCAGATTATTGACGCGTTATCCGGGCTTCCCATGAAATTTCCGGGGAAGCGACTTGACAAGGTTGCGCCGCGCACCGCGGCGGCCTGGTCCACGGGCGGCTATTCCCCGTTCAACTTCCGAAAACTTGTGGTCGAGCTTGGTATCGTTGGGCGGGTGCGGCAGATCAACGAAAAGGCGGGCTTTGTGGAAGCTGATTTCGAATATGCGACGGAGGACCGCATCTCAATCACCGAAGAAGATCAGTGCGTGGTCCATCCGATGTTTTACGAGAAGCTCCACATCGCTGTTGATCACACGCTTCGTGTGTACCCTTTCCCCGACCACGAAGATTTCCGCGATGGATTGCTCTAGATAAACGGCACAGCCTCCAATATCGTCGGAATTCCCGCTACAATCCGCAAGTCGCTTGAAGCGACGCGTGCCAGCGCCTGCATAGGATGATGCGAATCCGAGCCGCCCGTCACCAGCAGGCCGTGATGCCGCGCCAGTTCAAGATACAGCGCGCGCTGCTCCGCCGTATGCGTCGGGTAGAACACCTCGATCCCATCCAGACCGACCTGGGCCAGTGCTGCAATGTGGGGGTTTTTGCTTAACCCCTCGTGCGCCCTTTAACGATAGGTGGTGTTGCTGATTGAGAGCCGCATTTGAGTAATGATGCGAAGGGTACGCAGCGTGCGTCCGATTGCGGCACAATCGGGGGTACCAAGCCTGCGGACAATGCGCGAAATCTTTCAGCCAGACGAGAGAAATGGCGCTACCCTTGCAATCTATGCTGACGAGAGGAACCCCCGTCTGAAATGCCGTAAATGCAACCAGGCGAAACTGGCTGACACGCCTGACCCAAACGGGAAGATGCCTGCCTGGCGGTCTGAGGGGGCTGACCAGGATTACTCCACAGCGCATCCGGTGTATAGGAGGCAGCTACGGATTGCTCGCACATCAGCTATCGGAACTGGGGAACTCCCGTACCGCTCAGCCCAGTGATGGGGCGCGAAACTGCCAGTGCGCGGAGGGGAGGACGGAGGCGGCGTAGTAACCAAATGCCTGGCTGTAATGGCCAGGACAGGGTGAAGGTCCGCCAGGGTAAGCCGAAGGAAACGGATGCAAACGGATGTGGCAGGGAAAGCAGATGACGGTAGGCAGCCATAAGTCCTACTGGTGCGCCCTGCGGTCGACAACGACTAATCCGCACATACGGAGTAGATCGGCCCAACTGGAAAGCCGCGTGCCGAGAAATTGGCCTGCGCGGTTTGGAGCGGGGGAAAGACCGTAAGGTCCTACCTATCGCTACAAAGAGGTAAAATCAGGCTGCGTCCTCTACAGGCTTGAGCGGCTGCTGGGCTAGTGCTTCAACGATCGCCTCCTATCGTTTCTCAGAACGCATCGGGAGTACACGATATTGAGAGACCTGTTACAAGAGACAGTTTTGAGAGATGTATGAACACGAAAAAGGCGGCGAGGAGGGCGCCGCCAGCAGTCTCTCAAAACGAACGTTTTTGAGATGAGATGTTTTGCATTGCCTGGTAGTTCTTCTGCGGTACCGATACTTAACACATAGTTATATGATTAGCCTTCTGTCTCGGAAGCGCTCTTGCGCAAATCGTTGCTGCACCTGCATTACTCTTGCCTTGATGACCTCAGTCGACCAGGGCAGCATCGACGACATCGTGCGGTGACCACGTCTGGCCCTCGGACCACGCGGCCGTGACCACCTCGGCGGAAAGGCCTGCTCGTACTGTTGTCATGTAGCGCTCGTAGTAGAATTGGTCGACGGCTCGCATATACCCCCCGTCTGAGTCGATGAGGCTATCGCCGCACCTAGCAGTCGCGCACCCTGCTCTAATTGCCCCTCAGCGATAGCAATGCCGGCAAGAATTATCAGCGCACCGTCTGTTTGCCTCGCAATCTCCAGCGGTCGTGAGTGACGCCAGCTTTCGATGAGCGGCAGGCGGGCACCCGCTGCATCACCGTGGTCTAGAGCGGCGCGTGCCAAACCCATTAGTGACCAGGCAGCAATCTCAGGATTGAGCCACCGCTGCTTAGAAGGGCTCGGGCTTCCTTCAGATCAGCCGTTGTGAAGCCTTCAGTCATTTTCCTATAAGCGTCGCTCAGCAATCGTCGGCCCTGTTCTGGTTTCCCTTGCTCCCGCCATAAGCGGCTCAAACTTATGGCGGTTCGCAGCTCCAACATGCCGGCCTGTCGCTCCTGGGCGACCTCCAGGGCTTGCTGGAACCAAGCCTCAGCCTCAACCGGGTTCTTCGGGGAATGCGCGAGCAGCAGATCCCCTTTCAGCCGGCAAAGCTCCGAAGACAGGGGATTTTTAGAGCCTTGTCCAACGATCGCCAAAGCTTCGTCGAGCAGGATCACTCCTTCAGCAGGTTTTCCCGCTTGGCCGCACACCCCGGCCCGCATGAAGAGCAGGAGTGGCCAGAATACTGGCGGGGTTTTCAACTCCTGATAGAGGTCTATACCCTGGTTGGTCTCCATCAGACCCTCCTCTGCCCGGCCCATTCCCGCCAGTGCCGCACCGTGCAGGCAGGTGGCCACTGCCTTCCAGATCTGAAACTCATGCTCCTGGACGATGTCCAACACGGCCTGCGCGCGCGCTTGGACGAGTTCCACCTCACGCCTCCACAGATGAAGCAGGCCAGTATGAAACAGTGCATAAGCCTTACTGAACGGGTGATTCAGCCTGTTGGCCAGGGCTACAGCATCGTTTGCTCGTTCGAGCGCGCGATCCGGGAAGCCAAGCATCCACAGGACCAGGGCGGAGGTGGTGAAACATGCTACCGCCGGGTGATTGCCAAGCCGGAAACGACGCGAGCGCTGCTGATCGGGATGGTAATTAGCAATCCCTTTCTCCAAGTGAGAAAGGCCCAGGCGAAGATCACTGAGGAAAGCAAGGTTATATCCCAGCACCAAATGCCCCTCGACTCGCATGTTCGCATCGTCATGGCGCTCGGCCAGGCTCAAGATCTGTTCCCCCATCCGGGCTCCCTTCTCGAATTCGCCCACGAAGATGTAAAAGCTGGCCAGTCCTCGCAAAACGGGAAACAGTTGCGGGACCTCTCCCTGCTGCTGACAGAGTTCCAGGGCGCGGGTGTAGGCCGCCTCAACCTCCGGTGTGCAGCCTTTGATCGCCATCAGCGCCCGGGCCAGACTTGTCTGTAACATGATCTCCTGCTGGGCGCGCTCCGGCGTGGATGGGGTAGCAGCAAGGACGTTCAGCAAATCGGCGGTGAGATCAACCATTGCGTAGTACCAACCTCGCGCATCATAGAGCAGCCACAGGCAGTCGGTAAATTTGTGGAGCTGCTCGAGATTCCCTTCCGTCACCCAGTAGCGCCAGGCGCTTCGCACGTTCTCGATATCAGATTCCATCTCGCGCAACGCCGTCTCCCGTTCGGAGCCGATCAGCCGCTCCCATTGACGCTGCGTGAAGTCGGCGAAGTAGCTGGCGTGGGCCCGGCGCGCAGCGGCGCTAAACTCGGGATCCTCTTCCAGCCGTTCCGCAGCGTATTCCCGGATCGTTTCCAGCATTAGCAACCACGACACTCCAGTGCCCTGATCCGCCTGCCGGATCAAGCTTTTGTCCACCAAGGAAGCCAGCCCATCGAGGACGTCTATCCCCGTCTCTTCCAGGCGCTTGATCCGGCCAGCCACTGCTTCAACTGCCTCGAGTGTGCAGCCGGGAAACACGGAAAGCAACGCAAACAACCGCTGCTCCCCAGGGTCGAGCAGCTTGTAGCTCCAATCAATGGTGTCACGTAGCGTCTGTTGGCGGACCGGCAAATCGTGCGCCCCTCCCCGAAGCAGTTTCAATCGGCTCCCTACTCGCTCAAGCAGAGCCTGAGGCGAGAAGAGACTCATCCGGGCGGTGGCGAGCTCAATCGCCAGCGGCAGGCCATCCAACCGCACGCAGATCGCAGCGACCGCCGATGCGTTCTCGTTCGTCAGCTGAAAGTCAGGCTTCACCGCCCGGGCGCGCTCGATAAACAACCGTATGGCCTCATACTGGGTCAGTTGTTCGAGAGATGGCTGTTTGAGATCGGCCTTGGGCAACGTCAGCGGGGGGACCGGAAAGACATGCTCGCCGCGCACGTGCAGCGCTTCTCGGCTGGTTACCAGCAGCTTGAGCTGGGGGCAATCTCGGAGCAGTTCCCCCACCTTGGGTGCCGCAGCCGTGACTTGCTCAAAGTTATCGAGGAGCAGCAACATCATCTGGGTTCGCAACTGTCCCTTAAGCTGATCGAGCAGCGGTCGATCGCTTGTTTCCCTGAGGCCGACCGTTCGGGCAATGGCGGCGAGGACGGACTCGGGCTCGCGGATGGGGGCCAGATCAACAAAGTACACCCCATCCGCGAAGCGATCGATCAGGTCAGCGGCCGCCTGGAGTGCCAAACGGGTCTTTCCGGTACCGCCGGGACCGGTCAGGGTAACCAGGCGCACATGCTCGCGCATCAGGAGATCTTTCCCAGCCTTCACCTCGGCCTGGCGGCCGATGAATGGCGTCGGCTGAGCCGGAAGGTTGTGAAGAGAGTCCGCCGCAGACGATCCCATGACTAACCTACCCCGTGGCGCGCCGCAGCCGATTAGGGTCGACTTGGATGGTGTGGGTGGCCAGCGCAGGGCCATGCGATCCAGGCGCCAATCCGCGCCGCAGAACCTGTTCAGCCCTTGCCGCCAGGGTATAGATCGTCTGTCGCGATACGCCGACCGCGTGTGCCAGGCGCGTAATCGTACCGTGCGGCCGCTGGGGTGTCAGAACCGCCAGGGCAAGTTGCATTCGCTGCTGGACTGGCATATCATCTCGTCTTGCGCCCATAGAGTTCCTCTGGGTCAAATTGGACGATGAGACGCCAATTATGACACAGAGCCGCTCGTGGGTGCTTTGTCAATCTAACTTGAACCATGCCGCAAATCGATGAATATTCCCCACTGGGAGCTAAAATCGTGCTATTCATAAAGGCTATTCCCCACTTGTTCTTGAAATCTACAATGACGCGATCAGCAGGCATGCAGCTGGCCTGGTGAGCCGATGGCGGCGCCATAGCGAGCAGCACGCTTTGCCTGCATGGCGAGCCGACGTCCATCATGACGGCGGCCCAAGCGTACTGAGGCCTGAAACCTTCAGGCTAAAGGATTCCCCGATATGCGCGATAGCTGTCCTTCCTACTGTTGCTGTGGCTATACCTCGTACAAAACGCCGAACAGACATCCTGGCTTCATCATTCGCCCTTCATCATTCAGTATTCCGTTCAGTCTCCTGCACCGACGGTGACGCCCCGGCTGTGCCGGTATCGGCGAGGATGGCCTGGTAGATCTGGCGGATGAGCCGGCGATACTCCTCGATCGTCAGCGCCTGGTCCTGCTTTTCCTGCGGTGCCATAAGAGCTCCTTGTCTCCTCGGGCCGACGCGCGGCATGGCGCGTCGTCTCATGTGAATGTCTTATAAGAATAAAAGCACGAGCAGGGCCGAATGTTGCTCGGAGGGTGGGAGGGCCGAGGACTGGGCGAGGAGGGCGGTAGTGTCCCGCCTGTGCAGGCTAGAAACCTCGTGCCTTCAGGAGGTTTCTGCCAAGGAGTACGGAGCGGTGAGGGCAACGCTCAGGCCTGCATCCTGGGCGATGCTCAACGGCAGGCACGAGCCTGCTTCCCTCCGACCAGGTGGTGAACCGCCATGCGCCTGCTCACGCTCGTGCCTCATCAGTCGACGCACTCTGAGCACAGGGACGAGGAACGCTGCGACTGGGCGTTAGGCAGCAGCAGGAGTTGAATCACCGCGGGTAGCGTGCTTGGTCCATCGTCTCTCAAGCTCCCGAGCGCCGCCTCCGATGGCCCCTGCGATGTCCAGGGTGTAGAATAGTGCGCGGCCCACTGCAGCCGGATGGTGCGGCCCGCGGTTGTGCGCACACGCGTAGCCGCCCGGCCGCATACATGAGAAGGAGTACTGATGATGGAGTATGTCATGCTGGGCAAGACGGGACTGCACGTCAGCGTGCTCGGACTGGGCGGCGGCGGGCACAGCCGCCTGGGCCAGCGCACGGGCGCGACCGAGGAAGAGTCGGCGCGGCTCGTCCGCCGCGCGCTTGAGCTTGGCGTCACATTCGTCGACACGGCCGAGGCCTACGGCACCGAGGCAATCATCGGCCGGGCGCTTCAGGGGCGAGGTTGGCAGGACGTCGTGCTCTCGACCAAGAAATCCCTCAGAGTGGATGGGCGGCTGATCACCGCGGCGGAGCTCATGCGCGGGCTGGACGCCAGCCTGGGACGACTTGGGGCAGATTACGTCGACATCTACCATCTGCACGGCGTGTGCGCCGACCAGTACGATTATGCCGCCACAGAGCTGGTCCCGGCGATGCAGAGGCTGCGCGAGGCCGGGAAGATCCGCTTTCTGGGCATCACCGAGTCGTTTGCATCCGATCCCGGCCATGAGATGCTCACACGGGCCGTCTATGATGACTGCTGGGACGTCGTGATGGTCGGCTTCAACATCCTCAACCAGTCGGCCCGCGGCCGGGTGCTCGCCGAGACCAGGCGGCGGGGGACGAGCGTGCTGTGCATGTTTGCCGTGCGCGACGCGCTGAGCAGGCCCGACAAGCTGCGCGAGACGATTGCCGAACTCCTGCGACAGGATCTGATCGATCCGGACGCGGTAGACGCAGACAACCCACTCGACTTTGTCCACTCAGCGGCAGAGAGCCTCCCCGACGCGGCCTACCGCTTCTGCCGGGCAGAGCCCGGCATCCACGTCATACTCAGCGGCACGGGGACATTGAGCACCTGGAAGCGAACGTTGCCTCCATCCTCAGCCCGCCGCTGCCCGACAATATCCGCGCGCGCCTCGTCGAGGTGTTTGCCCGTGTGGACACGGTCTCGGGACAGTAGCCCGAGGACTGAGGACTGAGGACTGAGGTCGGAGGCCGGAGCGCTGAAACCTCCGGAAAACCCGGAGGTTTGCCCGTGATGAGCCTCAGCGATGTCGGCAGTATGCCGACAAGTGGAACATCTCTTCGACAGGTATCGCGGGATACCGTCGCATGGCCGAGGCGTTTGCGCGCGCCTGCGCCGAGGTGGGGCGCGATGGGGCGACAGTACGACGCTCCTGGAGTGGCGGGTGCGCCTGCGCGCCAACACAGGCCGAGGCGGAAGGCTTCACCGGCGATCTCTATAGCGCCCAGAGCCCGGAGGATGACTTTGGCTTCGTGGGTACACCAGAGCAGATCGTTGAGCAGATGCGCCCATTCATTGCGCTTGGGGTGGACACGTTTCTGCTCGACTGTGGCTGCTTTCCCAACCTGACCACCCTGGAATTGCTTATCCACGACGTCCTGCCGCTCGTGGCTCAAGCGACCGCGTAGTGGGTCATGCGCTTCAGGAGATTGACCATGAAAAAAGCAACATTCTCAATCACACACAACGACGAGCCAATGCTCGCGCTGGTACAAGCTACGGATCAGAAGACATTAGCTGTCTGGGCCATTGACTGCGCCGAGCGTGTCCTGCCCTACTTCGAGCAACACTTTCCAGAAGACCGTCGCCCACGACAGGCGATTGAAGCGCTCCAGGCATGGCTCCAGACAGGCGTTTTCAAGATGGCAGTCATTCGCAAGGCATCCCTTGATTCGCATGCTGCCGCGCGTGACGTAGGAGCGGATACGGCTGCGCGTTCTGCTGCCCGTGCTGCCGGTCAAGCAGTAGCAACCGCCCATGTGCCTCGCCATGCGTACGGTTCTGCCGTCTATGCCCAACAGGCGATCTATCGAAGCACCAATCCCGCTGAAGCCGATGCTGCCACAGCCAGAGAGCGGGATTGGCAATATCACCATTTGCTCCAGTTGCGAGAAAACAGCCTATGAGGAGTGAGATGCATGGGAAGCCCTGGCCCACAATTCTATGACGACGATGCAGTCTTCGCCACCTATATGCAGCATCGCCAAAGCCCGGATAACCCCAATGACACGCTTGAGAAGCCGGTCATGCGCGAGCTGCTCGGTACGGTTGATGGCAAGCGCATCCTCGATCTGGGCTGTGGTGATGCTGCGATCGGTCGCGAACTGCTTGACCAGGGCGCTGCTGCCTATACCGGAGTAGAAGGCTCGGCGAAGATGGTCACGGTGGCTACACAGACCCTTGCTGGCACGCCGGGACAGGTCATGGAGCATACGATCGAGGACTGGAGCTATCCCCGCGCCGCCATTGACCTGGTGATTGCGCGCCTGGTGCTGCACTACGTCGCCGATCTTCCGGCGCTCTGTTCGCAGGTCTTTGGGACATTGGTTCCGGGCGGGCGATTCGTCTTTTCGGTTGAGCATCCAGTGATTACCTCGTGTGATCGCGGCTGGCCGACTGGGAGCCTGCGCCAGGACTGGATTGTCGACGATTACTTCGACACGGGGCTGCGGGTTACATCCTGGCTCGGCGGGCGCGTCCAGAAATACCATCGCACGGTCGAAGACTACTTTATGACCCTCCAGCGGAGTGGCTTCAGCATCGAGCACCTGCGCGAGTCCTGTCCACAGCGCGAGCACTTTCAGGACGAGCAGACCTACGCCCGCCGCAGACGCATTCCGCTGTTTTTGTTTTTGACGGGATGTAAGCCAATCGTGTGATGAGCAGCTTGCGCTATACCCAGGAGCATTCGTATGATCATCCGTGCTGCACGCGAAGAAGATGCCATCGCAATGGGGCAGGTCATGGTCGCTACCTACCTGGCGGCACACCAGGGCCAGATGCCAGCCGAGGCCTGGGCGAAGCGCGCTGAGGAGTGGACGCCGGAGGTCTCAGCACGGGGCTGGGCACGCACGCTGCGCGAGATCGCTTCAGGCGAGCGGCCTCAGGACTGCATCTATGTCGCGGTGGACGAAGGCGGCGCGATCGTCGGGCTGGCGATGGGTGGCCCGGCGAATGTAGAGGAGTTTCCTCAGACCGGCGCGGTCTACGCTCTCTATGTCTCCACGCGCCACCAGGGTCAGGGGCTCGGCAGGCGCCTCGTGCAGGCGGTGGCGGCAGACCTGGCGCAGAAGGGCATGACCGCGCTCCAGATCGGCTGCCTGGCTGCCAATGCGCCAGCCCGGCGTTTCTATGAGGCCATCGGCGGGCGTTTGGTCGGCGAGCGCCTGTTTGACGAGGATGGCATTATGCTCCTCGAGGTGGTCTATGAGTGGGCGGATATTCAGGCACTCGTGGCGCCGGGGCAGCCTAAGGAAAGGCGGTCGGCATGACCATCTATCGCGTGGCGACCGAGGCAGATGTGGACGAGCTCGCGCGGATGCGCTGGGACTTCCGCCTGGAAGAGGCGCCCGGTGCGACCGTTCATGACCAGGCCAGCTTTCTCCAGGCCTGCACGGCCTTCCTGCGGCAGGGGCTTGCCGAGCAGCGCTGGACCTACTGGATTGCCCAGGAGGATGCGCAGATTGTCTCGCATATCTACATTCAGCGCGTTCCCAAGGTGCCCAAGCCCAACCGGCTCGACGACGCGCTTGGCTATGTGACCAATGTCTATACGCGCCCGGCCTACCGTGGACAGGGAATTGGCACGCAGCTCGTGACCTATGTGCTGGCGTGGGCCAGAGAACAGGATCTGGAGAGCCTGATCGTCTGGCCCAGCGAGACAAGCGTGCGCTTCTACGAGCGGGCGGGGTTTCGTGGCAGCCCTGATATGCTGGAATACTCGGTGCGTCCGTATGTCCTGTGAGGCTGCCCTGGCTGGTGAAAGGCCTTGCAGGTCCATCAAAACTCGGCAGATCGTACTGTCGATTTTCCTCTCCACCGAACGACTAACTTGTGAATCAGCTGATTCATCATCATTCGGAGATGTATCGAGCAAGGAGGATCACCATGCGCAAGCTTGTCGCATCATTTTTCATTTCGTTGGATGGCGTCGTGCAGGGCCCCGGCCCCGAAGACGGTTTTGAGCTGGCGGGCTGGACGATGCCCTACTGGGACGATGACGTCGCCGCGTTTGTGCAGGCTGGAATGCAGGCGGCCGACACGCTGCTGCTTGGGCGCGTCACCTACCAGGGCTTCCGGGCGGCCTTCGCGTCCAGCACCGGCCCAGACGCGGAGGTCATGAACAGCTACCGCAAATACGTCGTTTCGACCACCCTGGAGCAGGCTGACTGGACCAATTCAAGCCTGATCACGGGCAATGTCGTGGAGGAAGTCGCGAGGCTCAAGCAGCAGGAGGGTCAGGACATCGGCATGAGCGGCAGCGGCACGCTGGTGCAATCGTTGCTGCGGCACAATCTGATCGACGAGTTGAATCTGTTGATCTACCCGGTCGTGCTCGGTCGCGGAAAGCGCCTGTTCGAGGATGGGATCACGGTGAACTTGAAACTCAAGCAGAGCAAAACCTCCCGCTCCGGCATCCTGCTGACCACCTACCAGGTGGCGTGAGCCTGACTTCCAACACTCGGTTATAGCTTAGTGAGGAGAGCAGGGCATGCCCATGCGCGTGCGAGCGTAGGCACCGCTCTTCGTGGAGAAAGGATGTGGCGTCGCATGTTGAATCTCAATTCCGTCATGATCGGTACGCAACAACCGCAGGAGCTGGCGGCCTTCTATGAAAAGGTCATCGGCAAAGCGGCGGACATGGTGAATGTCGAGCAGGGCTTCTGGGGCTGGCAGGTGGGTAGCGCCTTTCTGGGCATCTTGGAGCATTCTGACATGGGTGGCTCCGCCAAAGACCCGGGACGGGTGATGCTGAACTTTGAGACCGCCCAGGTCAAAGAGGAGTTCGAGCGGATCAAGGCGCTGGGCGCGGCGGTCATCGCGGCACCCTACCAAATCGGTGAGGGCTGGATCGCCACTCTGGCGGATCCGGATGGCAACTACTTTCAGCTGATGACCCCGATGGGCTAGGGCATTCTGGCGTGGGCCGCCGGGGACATGTGGCGGCCCACGCCAGAATGCCCCGCCCGACTAAGATGGAAAACGCCGCAAGCAGTACCGGCGATCACTACCGCGCATGGTGATTGCCCAAAGCCGCGCACGATTGCGTGAAGCGGATAGGGCTGAGTGGCCCGCTGAGCTCCGGTGGGTTGCGCACCGCACCTGAGACTGGAGGTACCCGATGACCGACCGCATGCCCGTTGAGGTCACCAATCTCGACCGCTATGGATCTGCTGCACTCCCGTGGAGCAGGCCGCATGATCTGCTCATAGGCGGGTCGCCCACGCCGGACATCACCTTCTTCCTGGGCACGTCACGCCCGGATGGTCGCCCGCACGCCGCCGGGATCGGCGCGCTCTGGCTCGATGGCGATCTGTATTTCACCAGCGGGCCCGAGACCCGCAAGGCGCGCAACCTGGCGGCCAACCCGGCCTGCACGATCTCGGCCAGGCTGGAGGGCATCGACCTCGTTCTGGAGGGCGAAGCAACCAGGGTCACCGATCAGAGGACGCTGGAGGAGGCGGCGCGCCGGTATCGCGAGGGTGGCTGGCCTGCCGAGGTGGAGGGCGATGCGTTGACGGCGCCGTACAGCGCCCCGAGCGCCGGACCGCCACCCTGGTACCTCTACCGCTTCACGTTCCACACCGCCTTTGGGGTCGCCACGGCGGAGCCGTACGGCGCGACCCGCTGGCGCTTCGAGCGCTGATGGGCGGGCTACGCATACGGCTGCGCACATGTTCAGGAGCGGTGTAAGACAAGTGGTTGGGGCTTAGGGGCTGGGGGGTTAGCGATTGGGAGGCTCCACCAGTCCCCAACCTCCACCTGCTGAAACCTGGGGATTTTCCGGAGGTTTGCTCCTGATCAGCCTCGCCGATATCGATGGAGGGCGTGCGCTTCCTCGGTGCAGGAGTGATGCTGCTTGGTGCCTGGCAGCGGCGTCTGGGGCTGTTCTCGACTGGTCTGCTCATCACTTGCAGCGCACCATGCTGGGTCGGCGCTTCAACCACACGCCCTCGATCACGATCTTGTACCTCTACCTGGATCGAGTATAATCTCTTTGTTCTGTTTCCCTTCTTTTCTGATCCATACAACGCCTGCCGTTGGCCTCGACCTCCAGGAGCGAAAGGAGTGGCCCATGGTCGCCCTGTCCATCTCCATTTTGGGCAACTTCGGCGTGACGTGGCCGCACTGGAAGCGCTTCGTCGCGCAGATTGAGGCCCTGGGCTTCGCCGGCCTGTTTCGCTCCGACCACTTCACCCTTCAAGACGCCGACCTGGACTCGCTGGAATTGATCGTTTCCCTGACCTATCTCGCCGCTACTACCGAGCGGGTCCACTTCGGGCCACTGGTCGCGCCGCTCTCGTTCCGCGATCCGGTGATGCTCGCCCGCCAGGCGCTGGCTCTTGACGATCTCAGCAACGGGCGGATGGTGCTGGGCCTCGGCACCGGCTATCAGGAGCGTGAACATCTCATGTTCGGCTATAACCTCGGCGACGTGCCTACGCGCTACGCCCGTCTTGCCGAAGGGCTGGAGGTCATCACGCGCCTGCTGCGTAGCGACACTCCGGTCTCCTATGCTGGCCAGTTCTACACGCTCGACGATGCCATCCTGCTCCCCCGCCCGCAGCGTCCCGGCGGTCCGCCGATTCTGATTGGGGGCAGCGGGCCGCAGCGGACCCTACCACTGGTCGCGCGCTACGCCGATATCTGGAATGGGCAGCTGATGACAGCCATCGAGTTTGCTGAGCGCTCGGCGCTGCTCGACGAGCTCGTGCAGGCGGCCGGGCGACAGCCAAAAGATGTCCGACGGACGATGACCTTCGTTGCGATCTGTGGGCACAATAGGGCGGAGATCGAGCGTCGGCTCCAGTGGACGCGCGTGCTGTCGATGTTTACTGCGCTGCCCATAGAGGAACTGATCGACGCGCTCCGACGCGATGTGAAGGCGTTTGTCGGAACGCCCCACGAGTTGGTAGCCCACATCCAGGCGTATGTGGCAGCGGGAGCCGACGAGATCGTATTGCAGTGGGGTGATATGGATGACATCGAGGGGCTCGAGGTCCTGGCCCACGAGGTGCTGCCGCATCTCGTCAGTCAGGACCCGCACGCGACTGTTCGCATGTGACGCACAGGATGATCGAGGCCACATGCGCTCATTCACAGGCACGCCGACCCACCAACCACATGGAGCTGACGCCGCTGCGCGGCAACACGATCAGCACCTTTTTGTGCCGCAGCGGAAGCTAAAACGCCATCTCGATCTCGTGGTACAGCGCAGCTGCATGGCAAGCCGTTGGGCCGCCACGATCACAGCCGCATCATGTGCGAGCACACAGAAGACAGATCATCGTACGCATATATGGAGAGGTTAAGCCTATGGCAACGCGATTCCAAGTCACCCTTCAGCCGACCATCGAGGAGGCGATCGAAACGTTCGACATTCCCGGTTTTGCCATCCTTGCCGCGCGCAGCGGTCAGCCAGTCGAGCGTTTGTTTGTGGGCACCGACGCGGCTGGCACCCCACTGAACGACGAGAGCATCTTCCCAATCTCATCGGTCGGCAAACTGGCCGTTGCGCTCGCCGTCTTGCGTCTGGCCGATGCCGGGCAGGTAGCTCTTGACGATCCGTTGTCGGACTATCTGCCAGACGCCGCGGCTGCCCAAGCGGGTGTCACGCTGCGCACGCTGCTCACCCACACCAATGGCCTCCCGTTCAACTACGCTGAGGAAACAACTCCGTACACACCTGACCTGACGTGGCCGACCATCGTTGAGGCGTGCCTCCACACCGCGCTCGAAACGCCGCCTGGGACACGGGTCGCGTACAGCGAAGTGGACTATATCCTGCTGGCCGTGATCGTTGAGCGGCTGACCGGTCAGCGCTTCGGGGCGGCGCTGAACGCGCTGGTGTTCGAGCCACTTGCGTGCGAGGCCTATCGCGGCGATGAACCACCGCGTTCGCCCGTCCGTATCGCAGGTGTCTCCGGTCAGTACAGTGGAACGCCGCTCGAGGCGTACAATTCGGCGTTCCATCGCGCCCTTGCGAACCCGTCCGATAGTATGCTGGCGACCGCCGACGGGACGCTCAGGCTTGTACGCGCGTTCCAGGGCTGGCCTGCCGGATTCCTACGCGCCGAGACTCGGGCCGAGGCAACGCGCAATCAGGTCGGTGACTTAGGGGGAGGATTTATCGGTTTCCTGGAGTGGTCGCACTGTCCCTGGGGACTGGGGCCAGAATTGTACGGAGCAAAAACGCCCCACTGGGCGCCGGCAGCAGCGGGCGCGGACTCGTTTGGCCATGCAGGCGCCTCAGGATGCATGGCCTGGGTCGCGCCAGCGGACGGCATCGCCTGGACCATTCATGGCACGCGCCATATTGCGAATTGGCTTGTCGAGCGCGGTCCGATCATTGGTGAAGCAATTCTTGCGACATTACGCCAATAAATCGGAACGTTCGCGTGTGCAAAGGAACCCGAAATGAACATCGTTTTATGGATCGTACAGATCCTGCTGGGATTGGCACTCGTCGCATTCGCTTACGCCCACAGCTTCGGCGCAGCCCAGACGCAATTGCAGCCCGGCGCGCAGTGGATCGGCGACGTCCCACAGCCCTTGCTGATCTTTATCGCCGTCTGCGAGTTGCTCGGCGGGATCGGGCTGATTCTCCCCGCGGCGACACAGATACAGCCACGGCTGACGCCCCTTGCGGCGGCGCTGTTCGCTGTCATGATGTTGTTGGCGGCAGGGTTCCACCTGACCCGCGGCGAATATCCCAACATCGTGTTTACTCTCATTCTCGGAGCTTTGGCCGCGTTCGTCGCATATGGACGCTGGGTGATTGCGCCGCTGAAGGCATCATGACGATGTCACGCCAATGCTGACCGGTGGCCCATAACGCGTTCGAGCGGGCCGCGCCGCTCAGCGTAAACGTCGGGCCTACTGATCTGAGGAGGAGGAAATGGCACGAGATTCATCACCGACGATTCAAGCGTTCAAAGTGCGGGCGGTCCGCGTGCCGATGACAGAACCGCATCAGAGTGCCGGCGGTGTGATAACGGAGTCGCCCCTGGTCTTGACGGACGTTATCACCGACACCGGCATCAGCGGTCACAGCATGGTGTTCACCTACACGCCCGCAGCTCTCCAGCCGACTGCTGAGCTGATAAGGAATTTCGAGATGCTGGTGAAAGGTGAGACACTGGCTCCTGCCGAGATCGAGCAAAAGCTCGCCAGGCGCTTCCGACTGCTTGGGACGCAGGGCCTCATTGGCATCGCGCTGGCCGCGATCGATATGGCGCTGTGGGATGCGCTGGCCCGTGTTCACAATCTGCCGCTCGTGCGCCTGCTGGGCGGGGTAGAGAAGCCGCTCCCGGCCTACGGGGCGGTCGGGTACGACGGCGTGGAAGGCTGCGCGAAGGCCGCCGAACGCTGGGCGAAGCGAGGGTTCAGTGGCATGAAAGCCAAGATCGGCTACCCGACCGTTCAAGAGGATGTTGCCGTGGTGCGCGCCATGCGCGAGGCTGCTGGCGCCAGCATGAATATCATGGTGGACTACAACCAGTGCCTGACTCCGACAGAGGCGGTCGGGCGACTGCACATACTCGACGATGAGGGGCTCACATGGGTGGAAGAGCCGACGCTGGCCCACGACTACGCCGGGCACGCGCTCATCGCGCGCGAGGCGCGAACGCCGATCCAGTGCGGAGAGAACTGGTGGGGACCGTTGGATATGCAGCACGCCATCGAAGCGCACGCCTCGGACCTGGTCATGCCGGACGTGATGAAGATTGGCGGCGTCACTGGCTGGCTGCGGGCCGCGGCGCTGGCGCACGCCAAAGGTCTCCCCCTATCCAGCCACCTGTGGCCCGAGATCAGTGCGCGCCTGCTGTGCTGCACGCCGACAGCGCATTGGCTGGAATACGCGGACTGGTGGAACCCCATCCTCGCCGAGCCGCTGCGCGTTGAGAACGGCATGGCGATCCTCGACGACGCCGTCGGCACAGGGGTGGACTGGAACGAAGACGCGGTGGGTCGTTTTGCAGTCTGACATGTGACTGATCGAGCGATAGCGATGGAGCACGATCGCCTGACTGCGGCGCACCGCCTGGGTTGAATGGGCCATCCATCGATTCTATAATCATGGTGCGACGTCTGGTTTCATCGTGACTGAAGGAGCTATCGCTATGCCTATGGCGCAGGTGAATACGATCGAGCTGTACTACGAATGGCTCATGAGGTGCTAGTGTGCATACGGTCGCCGAAACACATTGGCTGGACTACCACCGGCGTGATCCGTTTAGCATTCGCCATCGTTTCGTAGGTCGCCACACCCTCGACTCCAGTGTATGTACGGGCTAGACATTGAAAGCTCATAGGATACTCCTACAAATGGTTACAGATTACGCATCGCACTGGAAGCCTAAACTGCAAACCCAACCAGCCTGCCGTAGGCAACGAACAGTGCCGGCCCAAGGAAAAACATCAGGATTCCGACCATGTGCGGATATTCCGAACGGCGAAGATGCGTGGCCATTGCTCCAGACATATATAGCGCGATTCCGACCGCTGCTAGCGGTGTGAGCATCGTCAGAGAATCCACCAACAGCGGCACGATAAGGCCAACACCACCACTCACTTCAAGGACACCAATCAGGCGAATGTGCTCCGGCTTAAAATCTTTCGACCAGGCTACGCCGGGCATATTAGTATATTTGGCGTAGGGTAGGGTGAGCTTGAGCAATCCACCCACGGTGAGGGCGAGTCCAAGTAAAACTTGAATGACTGTGATTACGGTATCCATGATTCAATCTACCTTTCCTTAATCGATCTGTCTAAATGGTCATGCGCTTAACCGCCGCTCCTGACCGGAGGTGGGGGAAGATTGAGATGCGCCAGCTTGTCAGGGTTTGCGACGTTGCGTATCGCCCGGATGAAATCACCCTCCACTTCCAGCGTGAGGACACCCACGACTTGCCCCTTGACCCGTATCAGCAGCGCAGGAAATCCATTCGCCTCGATCACTTCGAGGGTCGTGCCTTCCGGCGCGCGCGCCGCATTGCCGATCATGGCTCGTGCCACCCGGTCGCGTCCCTGAATCGGCTGACGCGCCGCCCCCGAGACCTTGCCGCCGCTATCCGACCAGACGGTAACATCTTCTACCAGCAGACTCATCAGGCCGTCCATGTCTCCGGCAATGCAGGCTTCCATGAAACGACCAACCATTTTCGTGTGGGCTTCCGGCGAGGCAGGAAAGCGCGGACGATGGTCGCTGATGTGCTTTTTCGCACGGCTGAACAGTTGGCGACAAGCAGCTTCGTTGCGTCCAGTAATCTGTGCGATTTCGGTATACTCGTAGTCAAAAACTTCCCTCAGCAGAAACACAGCACGTTCCAGCGGGGACAGGCTTTCGAGCAACACGAGAAAAGCCATCGAAATCGACTCCCGATCTGTAATCTGGCGCAGCGGGGAGAGGCGCGACGCGCCATCGCCCGTAATGATCGGCTCTGGCAGCCACGGGCCGACGTAGGTTTCTCGCTGCGCCTGTGCAGATTTCAGATGGTCGATGCACAGATGATACACAATGGTCGTCAGAAAACTCTTGAGCGTGCGAATCGACTCCGGCAGCGTGGCGCGATAGCGCAAATACGCCTCCTGCACGATGTCTTCCGCCTCCATCGCGCTGCCCAACATGCGGTAGGCTATGGCGAACAACAGCGAACGGTATTCTTCAAATGGATCCATCTGCACAGCCTCTCCTTTCGAACGCTCGGCATCATCTCAATCTAGAGGTAAGACGAGATCGTCTGCGTTTTGTGACATGGCAGGAAAATTAGGATTAATCGCGGCGGTTGGGGCGCTTTGGCGGCCTGACATGTCTTCCGCGCTGAATAGCGTTTTCGCCAAAGCGGTCTTTCAGCTCGTCCAGCGTCGATTGCAGGCGGCGCGATTGCCCACTGGTATCGGGATAGGAGCGGGATTCTTCCGAAAAGATATCATGTAAGCAAAATTCGGCTCATGAGGTCTGAGCGTGCAAACAGTCACCGTAACACATGCGCCGGATGACTGTCGAGGTGATGCTTTTGGCATTCGCCATCGTTTCGTAGGTCGCTACGTAGTCGGCCAGGTAGTATTTGTGGACGCCCCGGAACGTCCGCAAGAATGTGCGCAGTCCCGTACCCGCACCTTCACAACTGTTGCAGTGGACTTCGCGCACGCCATCGCCATCATCACGCGCCCATTCCTTCACACTATGGCAGACACTCGCGTGTTGAGCATGCACATCCGGATAATTCGAAGCCTCATCGGTATACAAAATTGTACTTTTTGGCGGCACATTTCCTTCCACAATCGTGCGCGTGGTTGGTTTGTCGGCGTGCTCCAACACCCAATAGCGCACCTCGTGGGTTGTGCGACTGATCAGGCTCAGGATCGGTGGTCGATCGTTGTCATAGGTACCTTTGCCTTTGCGTTTCACCCAGAGGGTACCCGGCGCGGCGGCGCGGCGGGTCGTCCGCGTCGTGATGGGGCGTACTTTTTTTCCCCCGCATTCTGATACAGCTCATCTGCCTCGAATGCCGTTCCCGTCATCAATTCACCAGGAAGCGTATCATAGAGATTGGTTTGGCTCTGCTGTCGCAGTTCGCCGAGGCGTTTGCGATCAAGGTTGAGTTCACGAGAAAGGCGCGCAGTACTTTCGCCTTTGGCAATTCCGCGCAGCAGCAATACGATCGTCGCAGGCCGCTGCCGGGTCTTTTCGAACACACTGCCGGTCAGGATCGTATAGGTGCGCTGGCAAGCGCGACAGCGATAGGTTGGAAAGTAACTGTGTCGACGGAACAGCCGGCGGTCGCTGCTGTGACACCGTGGGCACGTCAGGTCTGTCGGATGGAGATGCTGCTCAAGCCACGCGACACACGACGCTTCGTCCAGCAGCTCGGTGATCGGAAAGGCTATCATGCCTGGCAGTATACCATGCACACTCAGGCCTCATGAGCCTACTACGAAATGCACGGCACAGGCCAACCGCTGGTGTTCATTCATGGCCTGGGCTCCAGCACCCGCGACTGGGAGGCGCAAGTGCCCGCGTTCTCCGCGTCTTTCCAGGTCATCACGTTCGACCTGCGCGGCCACGGCCAGTCCGACAAACCCGCCGGGCCGTATAGCATCGCCATGTTCTCAGACGACCTTATGGAGTTACTACAAACGTTAGGCATCGGGACAGCTCATGTCGTCGGCCTGTCGCTCGGTGGCGCGATTGCCTTTCAGTTTGCCCTTGATTATCCGGCGCACGTGAGGACGCTCACGATTGTCAACAGTGGACCGACCCTCGGCGACCCGGCATACGCTCAGCAGGAAGTTGAGCGCCGGGTGGGCATTGTCCAACACCACGGGATGCGCGCGATGGGCCAGGCACTCAGTGCGAACCTGTTTCCCAGGCCCGAACAGGCGAGCCTTCGCGAGACCTTTGTCGAACGCTGGGCCGCGAACGATCCTGAGGCGTATATCCATGCCACGCGCTCGATGCTGGGCTGGGATGTCACCGACCGGCTCAGTGCACTGCAGTGTCCAACACTCGTGATCGCCGCGGATCAGGATTATTCGCCCGCGGCGGTGAAAGAGGCTTATGTCAAGCGCATTCCCGATGCGCAGCTGGTCGTGATGCCCGATGCCCGCCATGCCGTACCGATGGAGCAGCCCGAGCAGTTCAATACCGTACTGAGGCGATTTCTGGTCGATCACACATGAGCCGACCGATCACGCCATGCAGCAAACGCGCCTGGCTCGCTGTGCTCACTTGTGTCCTTTTACACACTGAGACCGCTCAGCGCGCTGACGACAATGGTTGGGCGGATGTCTGCCCCTCGCAGAGCTCCATCACCAAGATACTGCTCGACCAGATCATCCCACAACACGAGGAGTTCGTGCAGCGCTTCTGGGAGGTCGACGATGAGCGAGGTACGCTCCCCTGCGATCGCCACTCCATCGCCGATTCTGCTGGCTGGGATGCTGATCTTCAGCGCGGCCGGCCAGATCCTGTTGATTCAGGAAAACTATGGGCGGTATGCCTATGGCTTGCCGGGTGGCCATGTGGAGCCGAACGAATCACCGCTCGCGGCAGCCGTGCGTGAAGTTGCTGAAGAAACCGGATTGGAGGCTCAAGCCGACCGGGTCCTCGCGCTCTACAGCTTCGCCAATCCCGAACCGTGCCTGGCATGGATTTTCCTTGGGAGCGTCATTGGCGGCCAGCTGACTCTGCCGAGTGGTGGGGAGATCGCCACGGTTGGCTGGTTTGAGCCGGAGCGGCTGCCCCATCCAATCAATGCCATCGCTGTCTACGCACTCCAGGACGCGCGATCAGGCCATTATGGCGCCATTCGCACGGTGACCATCTGACCGCACAGCGCCGACGACCAACGCCGTGACCGGCGGTGCCATACGTCGTCGGCGCCTCCATTCGATGTTCAGATCCGAGTGTCGTTGCCGCGGGTCGGCAGGAAGGAATAACCATGCGCACAAGGAGGGCAGCGTGAGCTTTGGAATCACCATCCACTACGATAACATCCTCGGGTTCGCTGATCCGCATCTCTGGGTCTGGTACGCCGGCTCAGATCTGCCCGACGACTTCGCGACCACTGGAGCAGATGCATTCGGCAGTGTGTTCAGCGTGCAGGTCAAACGTTCGGAGTTTCAGTTCAAATTCAAAGATGGCCCGGGCACCGCTGCGCGCTGGGAAGGCGACGCCCTCTACCGTTCGTTCCGCCCGTTGAAAGGTATTCCTGGCTCAACGCCGGTCCTCGACGAAATCTGGTGTACCGCAGGCAAGGCCTTTGTTCACCCGGTGCTCCCCAGGCTGCCCGAAGCGATGAGCGCTGCCGCGTTCCTGGCAGCGCTCGCCCCCAAACCGGGCATCTATTGGCCGAATACCGGTGGTTTGTCGGGCCTCGGCGCGACCCCGCTCATCGACGGTGGTGTCTTGTTTGGCCTCTATCATCCGAATGCAGCTCGCGTCTATGTCTTCGGCTCCTTTAACAACTGGCAGCGACCCGGTCATGTTAGTCCCGATCCGACACAATTCCATGAACTCAAGTTGTACCCGGGGTATTTCGGCATCCCCAATCTGTGGTTGGGTGTTGTACCCACCGCTGCGCCTGGTGATGAATACAAGTTCTGCGTCCAGGGCGGCGTGCCCAGCGATGAGAAGAAACGTTTTCAACAGGATCTCACCGACCCCTATGCCCGCCAGCTCGGGCCGGATTACGGCCAGAACAATGGCGTCGTGGTCGACCCGACCGCGTTCGTATGGACGGATGCGTCCTGGCAGACGCCGAATATGGCGAAGCTGATTGTGTATGAGTTGAGCGTGTATGGCTTTACAGAGGGCGACTCTGATATTGCTCGACCGGGAACATTCGCCGGGATCACCGAGCGCGTGCGTCGCGGCTACTTCAATGATCTGGGCGTGACAGCGCTTGCCCTCATGCCGCTTGCCGAGTTCTCGGGGATGGAGGGGCCAAGGACGCTTGGGTACAATCCATCGCTGTTCTGTACCGTGGAACGCGATTTCGGGACCCCTGATGACCTGCGCGAGCTGGTGGATTCTGCTCATAGCCAGGGCCTGGCTGTCATTCTCGACCAGGTATTTAATCACACCGACAACGACTTTAATCCGCTGTGGAAGGCTATTCTGGAGCACCCCAACGAGGAGTTTGACACCGATGAGGGTGGCCTGTATTTCAGTGGTAAGACCCGCTGGGGCAACCGAGTTGCGACCGAGAAGCAGGACGTGCAGCATATGCTCATCGACGCCTGCAAGCTGCTGCTGACCGAGTATCATGTGGATGGGTTCCGCTTTGATGCAATACACACGGATTTCATGGATCACGGCTTCGTCCTTCGGCTTGCCGACGAGCTCACGACATTCAAGCCGCCGGTACTCCTCATCGCCGAGAATCTTCCCAATCAGCCTGACCTTAATCGTTCAGGATACAATGGCTTTGCACAGTGGGCCGATCCGTTTCACGACAAACTGAAGGCTCTGCTTCGCGAAGGCGCGTACCAGGACTCGAATTTCTACAACACGGATAATCTGGGCGCGATCTTCTACTTCTGCAAGCAGTTCTATGCCGCCCACACCAACAACGCGGTGAACTACAGCGAAAGTCACGATGAGACGAACGTCCCCTTCGAGGTCGGCACCAATCCGGTATTAAACAACCCTGGCGCGCAAGATCGCAAAGGACGGCTCGGATTGCTCGCAACGATGGTCGCCCTCGGCCAGCCGATGATCTATATGGGGCAGGAATTCAACGTCGAGCGCGATCGCAACATCGTCAGTTTCGACTGGCCGCAGGGCGGGCCGGAGAGCAGTGGCTTTTACCGCTGGGCACGACGGCTCATCCGGATGCGGCGTCGCTACCCTGCACTGCACCTTGCCGGGTATGACCCAGCAGGGGACGGCCGGTTTACGGGGATCATCGGTCCATGGATGTCCGAGCGCTACGGTGGGGGCAGGAAAGTGCTCGGCTGGCGGCTGCGCCCGAACCAATTCGCCTACGATACGATGGTCGTCTTGCTCAACTTCGAGAATTTCCCGGTCACGGTAGATCTGGAGCTCGGGCTGGCGGGCACATGGTTGAAGCTAGCTGATGTCGAGAATGCCAATGATATCCAACCTGATGGCACGAATTCGAGCGACGATCCGAGTGCGTTCCGCAGCGCTGATGGACGCTTTGGCGGCTTTGAGTTGCCAGGCTCCTCGGGCTTTCTCTACAAGTGGGAGGCGTGATCAGACGATTCGGAAGGTTATGGCTTTTCCATGGCGCATCTGTACAGTTTCAGCCTTTGGTGGCAGGTACCGGACTGCCGTCGAGCCGGGCAATCGTGCTCCCAGGATAGACATCTCATGGGTACCCGCGTCAGGAACAGCACAGAGGAGCCTCCCGGCTTTCGGGTGGTTTCAGCAGTGGAGGTTAGGGATTTGGGATTAGGGCCTACTAGTCCCCAATCCCCAACCTCCAATCCCCATCCCCCAATCCCCATCCCCCACTACGTCGGAAACCGATCCTGGAAGCGGATCGCCAGTTGATTAAGCATGGTGGCCCAGTTCAGCATGGGCTTGGTCCAGGTGCGGGTGATGGTGCGGTTGGCGAGAAAGAGGAGCTTGCGCACCGCCTCGGCGCTTGGAAACGCGCCCTTGTTCCGAATCACCCGCCGGATCAGCCCGTTATAGCCCTCGACCAGGTTGGTGGTGTAGATCAGGCGGCGGATGTCAGGGGCGTAGTCGAACATCGTCGCGAGGTCCTCCCAGCTGTTCTCCCACGAGCGGACCGCAATCGCGTAGGTTTTGCCCCACTTCTCCGACAGCCGGTACAACTTGGTCTCGGCCGCCTCGCGCGTCGGCGCAGCGTAGATCGCCTGCAGGTCAGAGGCAAACACCTTGCGGTCTTTCCAGGCGACGTAGGCCAGGCTATGGCGCACCTGATGGATCACGCAGCGCTGGATATAGGTACATGGAAAGATCGCCTGGATGGCAGCCTTGAAGCCGGGCAGGTCATCGACGCAGGCGATAAAGATGTCATGCACCCCGCGCGCCTGCAGGTCACTCACGACCGAGAGCCAGAAGTTGGCGCCCTCCGCACCATCGCCGACCCAGTGCCCCAGAACGTCACGCTGACCATCGAGGTCGACGCCGAGCACGATGTAGATAGCGGTATTCGCCAGCTTGCCGTCGCGCCGGAGCTTGAGGTGGATCGCGTCGAGGTACACGATCGGGTAGATCGCGGCCAGCGGCCGGCTCTGCCAGGCCTCGACCTGCGTCCAGACCTTGTCGGTGATCGTGCTGATCGCCGTCGGCGTCACCTCGATGCCGTAGATGTCCCGGAGCGTTTCCTGAATATCGCGGGTCGAGACGCCGCGGGCGTAGAGGTTGACGATCTGCTCTTCGAGCTCGCTCGTACTCGGCTGGACCGGCTTCGGCACGGGCGATACGTCACGTCCCTCTCGCTCGACATTGATCGCACGCGGCGCGTCGTCGCCCAGCAGCTGCAGCCCTCCCGCTCGCCTGCCATGCCGTCCGTTCTTCCCTCCTCCCTGCTCCGCCCTTCCACCCTCCGCCCTCAGCCCTCCGGATTCCGTCAGCAGCCGCTCGATCGCGCCCACGACCAGGCGCGCCATCAGCCCGTCCTTGCCGAAGACCTCCTCGGCGGGTGGGACACTGATGACCTCTTGCTGGCTAGACTCAATCGGCTGCGGCGGCACGATCGGGAGATACGAATCGCGAGCCGCCGCGCGATCCGAGTCTGACGAGTTGAGACGCTGCTTGTTCCTCATACATACTCCTGCTGCTTGGCCAAATTCGGCGTTTCTGCATAACAACCTACCGAGGTTGGAGTGGATGATGCGATCCTGAGAACAAAGATACGATGCCCATCTGCCCGTCTGCAGGCGCGGCAATGCCGTGTGCGGTTGGTGGATCTCTCGCATGGGTCAGCTTCCTTGACATGCCTAGTCTACCTGGCATGGCGCGCACAATCATCGCGTGATCACGCTATTTTTCTGCAGAGATGGAGGAGCCGTCATGCCAGGCGGGATCGACGATCTGGTGCTGCATGGCGAAGCGAGTTGCCGCGGCGCGGCTCGACGCGTCGATCTTGTTATAGATATGCCGGATATGGTGATCGACCGTGTTTGTGGAGATGCCGAGGGCTTCCGCCATCTGGTGATTGACCAGCCCGGAGCTCAGGAGCCGGAGCACCTCGATCTCACGATCCGTGAGCCCGGCGAGATGCATGCCCCGCGTGCCGCGCACGCGATGGCCCGCGGCTGCGAGGACCGCGCTGACCGCATCACTGTCGAGATGACCTTCCCGCACCTCTCTGCGCAGTTCCTCCGCCGCGGCACCTGGAGGAGAGGCGGTACGGTACGGGCGCGGCTGGGATAAGGCCGCGTAGACGTCGGCGGCAGCCAGAATGCGCGCGGTGAGCGGCAGCTGCGCGGCAGACAGCCCTCGGTAGGAGCCGCTGCCGTCGAGCCGCTCGTGATGGAGCGCAGCCAGCGCGCCGATCGCAGCGAGTGCGAGCGAGCGGGCGAGGATGCGCTCCGTGTAGTAGGGATGCAGCCGCACGTGTTCCCGCTCGGCCTCATTGAGCGGCCGCCCCTGCGCGCCGAGCCCGGCCGTGACGGCAAACATGCCGATGTCCTGGACCAGCCCGGCATAGCGGAGGGTGATGGCATCCCATTTCGGGAGCGCGCAGCGTTCGGCCGCGCTCTCGGCCAGAACAGCAACCATACGTGCGTGCCCGGCGGCGCCGCGCGTGTGCAGATCGGCAGCATCGCCGATCGCCTGCAGCGCCTCGTCAAGCCGTACGCCATGGAGCTGCCGCTGCGCGCCAGGTTCCGCCGCGAGCACCGCCTGCCATGCGGACTGGCATGCCATCCGCGGGAACAGCTCACCCGCCGCGCGGCAGAAGCACATGGCCAGGATGGGATCGTACAGGGTTCCGGCACGGCGGCGCACGAGGTCAACCGCGAACTCCACGCCGCCCAGCCGCTCGAACAGCTCGGCATCGATCGCGATCTGCGCGACGGCCGCGGCGGGCGCGAGACCGGGGGATCCGAGGCCGTCCCATCGCTGAGCGATCTGCCGCAGCGCGTCGACCACCTGCTGGCGCAGTCCGAGCCCGCGGGCGAGATTCTGGGCGATCTCACCATACGCGACCGCGCCAGCACGCCGCCGGGGAACTGGCAAACGTATCGTTCGTCCACACGGACATATGATATCGTCACAGTCGGTAGCTTCCCAGAGCACATACGCTATCCCGGCGTCATTCCACACCGCTACGCGATCCATCAGTCGGCCTGAGCCTCCCGTATCACGCAGCTCGTCGTCATGAGCGACAGCCGCCGTGCAACCGGCCCAGCGCAGCAGTGCCACGTAATACACATCCTGCAGATCGGCGTCGGCCATGCCGAGGGCATGACCAAACGCCATCGCCAGCAGACAGCCCCGCAGCGATCGCTCGATCGACCGGCCCATTCCAAGGTCAGTCGCAAGCGCCATCGCGGCGACCACCTCGGCGAGCCGCACGTCGGGTGGAGGCGGCGAATGGTGCATCGCATTCCAGCTGATTACACAGGGTGGATAGCAGCATGAGCCCAGGATCATGGGTGGAAGAAGCTCGGACAGTGTACCATAGAGCGGTGATCGTACGACATGCGATCGCAGCACATCGCAACGCCAATGACCCGGCAAAAGCATCCAGGGGCTGTATCGCCGACGCCGCAGATTCGGTACAATGATGAGCGGATGCGCGACCGTCGCTGACCACGCAAGCGTAGTCAGTGATCAAGGGACCAGCGATGACCAGACCCGGAACATTGCCGGGCAGCACCATCAGTACGATTCTGCGTCATGACGCCAACATACAGCATTCCCGGAGCTTGTCGCCCGGCCGTCACACACGTTGTCGACCAGGTTGGAACCTGCCGGAACCTGGCGCGGTTTTGAGGAGATGGTGATGCGCGAGATCGAGGTGATTCGTGAGACCCGCGCCATGCTGCTGCGGCAGGGCATCGGCAGTCAGAAGGTCGTCGATCTCTACACCGACGCCCATCCGACACTGCTCTCCGATGCATCCCTCCGGCCCTTCCAGCGCTTTACCCTGGCGCTTGAGGGGCTCGTCGTGCATCCCGATCTTGTCGGCCGGCTGGATGACGGGGAGACGACCTTTGCGATCGAGGCCAAAGGGACCGACGATCTGCTGACGGGGTTGGCCCAGGCGGCCGCGTATCGCCTGGGATTCCACCTCGTCTTGCTGGCCGCGGCAGCCGCGATCGCGCCGGATGTGGTGGCACTGGCCCGCCAGGTCCAGATCGGCGTGCTCGCGGTCGCACCCAGCACGGTGACGGTGCTCGAGCTGCCGCCGCCGCATCTACGGCGCGCCCGGCATGCCCAGGCAGTCCAGCAGCAGTTGGCCACGACCAAGGCGGTTGAGACAACCTTCACCTATAACGCGCCGACCCACTACCTCAGTATCGCCGTCGCCCTGCGCGGCCGGCGATCCGTCGGGCTGCTCGAATTGGTGGATCTCATGCGGACAGCCTACCCTGTATTACCTCGTGATATTCGTGCGGTCCTGCGCGGCGCGCAGAAGCTCGGACTCGTGCGTATCCGCGGCGACACCGTTGAGCCGACTCTCCATGGGGAAGCCGCAGGGGAGCTGCTGCCGGATCTCGCAACGCTCGCGCACATTCATCGAGCCATCGCCTCACGCGCTGCGCGGACGACCCTCCACGAACAGCATCCGCCGTCCGGGGCCGTGCTCCGCTGGCTGCTCGCCGCCGATCCCGTCGCCCAGCTCATCGTCGAGACCCTCACCGATCTCGGCGGCGGTCCCATCACGCTGCCTCAGCTGGCCCAGCGGGCGCTGCAGCGCGACAGGGTCCGCGCGCTCACCGCCTTCTTCAATCCGGAGGCGCTTGCCGAGATTACCGATGCGCAGAATACTGTCGTCTGGAGCTGGGTGCTGCCCCAGCACTTCCGCTCCACAACCTTTTTCCAGTACAAAAGTGTACTCAAACACGCCGGGCTGATTGTGGCGCACGCGCTCGGTGGGGCGACAGCCGTCGGTTATCAGCCGGCGAACGATCTCTGGGAGCTGCGCTAAACGCAGAGCCGGTCGTGGTCGTTTGACGTGCGCTGCAACCGCCACGACCGGCGCCCCAGGCATCACTGCAAGGTGGCCGCGGACGAACAAGATTGTTGGCACCCTGCTCGACCTTACGGATCAGCCAGGGCCAAGAGACGACTGCCGCCGGGGTTCGCTATGCCGCCGCCCAAAACGCGGGCCTGCCATGTACAAAGAGGGGCGCTTGAAGCTGTCCTATGCGCGCAGCAGGCTGCGGGCCGCAGCCATCGTTCGCTCCTTGACCGCTGCCACCTCACCCTGCCCATCGATTTCAATCAGCAGCCCGGCGGCCCTGTAATACTGGATCAGTGGGGCCGTCTGAGCGTGAAAGGTCTTCAGGCGCGCCCGGATGGTTGCCGGGTTGTCGTCATCGCGTTGGTATAGCTCGCCGCCACACACGTCGCAGATACCCGCGTGAGCCGGTGGCTTGAACGTCAGATGATACGGCGCCTGGCAGCTGCGACAAATCCGGCGCCCGGCCAGACGTGTCACGATCTCCTGATCCGCAACGCTGATGTAGAGCACGCTGGTCAGCTGCCGGTGCAGCTGGGTCAGGATGTCGCTCAAGGCCTCGGCCTGCGGCAGGGTGCGCGGGAACCCATCCAGGACAAAACCGGCACGGGTATCCGGCCGCGCCAGCCGCTCTTCAACCATCGCCTCGGTGAGATCGTCCGGAACCAGCTCCCCGCGGTCCATATAGGTCCTGGCCAGCCTGCCCAGGTCGGTCTCGACTCTGAGATGCTCACGGAACAGGTCGCCAGTGGCAATATGGGTGAGCGCCAACTGCGCGTGCAGCTCCTCAGCCTCGGTGCCTTTGCCCGAGCCTGGCCCGCCAAGCAGCACCAGGTTGAGGCCCGCTTCTGCGCGCAGTTCGGCGGGCAGCGCTCTCCCCGCTGCGCTGCCGGCCTGGAGCTGATCGATCTCAGCCCGTGTCGCCGGGCGCGCCTGCTGCCGTCGTACCGCGCCGATGGCCGTCTCCAGCGCAGCATAGACTTGAGCGAGTGAACCTTCGCCGTCAATAATGATCAGCCTGCCGGTCGCCTGGTAATAGTCGAGGAGCGGCCCGCGCACCCGCTGAAATGCCCTCTGACGGACGCGGATCAGCTCCGGGATGTCGTCTGGACGCCGCTCCAGCGCGCCGCCACATCGGTCGCAGATGCCTGATTGGGCGGGAGGGTGGAGCTGCAGATGGTAGGATGCCTGGCAGGTGTGGCAAATCAGCCGACCGGCAAGCCGCCGCAGAACCTCGGCATCGGAAACGCTGAGGTAGACCGCCGCCTCAAGCGTGCGGCCCATGGTGGGCAACAGGTCGTCCAGAAACTGGGCCTGGGCGAGGGTGCGTGGAAAGCCATCGAACAGAACCCCCTGTTCTGGGGCGATGTGCCAGAGCCACTCCTCCATCATCGCGTCGGTGACTTCATCGGGCACCAGCTCGCCCTGGGCCATGTAGCGCCTGGCGAGCAGGCCGACGGCCGTTCGTTGCTCCAGATTGGCTCGGAACAGCTCGCCGCTCACGACATGCAGCAGATCAAAGCGTGTCGCCAGTCTGACGGCGTGCGATCCTTTGCCAGCACCAGATGGGCCGAGGAGTGCAATATGCATCGAAACCTCCTTTGTCGATCACGCGGCGAAACCTGTCGCTGTGGGTCGCTCAGGGAGATTATACGCCCGTTCGGGTGGAGGTTGGTGATAAGGACGGAGGGCTGAGGGCGGAGCTCGGGGCAAACCTCCCGAAAATCCCCAGGTTTCGAAATGGACGGCGACGAACTGGCCACGCGAGGCCGCGGCGCTGCCATGAGGGAGTATCAGCGGCCGGGCGGCGCGCCGCCCGGCCGCTCAAACGGATGGCGCGAGTGCTGCGTCGACCGTCGGTTTTCGTCCCACGAGCGGCTTCCCCTGGTCGAGCAATCGGCGCCGCATTTCTGTTGCCGTTGTCGCCGGCTTACGCCCGACAATCTTCGTGCTAATTGTCATACGTCAATCCATCAGGCAAAGCGCCCCGGTAGTGGTCGTATATCGAATGGCATGGTATACTGCCGGCGATCAATCACACGAAAGGTTTGACACCATGATTACCATGCTTATCACCTGCCGGCATTGCGGCAGTCCTGACCTCACCAAATATGGTATTGCCCCGAAC
>WNGF01001267.1_pt1 | contig 37147 bp, 38 predicted proteins | sample 5400641 | NCBI WGS metagenome assembly WNGF01 (sample SAMN13153371, study PRJNA577476) | soil metagenome | isolation source: 80 cm soil or saprolite under grassland replicate 2 | place: USA:California | collected 2016-06-15 | reverse complement strand
CCTGCGGCCCCCGGGACGATCAGCATCTCCGCCTCGCCCTCGAACGCCGGCCCGTCCGGCGTCACGAGCGAGACGTCGAACTTCTTGCGCTCGTCGGCCACCTAGGAGACGCCGGCGGGCTCTGGCTCGGCCTCGCGCTCGGCGACGGCGACGTCCTCCGCCGTCTCGCCCTCTTCGGCCGCCTGCGCGCCCTCCTCGCCTGAGAGCCTTCGACCCTTCTCGACCGCGTTCTCGATCGTCCCGACCATGTAGAAGGCCTGCTCGGGAAGTTCGTCGTGCCGCCCCTCGATGATCTCCTGGAAGCCCTTGATCGTGTCCTCGATCTTCACGTACTCGCCCGGCGTGCCGGTGAACTGCTCCGCCACGAAGTTCGGCTGTGACAGGAAGCGCTGAATCTTGCGCGCGCGAGAGACGACGAGCTTGTCCTCGTCGGAGAGCTCGTCGATGCCGAGGATCGCGATGATGTCCTGCAGATCCTTGTAGCGCTGCAGGATCTCCTGGACGCGCGTCGCGGTCGCATAGTGCTCCTCCGAGATGATCCCCGGCTGCAGAGCCCGCGAGAACGAGTCGAGCGGGTCGACCGCGGGATAGATGCCCTGCTCGACGAGCGTGCGCGTGAGCACGACCGACGAGTCCAGGTGCGCGAACGTGTTCGCCGGCGCCGGGTCGGTGAGATCGTCGGCCGGGACGTAGATCGCCTGCACCGACGTGATCGAGCCCTGCTGCGTCGACGTGATCCGCTCCTGCAGCTGGCCCATCTCGGTCGCGAGCGTCGGCTGGTAGCCGACCGCGCTCGGCATCCGCCCGAGCAGGGCGGAGACCTCCGAGCCCGCCTGGGTGAAGCGGAAGATGTTGTCGATGAAGAGGAGCACGTTCTGGCCCTGGTCACGGAAGTACTCCGCCATGGTGAGACCGGACAGGCCAACGCGCAGACGTGCGCCGGGCGGCTCGTTCATCTGGCCGTAGACGAGCGCAACCTTGTCGAGCACTCCAGACTCCTGCATCTCGAGGAGCAGGTCGTTGCCCTCGCGCGTGCGCTCGCCGACACCTGCAAACACCGAGACGCCGCCGTGCTCGCGCGCGACGTTGTGGATCAGCTCCTGGATCAGGACTGTCTTGCCGAGACCCGCGCCGCCGAACAGCCCGACCTTGCCGCCGCGGATGAACGGCGCGAGCAGGTCGATCACCTTGATGCCCGTCTCGAAGACCTCGATTTTCGGAGAGAGGTCGGTGAAGAGCGGAGGATCGCGATGGATCGACCAGCGCTCCACGTCCTTCGGCGCCTCCTTCTCGTCGACCGGCTCGCCGATCACGTTCCAGATGCGCCCGAGCGTGACGTCGCCGACCGGGACGGAGATCGGCTGCCCGGTGTCCTCCACCTCGAGGCCGCGTGCAAGCCCGTCGGTCGAGTCCATCGCGACGGCCCGAACGCGGTCGTCGCCCAGGTGCTGCTGCACCTCGGCGATGAGCGAGCGGGCTTCCTCACCGTCCAGCGCCGGAATCTCGATCCGAAGGGCCGTGTAGATCTCCGGGAGGCCCGCCGGGAACACCACGTCGATCACGACGCCCTTGATCTCGACGATCTTGCCGCGAGTGCGGTTTTCCTGGCTCTGAGTAGGCATTCGACTCCGAAGGATCGCTGACTGGGCTGGTGCCGATACTAACTACGGCATCCTCCACACGTCTAAGAGTTGGATGCGAAAGCGCACGATAGTGCCTGCCGACTGCGCGCAGGCCTGCCAGCAGTTGTCGCTGCGTATGGACTCCGAGCTCTCCGAGTTCGAGAGCCTGCTCCTCGACGCACATCTCGCGGGCTGCAGTGACTGTCGTGCGTTTGCCGAAGGCATCGGCGACCTGACCAAAGCACTTCGGACGGCTGCGATGGAACAACCGTCCTTCTCCTTCGAGGTGAGACGCAGTCGCACTCGGATGGGTGCTCTGCTCGCGGGCTCTCTCCGCACTGGATCGGCCGCAGCGGCCGTCCTCCTGGTGGCCCTGAGCGGGCTCGCCACCCTGCGTGGCTCGACCAGTGCGGTCCCGAGTGTGCACCGGAGCAACGTGCGAGTACTCGAGCTGCACGAGCGGCAACTACGGCAGCTCGACAGTTTTGGCCAGACGCGGAAGCTCGTCGTTCCTCGCGGTCTGGCCGCAGCGGAGACGGACGGAAGGAGGTAGGCAGGCACTCACAAAGCCGACCGCTTCGCTGACTTCCGCCGGGCAGGGCGCAGGGCCGCCGAATCGGTCAAAAATGGGTTAGGATTCCCCCCCTTTTTCAGCCGGGGGTCTCAACCTCGCCGGCGTCGATTTAGGGGTTCTCAACACAAGGAGGGATCAAGGAAGCATGTCAAGACGCTATCTGTGGGCCGGGCTGGTCGTGGCCATTGCGGTCACGGTCGCAGGCTCCGCTGCAGCGATGAACAGCCACTCGGAGAGGGCACAGGTCCTGCGCATGTCGATGGGCGCAGAACCGCCGTCGCTCGATCCGGGCCTGGCGACCGACACCACGTCAGCGAACGTCCTGTTCAACCTCATGGATCCGCTGATCAGGCTCGGCAAGCCACCGGCGCTCAAGGCAACGCCGGGCGCCGCATCGAGCTGGTCGGTCAAGGGAGCAACGGTCACGCTGAACCTGCGCCATGACGTTCGGTGGACGAACGGCAAGCCCGTGGTTGCTGCTGACTACGTCTGGTCCTGGCTCAGGACGATCTCGCCGGAGCTCGCCGCCGACTACGCGTATCAGTTCTCCGGCATCAAGGGCGCGGACGCGTACAACAGCTGCGATCCCGGGAAGGCGAACTGCGCCGCCCTTCGCGCCAAGGTCGGCGTCAGGGCTCTTGGGAAGTACAAGCTGCGGATCACGCTGGTCTCGCCGCAGCCGTGGTTCATCCAGCAGCTGTCGCACACGTCGTTCCTGCCCGTTCCTCGGGCGGCCGTCGAGAAGTACGGAAACAAGTGGACGGAGCCCGGGAACATCGTCACGGACGGCCCGTTCAAGCTGACCTCGTGGAAGCACGACGCTTCGCTCACGCTCGTCAAGAACACCAAGTGGCGCGGCGCGAGAAGCGTGAAGCTGACGAGGATCGAGAATCCGATCATCGTCGACGGCACTACCGCCGAGAACGCCTTCAGGGCGGGGAACATCGATATCGACACCACGGGCGTGCCGCCCGTCGATATTCCGGCCTGGAAGAAGACGAAGTTCTGGAAGCTCTATAAGGCGCTCGGCACCTACTACTACGGGTTCAACGTCAAGAACATCACCGACGTCAACCAGCGTCGGGCGATGGCCCTGGCGATCGACCGGAACCAGATCGTCACCTTCATCACCCAGGCGGGCCAGGTGCCTGCGCGGGGCTTCACTCCCGCCGGCATCGCAGGTGGTCCGACGATCACCAAGCACAGCAGCATGCCCGCCAGGTCACAGCTGGCCCAGGCCAAGGCGCTGATGGCCAAGGTCAAGGACCCGAAGAAGAACATCAAGCTGTACATCAACAACTCACCGGGTCACGTCAAGATCGCGACTGCGATTCAGGCCTTCTGGAAAGAGCTCGGCCTGGACGTCACGATCAAGGTCCAGGAGTGGAAGCAGTTCCTCCAGTTCCTCGGCCCGCCGCCGAACGCGGACGTCGACGTGTACCGGTTGGGTTGGATCTATGACTTCCCGGACGCGTACAACGGCCTCGTTCTCTGGACGTGCGATTCGGGTAACAACAACACCAACTGGTGCAACAAGAAGTACGACGCACTGGTCAACAAGGCAACGCGGACGCCGAACAACGCAAAACGGCACGTGCTGTACCAGCAGGCTGAGGACATCCTCACCGGCCCGAAAGGCGACCTGCCGATCATGCCGATCTACTGGTACACGTTCACCGCGTTGGTGAAGACCAATGTCAAGGGCTTCTTCATCAACCCGTCGGACCAGTGGGACCTCACGAAGGTGTCAATGCGGTAGCGAGCGCGGAAGGGCAGGGCGCCTCGTGTGCCCTGCCCTTCTCGCTCGGTTAGGCTCAGCCCCTCAATGCTCAAGTTCATCGTCAGGCGGGTGGCGTGGACGATCCCGGTGATTCTCCTGGTCATCTTCATGACCTTCGTGATGATGAGACAGATCAAGGGGAACCCGTTCCAGGTCACGGAACGCGCGGTTCCCGTATCGACTCAGCGGAACCTCGATCGGAAGTTCCACCTCAACACGCCCTGGTACACCCAGTTCGCGTACTACGTCAAGGGCGTCTTCACTTTCGACCTGGGCCCGTCGCTCGTGCAGCGGAACCAGACCGTGAACGACATCATCAAGGAGCATTTCCCCGTCTCGCTCAAGCTCGGCGGGCTGGCGATGCTCTTTGCACTCGTGTTCGGGATCCCGCTGGGGGTGATAGCCGCGCTCAAGCAAAACACCAGCTTCGACTATGCCGTGATGGCGGTCGTGAACGCCGGCTACGCGTTCCCGAACTTCCTGATCGCGACCCTGCTCATCTACTTCTTCGCGGTCAAATGGCGAGCGTACTTCCCCTTCCCGACCAACGGTTGGGTCGGGTGGCAGAGCTGGATCCTGCCGATGATCGCGCTCGGACATGCCCCGATGACCTTCTTCGCGCGGATCGTCCGCGGCTCCATGCTCGAGACGCTCCAGCAGGACTACATCCGCACGGCGAAGGCAAAGGGCCTGCGCTGGCGCCGCGTCGTCGGGCTGCACGTGCTGCGCAACTCCCTGATTCCCGCGGTCACCGCAGCAGGCCCGCTGCTCGGCTTCCTCATCACGGGCGCCTTCATCGTCGAGTTCATCTTCGGCATCCCCGGGATCGGCCGCTACTTCGTAACCTCCGTGACCGGGCGTGACTACTCCGTGACGATGGGAATCACGATCCTGCTCTCGATTATCATCATCACCGCCAACCTCGTGGTCGACATCCTCTACGGATTTCTCGACCCGAGGACCCGCGACGTCAGGACCTGATGGTCAGCGACCGGCGCACCGAGTTCGAGGCCACGCTCGCCCGCACGGCCGAGGCGCGCGGACAGGAGGCCGGCGCGGCGCTCGTGCGTGCGTCGCTCTGGCGCGACGCCCTTCATCGCTTCCTGAAGAACCGCGCCGCAGTCGTGGCCGCGCTCGCCTTCCTCTTCTTGGTCGGCTTCGTCGTGCTCACGCCCTGGATCAGCTCCGGAGACCCGTACGCGGTCGATTTCTCGAAGGCCTACAAATCGCCGGGTCTGGCTCATCCGTTCGGCACCGACGAGTTCGGCCGCGACCTCCTCGTTCGGACGGCGCTGGGCGGCCGGGTCTCGATCGAGATCGGCTTCGCCGCGACGATCGCGATCATGATCGTCGGGATCCTGTACGGCGCGGTCTCGGGCTTCGCGGGCGGGTGGATCGACAACGGCTTGATGCGCTTTCTCGATGCCCTCTACGGGCTGCCCTACCTGCCCTTCGCGATCATCACCCTGACCATCTTCAACACGGTGAACTTCTGGACGATGGTCTTCGCCCTGACCGTCGCTTCGTGGTTCACGACCGCCCGGGTGATGAGAGGCCAGATCATTACGCTGAAGGAGAACGACTACGTGCGGGCCGCGAACGCGCTCGGGGCGCGCTGGCACCGCGTTCTCTTCCGCCACCTGCTGCCGAACACGTTCGGAGTGATTTTGATCTTCGTCTTCCTCGAGCTACCGGGCGTGGTGCTGGGCGAAGCCTTTCTCTCCTTCATCGGCCTCGGCATCAACCCCCCGAAAGCCTCCTGGGGCACCCTTGCCCAGGACGGCTACACGTCCTACACAGCTCATCCGTACATCATCATCATTCCCAGCCTCGCAATCGGCTGGCTGATCCTCAGCGCGTTCTTCGTCGCCGACGGCCTTCGGGACGCGCTCGATCCGCGGACGAAGGAAGCGTAGATCCGATGCCCCTGCTGGAGGTCAGCAACCTACACACGTACTTCAAGACTCGTGAGGGCGAAGTACGTGCAGTCGACGGCGTCTCGTTCTCGCTCGAGGCCGGCATGATGCTGGGAATCGTCGGCGAGTCCGGCTGTGGCAAGTCGGTCTCGATGCTGTCGATCATGGGGCTCGTCCAGTCCCCGGGCCGTGTCGTCGAAGGCTCTGCGATCTTCCAGGGCCGCGACCTGCTCAAGTTGAAAGGACGCGAGCTCGAGGACGTCCGCGGGCACGAGATCGGGATGATCTTCCAGGATCCGATGACCTCGTTGAATCCGACGCTGACGATCGGAACGCAGATCACCGAGACGCTCCGACGCCATCTCGGCATGACGAAGGACCAGGCCCGCAAGCGGGCGGTCGAGCTGCTCGAGGAGGTTCACATCCCGAACGCCGCCCGCCGGCTGGACGACTATCCCCACCGCTACTCGGGGGGCATGCGCCAGCGCGTGATGATCGCGATCGCGATCTCGTGCAATCCCAAGCTGCTGATCGCGGACGAGCCGACGACGGCGCTCGACGTCACGGTGCAGGCCGGGGTTCTCGACCTGCTGCACGAGCTCCGCAACCTGCATGGGATGGCCGTGATCATCATCACGCACGACATGGGAGTCATCGCCGAGACCGCGAACGACATCCTCGTCATGTATGCAGGTCAGATCGTCGAGCACGCGTCGGCTCTCGACCTCTTCGACCGGCCCGAGCACCCCTACACCGAAGCGCTCCTCGCAGCGCTGCCCCAGGTCGAAGGGGAGGGCATCCGTCAGGGCAGGCTCATGTCCATCCCGGGGCGGCCTCCCGACCTGATCGATCCGCCGGCGGCTTGCCGCTTCGCACCCCGCTGCCCCTATGCGGGGCACGACGACTGCGTGATCGTGCCGCCGGAGCTGCGCGAGATCCGGCCGGGACACTGGGTCCGCTCCGCGCACCCCGCCTCCGAACGCGTAGCTGAGCCCGTGGGTGCCAGATGAGCCAGCCCCAGGCTTCGCGCGCACAGGGCGAGCCGCTGCTCGTCGTCAGGAATCTGAAGAAGTACTTCCCGGTCAAATCGGGCGTCCTGATCGACAGGACGGTGGACTATGTCAAGGCGGTCGACGATGTCTCGTTCCAAGTCCGCGCCGGCGAAACGCTCGGCCTCGTCGGCGAATCTGGCTCGGGCAAGACGACGACGGGCTATTGCATCCTCCAGCTGCTGAAGCCGACCACAGGGTCCGTCCTCTTCAACGGCGAGGAGCTGACGACGATGAAGAGGACCGACTTGCGCCGGATCCGCCGCGAGATGCAGGTCGTCTTCCAGGATCCGTACGCCTCGCTGAATCCACGCATGACCGTCGGAGACATCGTGGCCGAGCCGCTCATCATCCACGACATCGGGGACCGCCGCACTCGCCGCCGCAGTGCGGAGCACTTGCTCGAGGTGGTCGGCTTCAACCCGGACTTCATCAACCGCTATCCGCATGAGTTCTCGGGCGGCCAGCGCCAGCGGATCGGAATCGCCCGCGCGCTCGCACTCAACCCGAGCTTGATCGTGTGCGACGAGCCGGTCTCGGCGCTCGACGTCTCGATCCAGGCGCAGATTCTCAACCTGCTCAAGGATCTCCAGAGTGAGTTCGGCCTCGCCTACCTCTTCATCGCCCACGATCTCGCCGTCGTGAGGACGATGAGCGATCGCATCGCCGTCATGAATCGCGGCGTGATCGTCGAGGAGGGTGCGGCCGAAGAGGTCTACGCCAACCCGCAGGATCCTTACTCGCAGGCGCTGCTCGCCGCCGTGCTGGTTCCGGACCCGCGCAGGATGCGCGAGCGTCGAGCGGAGCGGCGCAAGCACAAGGATGTCCTGGCCGAAGCTCTCTGAGCGGCGGCTGAGACCCCGATCGACGATCGTTGCGGCAGTGGTGGTCGCTGTCGCTCTGGGTCTCGTGATCGGCCTGGCGATCGTCCGCAGAAACGAGGACGAGAACGGCGGCGTCGCGGCGAAGACCGGCTGGACGTTCGCGTCCAGGATGCCGCATCGGCGGAGCTACACAGCCTCCGCGCAGCTCGGCGGGAAGATCTACGTCGCTGCGGGCATGGTCGGAAACACCGGCCGGCCGCTCGATCTCTTCGAGCGCTTCGATCCGAGTCGCAACCGCTGGAGCTCGCTGACGCCGCTGCCGCAGGCCTTCAGCGCAGGCGCGGCCGCAAGCCTCGACAGACGGATCTGGGTCGTCGGCGGGAACTCCTCCACGGCGAACGGCCGACAGGTGTACGCGTACGACGTCCGCACCGCGCGCTGGAGCCCAGAGCCGGCACTCCCCGCCCCGCGCACGAACCTGGCCGTGGTCGCCCTCGGCGGCAAGCTCTATGCGCTCGGCGGCCTCGACCCCGTGGATCCCACCAGCACCGTGTTCGTCTACGACCCGCGCAGCAGACGCTGGTCGGACGCGGCTCCCTTGCCCAAAGCCCTGCACGCCCTGGCCGCGGTGGTCTTCCGCGGCGAGATCTGGGCGCTCGGAGGACGGGTCCGCTCGGGCCAGATCCAACGGGACGTGTGGATCTACAACCCGCAGCGCAACCGCTGGCGCGCCGGACCAACGCTCCCGACACCGATGGAGACGCTCGGCACGTCGGCGAGCGGCGATCGAATCGACGCCGTGCTCGAGCACACCTTCGTCACCTACGACGCCCGCACCTCACGCTGGCAGCGCGGGCCGAGCCTCGAGATCCCGCGCCACGCGCTGGCGGTCTACACGATCGGCGACACGCTCTACGCGATGGGCGGCTGCGTCGTCCCGCAGCTCGAGGACAGCTCCGTCGTCGAGAAGCTCGCGCTCAGTTCGCGAAATTAGATTGTGAGCGCGTCTGCGCCGGCGATGACCTCGAGGATCTCCTGGGTGATCTCCGCCTGGCGGGCGCGGTTCATCGCCAGCGTGAGATCGTCGATCAGCTCCTCCGCATTCTTCGACGCGTTGCGCATCGCGGTCATGCGGGCGCCGTGCTCGGAGGCCGCGGACTCGAGCAGGGCTCGATAGAGCTCCGTCTCCAGGTAGACCGGGAGGAGGCGCTCCAGGATCTGCTCCGGCTCCGGCTCGAAGATGAAATCGCCGCGCAAAGCGTCCTCCCGCCGCTCTTCAGCGTCGGTCTCGAGCAGGTCCGCCGAGAGCGGAAGCACGTCCTGCACCGTGACGCGCTGAACGAGCGGTGACTCGAAGTGGTTGTAGACGATCACGACGCGATCGACTTCCTCGTCCGTGTACAGCTCGGACAGCCGGTGGGCGATCGCCTGCGCGTCCGCGTAGCGGGGCTGATCGGTGAAGCCGGTGAACTCGCCGGAGAGCTCGAAGCGCCGGAAACGGAGCGACCCAGTACCCCTGCGGCCCACTCCAACCCAGCGCACCTGCTTTCCCTCGCCGCCGAGCTGCCGGTTGAGTGCGAGCGCGCGACGCAGGATCTGGGAGTTGAAGGCACCCGCGAGACCGCGGTCGCCGGAGAGCGGCACGATCGCGACGGCCTCCTCGCGCTCCCGCTGTTGCAGCAGGGGCAGCCCGCGTACCGACGAGCTGGCGCGGGCCGTCCCGGCCATCAGCTCCAGCATCCGGTCGGCATACGGCCGCATGGCCTCGATCCGCGCCTGCGCCTTGCGCAGCTTCGCGGCCGCAACGAGCTCCATCGCGCGCGTGATCTTCCGCGTGTTGCGGACGGAGCGGATGCGGCGCTTGATGTCCTGGACGGAGGCCATCTCTACGTGACGAGCGCAGCTTCCTCCTCGACGTTGAAGCTCTGCTGGAATTTCTTCAGCTCCGCGTCGAGCTTCTCGGCCGTCTCGTCCGAGAGGTCGCCGGACTCCTTGATCTCGTCGAGGATCGAGCCCTCCGTGCGGAGGTATTCGCGCAGCTCGTCCTGGAACCGTGGCACCTGAGGCACCGGGATCGGATCGAGGAAGCCGTTGACGCCTGCGTAGAGCGCAGTTACCTGCTCCTCCATCTTCCACGGGTCGTACTGGGGCTGATTGAGCGTGGCGACCATGCGCTCCCCTCGCGCGAGCGCCTGCTGCGTGGCCTGGTCGAGCTCGGACCCGAACTGCGCGAACGCCTCGAGCTCGCGGTACTGCGAGAGGTCGAGGCGGAGGCGGCCGGCAACCTTCTTCATCGCCTTCGTCTGGGCGCTCGCACCGACTCGAGACACGGAGATGCCGACGTTCACGGCCGGCCGGACACCGGAGAAGAAGAGGTCGGACTCGAGGTAGATCTGCCCGTCCGTAATCGAGATCACGTTGGTCGGGATGTAGGCGGCGACGTCGCCGGCCTGCGTCTCGATCAGCGGCAGCGCCGTGAGGGAGCCGCCGCCTTTCTCGTCCGAGAGCTTGCACGCGCGCTCGAGCAGCCGCGAATGGAGATAGAAGACGTCGCCGGGGAAGGCCTCGCGCCCTGGCGGGCGCCGGAGCAGCAGCGACAGCTGCCTGTACGAATCGGCGTGCTTGGAGAGGTCGTCGTACATGACGACCGCATGCTTGCCCTTGTAGAGGAAGTACTCGCCCATCGCGCAGCCGGCAAACGGCGCCATCCACTTGATCGGAGCCGCCTCTTGCGCCGCGGCTGCGACGATCGTCGTGTACTCCATCGCCCCCTCGTCCCGGAGCTTCTCGTACACCTGTGCGACCGTCGACGCCTTCTGGCCGATCGCCACGTAGATGCAGACGACGTCCGTGTCCTTCTGGTTCAGGATCGTGTCGATCAGAATTGCCGTCTTGCCGGTCTGGCGGTCGCCGATGATCAGCTCGCGCTGGCCGCGGCCGACGTTCGTCATCGAGTCGATCGCCTTGAGCCCCGTCTGGAGAGGCTCCTTCACGGGCTGGCGCGCGACCACACCAGGCGCCTTGAACTCGAGCGGGCGCGTCTCCGAGGTCTCGATCGGGCCGCCGCCGTCGAGTGGGTTCCCGAGCGGGTCGACGACTCGTCCGATCAGCGCCTCACCGACCGGCACACTCGCGACCTTGCCCGTGCGCCGCGCCGGCTCTCCCTCCTTGACGTGCTGCCACTCACCGAACAGCGCAGCGCCGACGTCGTCCTCCTCGAGGTTGAACGCGAGCCCGACGACGCCGTGCTCGAGCTCGAGCATCTCCATGGCGACGCAGTTGTCGAGGCCGTAGATGCGGGCGATGCCGTCGCCGACCTGGAGAATGGTGCCGACCTCGGCTAGGTCGGTCTCGACGTCGTACTGCTCGATCCGCTCCTTCAGGATCGAGGTGATCTCATCGGGACGTAGCTTCACGAGTGCTAGCTCCTTCTCACGAGTTCATGACGCAAACCTTCGAGCCGGCCGCGCACGCTGGCGTCGACGCGCATCGAGCCGGCCTGCAGGACGAAACCGCCGATCAGGCTGGTGTCGACATTCCGTTTCGCCTCGACCTTGCGGCCCGACGCGTCTTCGATCTGCTTCAGCAGTGCGCGCGCATCCTCGTCGGAGAGCTCGTACGCAGTCGTCAGCTCGACGTTCAGCCGCCGCTCTTCCACGGCCATGAGCCGGTCGAACTCGCGCGCGATCTCCTCGATCTGCGCGATGCGGCCCTTCTCCGCCGTCAGGCGGAGGAAGTTGCGAACGAGCTCGTCCGACTCGCCGAGCAGCCGGTCGAGCAGGTCGATCTTCGCGCGCGGCTCGAGCTGCGGGTTGCGCAGGACCGAGCGGAGCTCGGGGACCTCGCGGACGGACGCGGCGAAGTCGGCGAGCTCATCGCTGACCTCTTTGAGGCGGCCCTTCTCTTTCGCGGCGTCGAAGAGCGCCTGCGCATAGGTGCGGTGGACGACGGCTATCTCGCCGTCTCCTGCTCGAACGCTGAGAAGTCAAGATCCTTGATCGCGTCATCGATCAGGCGGCGGTGGTCGGCGTCGTCGAGGACCTTGCCGGTCACCTTCGCGGTGGCGACGAGCGTGAGGTCCGCGACCTCTGCGCGGATCTGCTCCAGGGCGCGATGCGTCTCGGCCTCGATCTGACGCTTCGTCTCTTCGAGCCGGCGCTGCCGGTCCGCCTCGGTCTCCTCCTTCACGCGCTGCCGCTGCGAGTCGGCGACCCTCCGCGCTTCCGAGAGGATCTGCTCCGCCTGGCCGCGTGCCTGGCCGATCAAGGCGCGGTGCTCCTCGAGCAGTCGCCGCGCTTCGGTGCGCGCCTTCTCGGCTTCCTCGATCGAGCGGCGGATCCGCTCGCGCCGCTCGTCGAGCATGTTCTGGATCGGACCGAAGGCGAAGCGCTTGAGGACGAAGAGCGTGATCAGGAAGCAAACGATCGTCCAGATCATCAGACCCGGAACGACCTTGATCAGTCCTGAGGAAGCGACGACTGCGTGCATCAGATGAGCACGTAGGCGAGCAGCCCGCCGATCAGGCCGTAGAAGACGACGGCTTCCGTCAGCGCGAACCCGAGCCACTGGATGCCCTGCAGCTCACCGCGCAGCTCCGGCTGGCGCGCAACCGCCTGGATCATCGAGCCGAAGATGTTGCCGATGCCGACCCCGGCTCCGAGTGCGCCGAGGCCGATACCGAGGGCGAGCGCGATCGCCTTCCCGGCGTCCACGTTGCCCGTGGCGGCCGCAACGAGATAGGCCAACACGTGAATCCCCTCCTTTAGTGCTCGGGCTCGATCGCCGAGCCGATGTAGATGGCGGACAGGGCAGAGAAGATGAACGCCTGGATCCCGACGACGATGACGACCTCGAAGAGGTAGAAGAGCGTCCCGAACAAGATCGAGAACGGCGCGAGGAAGATCGTCTCGAGCACGAACATCAGGCCGATGAAGGTCAGGATCAGCATGTGCCCGGCCAGCATGTTCGCGAAGAGTCGGACGCTGAGCGAGATGAGGCGCATGAACTGCCCCAGGATCTCGAGCGGAACGATCAGCGGCAGCATGACCTTCGGCACCTCGGGAATCCAGCTCTTGAAATAGCGGACGGGCCCGTTCCAGCGGATGCCTTCGAAGTGCGTGAAGAAGAAGGTCAGGAGCGCGAGCGCGAGCGTCACCGACAGTGACGACGTCGCGGCATATATCCCGAGGGTCGGGATGCCGTGCCACTTCTCGTCGGAGAGGGGCAGCGGAATGAAGCCGAGCAGGTTGACGACGAAGATGAAGAGCATCAGCGTCGCCACGTATGGGAACCAGCGGCCGATGCCCTTTTCAGGAAGTCCCTGCTCGGCGACCTGCGTCTGCGCGACTTCGTAGATCTGCTCGCCGAGCGCCTGGCTGCGCCCGCGTCGCGCGCGCATGAGGACGATGCCGAGGAGCATCGTCATTACCGAGCCCAGCATCAGATACGCGACGGCCTTCGTGATCGAGAGGTCGAGCGCGCCGATGTGGATCGAGACCCATGGATGCTGCTCGAATTCTTCTTCCGGGTGAAACTCGCCTTTCGCCCACGCCGCCTGCGGAAGTGCGAGCGCAAGCAGCGCGACCGCGACCAGCCGTCGTCTCATCGCGGCGCCCCGAAGTACGCGAGCAGCGAGAGGCCGAGCTGGAACGTATATGCGAGCACGTAGACGATCGCCGCCGCTGCGGCGAGGTGCGGACGCGTCGCGGCCGCGGCGAGGAGCACCGCGAGCACCGCGATCGCCTTGAAGCTCAAGCCGAAAGCCAGCACTGCAGAGGCGGCGACGTTACCGGTCCTTCCGCGGAGCCGCGTCAGCACGAGCTCGACGGCCTCGAGGCCGATCCAGAGCACGGCGCCGAGGCCCCATCCGGCAAGACCCCAACCGCCGAGCAGAAACACCGGCAGCGCGAGGAGCAAGACCAGGAGGCCGCCGAGTGCCGGAAGCAACCGGCCCGGCACCGGCCGAGGCGTCGCGAGGATACCGGCCCGCATCAGAATGCCCCCCGGTAGCGCCGGTAGACGGAATAGACGGCGAGGGGGATTCCGACCACGGCTCCGATCAGGGCGCCGATACCCGCCGCCCCGGCAGCCCAACCGATCAGCGCGCCGAAGGCGATTGCCGCCAACAGGATGCCGAGGAGGATGCCTCCCGCTCCGGCGGGCTGGAACGAGCGGCGGGCGGTGGGCTCCATTCGCCCGGAGCATACCAACTTTGTGACAGCGCAATGCCACTTCTCAAGGCAAAACAGCTCCACTTTGTAAGTGCTAGGCGGTCTTCCGCTCGGCTCGGGCTTGCTCTTCGCGCCGTCGGATCATCGGGTTCGCGAGCTTCACGATCTCGAGCAGATAGACCATGTACACGGAGGCGGCGAGAGCGACGAGCCCAATCAGGCTCACCACCAGGGTCCGCCACGGGTGCCACTCCCCGTGCTGGTGTGGCTTGATGAAACGCAGCGACAAGGCGGTCGCGGCGAGCGTCCCGCACCACAGCCAGATGTAGGTCGCCGCGCGACGCTGCGAGAAGCCGATGTTGACGAAGCGATGGTGGAGATGGTGACGGTCCGCGAGGTAGACCGGCTGCCGGTACTTGAGCCGCTTCGCAACGACGAACGAGGTGTCCAGAATCGGCACCGCGAGCACCAGCAGCGGGAAGAAGAGCGTGACCACGGACGCCGTCTTGAGCAGGCCCTGTAACGGCACGGCCGCGAGGACGAAGCCGAGTAACAGCGCACCCGAGTCGCCCATGAAGATCCGCGCCGGGTACAGGTTGTGCCGCAGGAATCCGAGCGCCGCCCCGAGGACGACCGCCGACAGGATCGCAGCCTGCACCTCGGGTCGCGGGAGCGATAGCGCGATCAGCGTGAACGTGAACGCCGAGATCGCCGACACACCGGCAGCGAGCCCGTCGAGCCCGTCGAGGAAGTTGACCATGTTCATGATCGCGACGATCCAGAGCACCGACAGCGGCATGCCGACCCACTTCGGCAGCGTGTGGATGCCGATCACCGGGAACGTGAAGCGGTGCACCCAGATGCCGAAGCCGACCGGGATCGCGGCAGCCGCGACCTGGCCGCCGAGCTTCTCCCACCAGCGCAGGCCGCGGAAGTCGTCGACGGCGCCGACCGTGGTCGCAACGGCGGCGCCGAGGAGCAGTCCGCGCGTCTCTCCCGACAAGTCCAGGAACGCCAGTGCCGGCACGAAGATCCCGAAGAAGAGCGCGAGCCCACCCAGCCGCGGCACGGTGCGGCGGTTGAGGCGGCGTCCCTCGGGACGGTCGACGACTCCGAGCAGGCGGGCCATGCCGCCGACGGCCGGTGTCAACAGGACGACGATCGAAGCGGCGAGCAGCGCGCCCCAGACGACCTGTAGATGGTCGGCGAGCGTGTGCAGCATCAGCGCAAGGACAAAGCCACGTTACTTCGTGCCGTAGAGCCGGTCGCCTGCGTCGCCGAGCCCGGGGACGATGAACCCACGTTCGTTCAGCCCACGGTCGATCGCCGCGACGACGATCTGCACGTCCGGATGGTCGCGCGTGACGCGCTCGATCCCTTCCGGCGCGGCGATGATGGCAACGAGGCGGACCGAGGTCGCCCCGGCCTTCTTCACCGTCTCGATCGCAGCCGCCGTCGAGTTACCGGTCGCGAGCATGGGATCGAGCAGGATCACGTCGCGCTCGGCGACATCGGCAGGCAGCTTTGCGTAGTACTCGACGGGCTCGAGGGTCTCCTCGTCGCGGTACATGCCGATGAAGCCGACGCGCGCACTGGAGATCAGGGAGAGCACGCCGTCGAGCATCCCGACGCCGGCGCGCAGGATCGGGCAGACGGCCACCTTCTTGCCGCTGATGCGCGGGAAGCGGCCGAGCTCGAGCGGGGTCTCGACCTCGACGTCCTCGGTCGGGAGATCCTTCGTCGCCTCGTAGGTCAGCAGCAGCGTGACCTCGTTGACGAGCTTGCGGAAATGGACGGTCGGGGTGTCCTTGTCGCGGAGGTAGGAGAGCTTGTGCTGGACGAGCGGGTGCGTGACCTCGACGACGGCGCCCGTGCGTGTCTCAGTCACGCTCAAGAGACGTAGGTCGTCCAGCCGCGGAAGCCGGGATAAAGCGGCCTGTTCGCGCACAACGTCTCGATGCGGGACCGCAGAGCGCCGATGTCCGGCGATTCGCCAAGCGCCCCGACGATGACGCGCCCGATCTCGCGAAAGTCCTCTTCGTCCATCCCGCGCATCGTCGCCGCGGGCGTTCCGATGCGGACACCGCTCGCAACCGTCGGCGGCCGCTCGTCGAACGGCACGGTGTTGCGGTTGACCGTCAGCTTCACCTCGTCGAGTCTCTCCTCTGCGGCCTTGCCCGTCCACTCCGTTCTGCGGAGGTCGAGCTGGAGAAGGTGCGTGTCCGTACCACCGGTCAGCACGTCGAGGCCTCCGTCCATGAGAGTCTCGGCAAGCGTGTCGGCATTGCGGCGGATCTGCGCCTGGTAGTCGCGGAAGGCCTCCGTCGCCGCGATCTTGAAGCAGGTCGCCTTCGCCGCGATCGTGTGCTCGAGCGGACCGCCCTGCATCCCCGGAAAGACCGCGCGGTCGACCGCCTGCGCGTGCTCCGCCTTGCAGAGCACGAACCCGGAGCGCGGCCCTGCGAGCGTCTTGTGCGTCGTGGAGGTGACGAAGTCGCAGTGCTCGACCGGATTCGGGTGAAGTCCCGCTGCGACGAGCCCGGCGAAGTGCGCCATGTCGCAGAGGAGCAGCGCCCCGACGTCGTCGGCGATCTCCCGGAACTTCGCGGCATCGACCGTGCGCGGATAGGCCGAGCCGCCGCAGACGATCAGCCTGGGACTGGATTCACGCGCCTTCTCCAGCACCTCGTCGTAATCGACGACGTTCGTCTCCCGCGAGACGCCGTAGTGGACGATGGAATAGAGCTTCCCCGAGAAATTGACCTTGAGCCCGTGCGTGAGGTGGCCGCCGTGCGAGAGCTCGAGCGAGAGGATCGTGTCGCCCGGCTGAAGTGCCGCCATGTAGACGGCCATGTTCGTCTGCGCCCCGGCGTGCGGCTGAACGTTCGCATGCTCCGCGCCGAAGAGCTCCTTCGCGCGGTCGATCGCGAGCTGCTCGATCTCGTCCACGACCTCGCAGCCGCCGTAGTAGCGCTTCCCCGGGTAGCCCTCGGCGTACTTGTTGGTCGGCGTGGAGCCGATCGCTTCCATGATCGCCGGCCACGTGAAGTTCTCCGAGGCGATGAGCTCGATCTGGCCCCGCTGGCGCTCGAGCTCGCGACCAAGGAGCTCCGCGATCTCCGGGTCGAGCTGCTCGAGGCCGCCGGTTGTCAGCTGCTGGAAGGTCTGCTGGGCGACGGCCATGGCTCTCCTCTCCCCGGGGTCAACCGGATCGTACTGGCGCGCCCAGTCGGCGCAGGACCTCCTCGGCAGGAAGTGCCCCCTCGCGGAGCACACGTGGGTCACGTTGCGTGAGGTCGACGACCGTCGAAGGCGTCCCAGGCAGCTCGCCTCCGTCCACGACCGCCGCGGCCCCGGCCCGCATGTCCTCGGGGACTTCCTCCAGGCGCTTCGGGTCGGGCTCCCCCGGATGGTTGGCGCTCGTAGCGATCAGAGCGCCGGCTCGATCGAGCACCTCGCGGCCCGGACCCTCGAGCTCGGGCACCCGGATCCCGATCGCGTCCGGGTTCATGCCTGCTATCCACCGGAACCGTCGCCCTGGGTTCGGGACGACCAGCGTTACCGGGCCGGGCACCAGGAGACGCGCGAGCGAGGCGGCGCGCCCCCGCAGCTCGGGAACGCACTCGAGGAGGTAGTCCAAGCTCGACGCGACGAGCGCCGTCGGCCGGCTCTGATCGCGCCCTTTGAGCCGGTAGAGGCGGCGCGCCGGCTCCTCGCGGTAAGGATCGGCGGCAAGGCCGTAGACCGTGTCGAAGGGAAGGACGACCGGCTTCCCCGCGCGCAGAGCCGCGACGGCCTCGTCGACGGCGCTCATGGCCGCCTGCCCTCGACCACGCGCGGCGTGCCGGAGAGGTCCGGTGTGATGGCCACGTCGCCGTACTCCCTGGACACGAGCGCGTCGGCCACGTGCTGCGCCTGGCCGTCGCCCACTTCGAGGACGAGCCAGCGCGTCTGCGCGCTGCGAGCGATCTCCTCGTGCAGCCCCACGCCGACGAGGGCTTCCCGAGGCTCCCACTCGCGAATCTCCGGCTGCAGCGCATCCCACTCCTCCGGCGAGACGTACGGCGGGTTGGAGACGACGAGGTCCCAGCCTTCCCGCGCGGTCTCGAATCCGCCTGCCCGGACTTCGATCGGCAGCCCGAGGCTCTCGGCGTTCTCCCGCGCAAGCGCCAGGGCGTCCGGCGACGAGTCGACCGCCGTCACGCGCGCTCTGGGATGCTCGTCCGCGATGGCGAGCGCAATTGCGCCCGTGCCCGCGCCGATGTCGAGCACACGCGGCGTCTGCTCGTCACGCAGCAGTGCAAGACAACGCTCCACGACCACCTCCGTCTCCGGCCGCGGCACGAGCGCGCGGGCGTCGGTCCTCAGCCTGAGCCTGCGGAATCCCCACTCGCCGAGGACGTACGCGAGCGGCTCGCGCCTCCGTCGGCGCTCGAGCAGCGACCGGAAATCGGCGGGCACGTCGCGATCGCGTTCCGCATACATCTCCGTGCGCGAGACGCCGAGGACGTGCGCGACGAGAAACTCCGCATCGACGCGCGGCGTGTCCACCCCGGCTTCGGCGAGCTGCTGCTCCGCGAGGCGCAGCGCCTCTTCGACGGTCACTCGCCGAGCGCGCGGCGGCGCTCTGCTGCGGTGAGCGCGTCGGTGAACTCGTCCAGCTCGCCCTGGAGGATCCGATCCAGCTGATGCGTGGTGAGCTTGATGCGGTGATCGGTGATGCGGTTCTCCGGGAAGTTGTAAGTGCGGATCTTCTCGGCGCGCTCTCCTGAGCCGATCTGGGAGCGGCGCGTCGCATCGAGCTCGGCCTGCTGCTTTTCCCGCTCGAGCTCGTAGAGGCGTGCCCGCAGCACGCGCAACGCCTTCTGGCGATTCTGGAGCTGACTCTTCTCGTCCTGCATCGAGACGACGAGACCGGTCGGGAGATGCGTGATGCGGACCGCCGAGTCCGTCGTGTTGACGCTCTGGCCGCCCGGGCCGGTCGAGCGGTAGACATCCACCTTGAGGTCGTTGGGGTCGACGTCCACTTCCACTTCCTCGGCCTCGGGCATCACCGCGACCGTCGCGGTGGACGTGTGGATTCGTCCTTGCGACTCCGTCTCGGGCACGCGCTGCACTCGGTGGGTGCCGCCCTCCCACTTGAAGACCGAATAGGCGCCGTCTCCCTTGATCGCGAAGGTGATCTCCTTGAAGCCGCCCGCATCGTTCGGGCTGGAGCTGAGCTGCTCGATGCTGAACCCGCGCCGCTCCGCGTAGCGCGTGAGGGCGCGGTGGAGGTCGGCGGCCCAGAGTGCCGCCTCGTCGCCGCCGACGCCCTGTCGGATCTCGATGATCACGTCCTTGCGATCGGCGGGATCGGTCGGCGCGAGCGCGACGCGCAGCTCTTCCTCGAGCGCCCGGATGCGCTCCTCCAGCTCAGGGACCATCTCGCGGAGGACACCGTCTCCGCGCGCCGCGTTCAGATCCTCCTGCACCTGACGCCACTCCAGCGCGAGCCGGTGCGGCCCCTCGAGCTCCTTCAACCGGCGTCCGGCCTCCGCCGCCTCCCGGTGATCGTTGTAGACGGCAGGGTCGGACAGCCGCTCCTGCGCCTCCCGGTAGGAGCGTTCCAGGTCCTCGACGAGTTGCTCGACGTTGCCGGCCATCGCCGGGTTAGGTTAGCCCTCGAGGCGAGCTGTCAGGCTGATTTCGGGGACGCTCGCGAGGGCCTTCGAGACCGGGCAGTTCTCCTTGGCGTCCTCGGCGGCGCGCTCGAAGGCTTCCTTGTCCATCCCCGGAACGCGCCCTTCGACGTCGAGGGCGATCTTGGTGATCCCTTCGCCCGGCTGGAAGGTCACCGTGGCGGAGGTCTTCAGTTGCTCCGGAGCGTGGCCGTCCTGCGCCAGGACGTTCGAGAGCGCCATCGAGAAGCAGGTCGCGTGTGCCGCCGCGATCAGCTCCTCGGGGCTCGTCATTCCGCCCGGCTCCTCGGAACGTGCCGGCCAGCTCACGTCCAGTCCGCCCACGGCTCCGCTCGTGACCGAGTCGATGCGGCCGGTGCCGCTCATCAGGTCGCCCCGCCATGTCACCTCGGCCTTCCGGTCAGTCGCCATCGGTTCCTCCCTCGAGTGTCGCGTTCACGGTCACCCTTGCACTCGCCTCGATCAGCGCGGACAAGGTGCAGCCCTCGCTCGCCACCTCGGCTAGCCGTTCGAGGCTCTCCTGATCCATCTTTTCTACACGCGCGCGCGCGAGGAGCTCGGAGGCGACGATCCGGTGCGAGCCGCCCTCGACCTCATCGAGCGTGACGGTGGCGCGAACGTCGAGGTGCTCCGGGACCGAGCCGGCCTTGGAGAGCTCACCGGCGAGCGACATCGCAAAGCAGGCTGCATGTGCAGCGGCGAGCAGCTCCTCCGGGCTGGTCTTGCCGTCCGGCCGCTCGATACGGGCCGCGAGTGAGTACGGCAGGTCTTCGAACGCTCCGGTCGCCGCGCTGATGGTCCCGTTGCCACGAGCCACGTTGCCCTCCCAGGTGACGCCCGCTGAGCGTTGCACTCTCGGCACGGCTCGAAGCGTATGCGTCAGTAGTGGAGGTATGCGACCGCGAGGGCGAGGGACCTCAGGCCATGACCTCGACTTTCCGAGCCTCGGCCTCGTCCCGGTACTCGAGCGCCAGCACGTCTTTGAGCGCGCGGATCGACACCTCGAGCTGGTCGAGCGTCGGTTCGCGTGTTGTCAACCGCTGCAGCCACAACCCCGGCGCGAGCAGCGTCATCAAGATCCTGTTGCTCGAATGCTTGCCCGCGAACCGGATCAGCTCGTAGGCGAGGCCCGCGATCACCGGCAGCAGCAGGATCCGGCTTGCGATCAGCCAGTACCAGACGGGGCGACCGAAGAACGCGAAGACGAAGATCGCGATCACCATCACCCAGAGCAGGAAGGCCGTGCCGCAGCGTGGGTGGATGAGGCTGTGGCGCTGCACCGTCTCCGGCTCGAGCTCCTCGCCGGCCTCATAGGCGTTGATCGCCTTGTGCTCGGCGGCGTGGTACTGGAAGACGCGGCGGAGATCCGGGATGAGCGAGATCAGGGTCAGGTACAGGACGAAGATCGTGACGCGGATGAGCCCCTCGACGATCACGAACCAGCCGGTGCGCTTGATGCCGATCCAATCGGTGATCAGCGCCGGCGAGACCTTGAAGAGCAGGACGGCAAAGCCGATCGCGATTGCGAACGCGAAGATCAGCTGCGCGCGCGTGAGCTCGGTCACCACCTCCTTGCCCTCCTCGCCCTCCTTCCCCTCGGCCTGGGCGGCGTAGTTGGCAGAGATGGCGAGGGCGCGAAAGCCGATCGCGAGCGACTCACCGAGCGCGATCACGCCGCGGATCACCGGGAGGCGAAAGACGAAGTGCCGCGCCATCGGCGATTCGATGGGTTGGTTGATCTGCGCGATATCGCCGTCGGGCTTGCGGACCGCCACCGCCCAGTTCGACGGGCCGCGCATCATCACGCCTTCGAGGACGGCCTGTCCTCCGACTGTCGTCATGTGGGAGGGCTAGCCGCGGCGGGCGCCGCCGGCCTTCTCGAGCCGGCGCTGGAAGCGCTCGACGCGCCCACCCGTGTCGAGCAGCTTCTGCTTGCCCGTGTAGAACGGGTGGCAGTTCGAGCAGATCTCGACATGGAGCTCGGGCTTCGTAGAACGCGTCTGGAACGTATTCCCACAGGAACACGTTACGGTCGCGAGGACGTAGTCGGGGTGGATCTCAGGCTTCATCTGAAGCCAGGATAGCAGCGGCCGTTTTCGGGGCGACGTTGCCCCCCGAGACGACCGCGGCGATGGTCTGGCCGGGCTCCAGGTCGACTCTTCCGCTGAGCAGCGCGGCCGCTGTGGCGGCACCTGCAAGCTCGGAGGCGAGCTTCATCCGGCCGTACATGAAGTGAAAGCCGGCGCGGAGATCATCCTCCGTGACGAGAACCGACTCGACGCCGTGCTCAAGGCAAACGGCGATGCAGTTTTCGCCCGCATAGGGACCGTTGAGACCGTCGGCCGCCGATTCCGCTTCCACATGGACGACCTTGCCCGCCTTCATGCCTTCGTGGAGCGCCGGCGATCTTTCCGGCTCCACCGCGATCACCCGGGCGGCCGGCTTGACGCCCTTGACTGCCGTCGCGATCCCGGAAACCAGACCGCCGCCTCCAACCTGCACGAGCACCACGTCGGCCTCAGCAGCATCCTCGAGGATCTCGATCCCGACGGTGCCCTGGCCTGCCATCACATAGGGATCGTCGTAGGGATGCACGAGGGTGCGGCCGGTCGTCTCGATCAGCTCGTCGAGGCGCACGAACGCGCTCGGAATGTCAGCTGCTTCCGTATCGATCGTCGCGCCGTAGCCGCGCGCGGCGGCGATCTTCATCGGGCTCGCCGACTGCCACATGACGACGAGCGCGTCGATCCCCTCGACGGCGGAGGCGTACGCCAGCGCCTGTGCGTGGTTTCCCGCCGAGATCGAGATCACGCCGCGACGTTTCTCCTCCTCGTTCAGAGTCGCGAGCTTGTTCAGCACCCCACGCGGCTTGAAGGAGCCGGTGCGCTGAAACAACTCCGCCTTGAAGCTCACGTGGGCGCCGACCTGCTGCGAGAGCGTTGCCGAGCTCAGGAGCGGGGTACGGTGGAGCCGGTCGCCGATGCGCTCTCGGGCGCGGTTCACATCGTCCAGCGAGATCAGCGATCCGGTGATTGCCATTGCTGGATCGTAGTCCCGCCGAGCGACTCGTAGTCATCGCTCTCCGAGCCACGTCTCTGCGTGCCGGACCAGGGGCGTACGAACGAGCCCGTCTGTCCAAACCGGACAGCGCTCACCCGCCCGAGCGGACAGCAACCTTCCGCGGTCCGTCTTCCATCCTGCCGGAAGACGCCCCCGTGACCATGTCCTGTGGAAGAAACGTCACACGCCCTTAACGAAGTCCAGGTCCCCGCGGGCCACGGCTGGGGACAGTCCGCGGCCGCGGCCCGCAGGGCCGCGGCCGCGGGGAACGTGGCTTCGCGTGCGGCCGTCGCGGCCTAGGTGAGCGTGTACTCCGGCCCGCTGCCGCCTTCGGGCGGCGTCAGGCGTCCGCCCTTCGCCGTGATCGCGCCGCATTGCACGCAGTTCGACGGCGTCACGGTGACGCCGTCGTCCGTCGCTTCGTACACCTGCGCCGGGCACATCCGCTCCCACATGAGCGCCAGGTCGGGCGGGACGTCCCGCCGGATGACGATGTGGTTCGGTTGATCATCGCGCGTCTTGTTGCCGGACGCGAAGACTGACGAGAGCCTGTCGAACGTGAGCTTGCCGTCCGGCGATGGATAGTGCTCCGCGCGGCCGGTGCGGATCAGCTGTTGCTCTGTATCGCGCTCCGTGCGCGAGTCGCTCGGCGGGAAGCGTCCCTTCGTCGCGGTCATCATCCCCGCGAGTGCACCGCCCATCCAGAAGCCGCGACCGAAGGCCTGGCGCATGTTGCGAACCTCCTGGAGGTCCCGCCAGATGAAGCTCTGGCGCACCGCCTCGTCGTAGACCGAGAGCGCGCCCGGGGTCCACGGCGTCTGGCCGCGCTGGAGCGCACCGAAGGCAGCCTCGGCCGCGAGTGAGGCGGACTCGATCGCGTAGTGGATTCCTTTGAGTGCGGGGACATTGACAAGTCCAGCTCCGTCGCCGCAGATCAGGAGGCCGGGAGCGTGCAGACGCTTGGGCACGGAGAGAAAGCCGCCCTCCGGAATCGTCTTCGCGCCCCAGGCGACGCGCTCGCCGCCCTCGAGCAGCTTGCGCACGAGCGGATGCGTCTTGAGCTCCTGCAGCAAGTCGTGCACCGAGAGCTCGGCGTCGCGGTAGTCCAGCCCGACCACCATCCCGAGCGTGACCATGTCGTCGCCCATCGGATAGATGAAGGAGCCGCCGAACTCGCGGTACTTCGCCGCCGCGCGGAGTGGCCAGCCCATCGTGTGGATGACACGGTCGAGCGCGCGCGGGACTCTCCAGACCTCCTTCACGCCGAGCGCCCAGACCTGCGGGTTCTCGCCGCCGAGCCCGAACCGGTCGAGCGCGATGCCCGTAAGGTGCCCCTGCGTGCCCTCAGCTAAGACGGTGACACGCGCGACGACGTCGGCGCCGGCCTCGAAGTTGCCGAGCTCCTGCCCTTCGCGGCCACGACCCTTGTCGCCTGTACGCACGCCGCGAACCCGGCCGTCCGTAGCGAGCAGCTTGGTCGCGGAGGTCTCCGGCAGGATCATCGCGCCGCCGGCTTCGGCCTGCTCCGCGAGCCAGCGACCCAGACGCGAGAGGGAGGCGACGACGTTCCCCTCGTTCTTCATCGTCGGCGGCGCCGGGATACGCAGGGCTCGCCTCTCCGTCAGGAAATACACGGACTCGTGCTCGACCGGGCCGTAGAAGGGCATCTCGTCGATCCGCTTTCGTCCTCTGAAGAGCCGGCGGAGCGCGCGGGGATTCACGACCGCGCCGGAGAGGAGATGCGAGCCGGGCTGCTTTCCCTTCTCGAGCACCGCGACGGGCACGTCGCCGAGTCGCTCTCGGATCTCGGGCGCCTCCTCGAGCAGCTGGCCGAGCCGAATCGCGCACGCGAGCCCGGCCGGGCCGGCGCCGACGATCAGGACGCCGACCTCGATCCGGTCGTCAGCGGGATCGCTCGGCGCGGCGACGTAGTCCGCGGCCTGAAACGGCGGCGGAAAGTCGGCGGGTTTTGTCACGACCCCTTGCGCTGCTTGATGAGCTCGGTCAGCTTCGGGACGACCTCGTGCACGTCGCCGACGACGCCGAGGTCGGAGAACTCGAAGATCGGCGCGTTCGGGTCCTTGTTGACCGCGACGATCACCCCGGAGCTCTGCATGCCGACCTTGTGCTGGATTGCGCCGGAGACGCCGCAGGCGATGTAGAGCTTCGGCGCGACCGTCTTTCCGGTCTGGCCGACCTGAGTCGCGTACGGGTACCAACCTGCGTCGACGACGGCACGCGTCGCGCCGACCGCCCCGCCCAGCGCCTTGGCGAGCTCCTCGACGAGCGTGAAGTTCTCCGGGCCGCCAAGACCGCGCCCACCGGCGACGATCACCTGCGCGTCCTCGATGGAGGGACCCTCGCTCTCCTCGTGCGCCTGGTCGATCATATGTGCGCCGGTGGAGAAGTCCTCGAGCGCGACCTGGATCTCCTCGACCTCGGCGGAACCACCGGTGGCATTCGGATCGAAAGAGCCGGGCCGAAAGAGCGCGAGCCGGAGTTCCGAGGTCCAGCCGACGTCGATGTAGACCGAATCCTGCAACGCGGGACGCTTGCCGACGAGCTTGCCGTCCTCCCGCACGATGTCGGTCAGGTCCCAATTGATGCCGGCATCGAGTCGCGCCGCCAAACCCGCCGCCACGTCCGCAGCGAGCACCGAGTTCGCGAAGAGCACGGTGTCGAATCCCTTCTCACCGACGAGTTGCGCGAGGACGTCGACGCGCGGCTGCGAGAGCGGCGCATCGAGTTGGCCGTCGTCTGCGACGTACACCTTCGCGGCGCCGAACTTGCCCGCTTCGTCCGCAAGCGCGCGCACTCCCGATCCTGCAACGACACCCGCGACCTCGGCGTCGCCGAGCAACGCCGCCTTCGAGAGCACGCCGAGCGAGCCCTTGAGCAGCTCGTTGCCGTGATGCTCGAGGAAGACGAGCGTGCTCATACCAACCGCTTCTCGGCGAGGAAGTCGAGAATCGCCTGCGCGGCGTTGCCGTCGTCGTCGATCTTTCGCGAGTCGCCGCGTGCGGGCGGATCGTTGAGCCCGTACACCTCGGTGCGCGAGCCGGCTTCTCCTGCACGGTCTTTCTCGACGCCGAGATCGGCCAGCGACACCGTCTCCTGCGGTTTGGACTTCGCGCCCATGATCCCCTTGAGCGACGGGTAGCGCGGCTCGTTGATCGCGTCCGACACGGCCACCACCGCCGGCAGCGGCGCTTCGATGACGTCGTAGCCGAACTCCGTCTGCCGCTTGACCGTGAGCTTGCCGTCGCCGTGTTCGACCTCCGCGGCCTGCGAGACGACGGGCAGGCGGAGCCGGTCCGCAACGGCGGCCCAGAGCACGGCGCCGTCAGAGTCGCCGGCCTGCTGGCCGAACAGGATTAGATCCGCGCTCTCTCGCTCGAGCGCCTTCGCGAGCGCGTAGCTGGTCGCGACGAGATCGGCGCCCGCGGCACCTTCGTCGCTGACGAGCACCGCGCGGTCCGCTCCCATCGCGAGCGCCTTGCGGAGTGCATCCTGCGCCTTCGCCGGGCCCATCGAGACGAGGACGACCTCGCCCTCCCCGGTCGAGTCCTTCAGGCGGAGCGCCTCCTCGACGGCATGAGAGTCGAAGGGGTTCAGGGCGCCCTCACCGGAGCGGTCGAGCCGCTTGGTTTCGGGGTCGATGCGGCGGCTTCCTTCGGGGACCTGCTTGACGCAGACGGCGATCTTCATGCGCCGAGGACTCTACTGAGGGTGACGCGAGCCCAGGTGATTGCTACTGTCACGCCCTTCGGACGCGGAACCGGAGCGCCCGTCCTCTTTATGAGACGCCACCGGACGAAAGCCCGAGCGGTCATCTTCCTCGCCGCAATGCTCGGCCTCGCCGCCGGGACCGCCGTCGCATTCGCCGCGAGCACGGTGCCCGAGCACATCATCTTCCCCGTCGTCGGTCAGGTGCAGTACGTCGACGACTTCGGCGCGCCGCGCCCGGGCGGCCGGCACCAGGGCAATGACCTGATGGCCGCGAAGAAATCGCCCGCGGTCGCAGCCGAGTCGGGCAAGGTGAAGTACTGGGCGACCTCCCGCGCAGCCGGCTGCATGCTCTACCTCTACGGCGAAAGCGGGACGACCTACTACTACATCCACCTGAACAACGACCTCACGATGCGTAACGACAACCGAGGGAAATGCGTCAAAGGCGTTGCCTACACGGTGGCCAACGGCGCCCGGGTTGCAGCGGGACAGCAGATCGCGTACGTCGGAGATTCGGGCGATGCGGACGGCGGCAACTCGCACCTGCATTTCGAAGTCCATCCCGGCGGAGGGCGGGCCGTAAGTCCGTACCCGTACCTGCAGAAGGCGTACAAGCTGCTCTTCGCGGCCAAGGCCGGGGCGCCGTTCGCTCTGACGCTCACCGGCACCGTCGTGTCCGCGACTGTCGGGCGAGTCGTCGTCAACGTCTCGACGTCGCAGGCATGGCCGTCCGGCCTGGTGCTGACGAAGCTCAACCGGCCGATTGGAGTCACGGTTCCCGAGACGACGATCGTGCAGACCCTCGGCCCGACGGGCGTTGCACGGACGATCGCAAACGTCTCGCTGGCGCAGAAGGGCGACAAGGTCGTCCTGTGGACGCTGCCGGCGCCGGCGTCGCTGAAGGCACAGCGCGGCGATGACGGCGCGCTTACCGCCGCCTTGATCCAGCTCGGTTAAGCCCGAGCCGGCCTACTAGAGGCCTTTGAAGATGGCCTCGCGCTTCTCGACGAACGCCGTCATGCCTTCCCTCGCGTCCTCGCTCGCGAACAGCTCGGCGAACCTCTCGCCTTCCGCCGCGAGATTCGCACCGTGATCGCCCCCGAGCGCGCGGTTCGCCAGCTCCTTCATCACCCGGAGCGCGATCGGGCTCTTCGAGGCGAGCGACGCCGCGGTCTCGCGCGCTTTGTCGAGGACGGGATCGTGGACGCCGTTGAGGAGGCCGATGCGCAGCGCCTCGTCCGCCGCGACGATCCGGCCGGTGAAGATCAGCTCCTTTGCGACACCGAGTCCGCAGGCGCGCGCCAGACGCTGTGTTCCTCCCCAGCCGGGGATGATCCCGAGATTCACTTCCGGCTGGCCTAGCTTGGCGCCGCTACCCGCATAGCGAAGGTCACACGCGAGCGCCAGCTCACAGCCGCCTCCCAGCGCGAAGCCGTTGACGGCCGCGATCGTCGGCTTCGGCATCGTCTCGAGCAGTCGCCCTGTCTCGTGTCCGAGCGCTCCCCAATCCTTCGCCTCGACGACGCCGAGCCCGCTCATGTACTTGATGTCCGCTCCGGCGACGAAGGCCTTCTCACCCGCGCCGGTCAAGATCACCACGCGTGTCTCGTCTTCGCCGGCAAGCTCGCGCAGGCGGTCGCGCAGCTCCGTGAGCGTGGCGACATCGAGTGCGTTCATCGCCTCCTGCCGGTCGATCGTGACGACGGCGACGGCGTCCTCGCGCTCGACGTGGGTCACACCGGAACTTTGCCCTTGAGGAAGTCGACGATCTCGCTCGTCGGCGCACCCGGCGTGAAGACCTCAGCGACGCCCTGTTGCTTCAGCTCCTCCGAATCCTCTTTGGGGATCGTCCCGCCGACGACGACGACGACGTCCTCCGCGCCCTTCTCCTTCAGCCCCTCGAGAATGCGCGGGACCAGCGTCATGTGTGCGCCGGAGAGGATCGAGATGCCGACTGCGTCAGCGTCCTCCTGGATCGCAGTCTCGACGATCTGCTCGGGCGTCTGGTGCAGCCCGGTGTAGATCACCTCCATGCCCGCGTCACGCAAGGCGCGCGCGATGATCTTCGCGCCGCGGTCGTGCCCGTCGAGCCCGGGCTTCGCGATGACGACCCTGATCTTCCGCGCCACAGGCGTGAGTCTAGTATCGGCCGATGCAGGTGAAGGGCCTCGTCTGGCTGGGCACGAGGACATCCCGCTTCGACGAGATGGTCGTGTTCGCAGAGAACGTGCTGGGCCTCGACGCCGACCACCGTGAGAAGGGCCTCGCCGTGTTCGAGCTCCCCGACGGCGGCACGTTCGAGGTCTTCGGCGAGGAGCATCCGGGCGGCGGCCACCCGGCTAGCGGCGTCGTCAGCGGCTTCCTCGTCGAGGACGCCTCCGCCGCTGCCGCCGAGCTGAGCGCCGCCGGCGTCGAGGTGTCCGCCGTCGCTCGTGCCGGCGACTACAGCTGGGCATACTTCAAGGCGCCGGACGGAAACCTGTACGAGGTGACGTCGGGCCCGTACCGGCAGGCGGCGACGTCTACTGCCGGAGTCGAACAAACGTGAACGTCCACGCGGCTCGTTGCTCGAGGGTTCCCGTCTCGGGCGGCGCGTAGGTCTTCGTCCGCGACGCCGAAGCGGTCAGCGTGATGCGCGTGATCCGGTTGTTCGACAACGCTGACGTCGAGATCCGCAACGGACCCGGAATCGGGCCCAGCGGCGCCCGAACGACGTCCGCGGGCTCGCGCGGACAGGTGATCGTACGGAGACGGACGTTGCGGACCGGCCGCAGCGTTATCGATCCGGGCTTCGTGCTGAGCAGCTTCAGCTTCGCCGCTCCGAACGAGCGCCTGGTCTTCAGGCAATCCTGGATCGCATGCGTCTCCGTCTCGCCGCAGATCTCATTGACGGTGTTGGGACCCGTCAGCGTGACGGTTCCAGCGAGGCCACGAACTTCGGCCGAAAGAACCCGACCGCCGACGACGCGAACAACGGTCTGCCGCGTGGAGCGAAACCGGACCGAGCGGAATCCCTCCGAGCGCAGGGAACGCTCGCAGCCGGCCGACATTGTCGGCGCGGTCGTGTGATCCCACTCCTGGTGCGCGGTCCCGGCCACCGAGAGCCCGAACAGCGTCGGCGCAGGCGCGGCCCGCGCGCCGGCGGCCGCGAAGCACACGACCCCTACGAGCGCTAGAAGACCGGCGTTTCTCGCCAGACGCCCCAGACGTCGCGAAGGGCGTCGCACATTTCCCCCATGGTCACGTACAGCTTGGAAGCTTCGATGATCGGACGCATCAGGTTCCGGTCCTCGCGCGCCGCGTCCTCCTTCAGTCGTGCCAGCGCCGCCTCTACTGCGCTGGAGTCCCGGCGCGCGCGCAGAGCCTGCACGCGGCCGATCTGCTTCCCCTCCAGCGCGGGGTCGATGCGCAGGATCTCCAGCGGCTCCTCGTCCTCGAGCTCGTAGCGGTTGACGCCGACGATGATCCGCTGCCGCTGCTCGACCTCGTGCTGGTACCGGAATGACGCGTCGGCGATCTCGCGCTGGAAGAAGTTCTCCTTGATCGCTGGGATCACGCCGCCGAGCTTCCGAATCCGATCGAAGTAGTCGTGGGCCTCTTCCTCGAGCCGGCTCGTCAGGTCCTCGAGATAGAACGAGCCGCCCAGCGGATCGATCGTGTTGACCACTCCGGTCTCGTGCGCGATCACCTGCTGCGTCCGCAGCGCGAGTCGGACCGCATTCTCCGTCGGCAGAGCGAGCGCCTCGTCGAAGGAGTTCGTGTGCAGCGACTGGGTGCCGCCGAGCACAGCGGCGAGCGCTTCGAGCGCAGTGCGAATGATGTTCACCTCGGGCTGCTGCGCGGTCAGCGACACACCCGCCGTCTGCGTATGGAAACGCATGAGCCAGGAGCGAGGATTGCGCGCGCCGTAGCGCTCGCGCAGCTCGTGCGCCCAGATCCGCCGCGCAGCCCGGTACTTCGCGATCTCCTCGAAGAAGTCGAGGTGCGCGTTGAAGAAGAACGACAGCCGGGGCGCGAAATCGTCCACGTCGAGCCCGCGCGTGACCGCGGCCTCGATGTATGCGAATCCGTCGGCGAGGGTGAACGCGAGCTCCTGGGCGGCCGTCGAGCCCGCCTCGCGGATGTGGTAGCCGGAGATCGAGATCGGATGCCAGAGCGGCATCTCCTGCGCGCAGAACTCGATCATGTCGATCACGAGCCGCATCGACGGCTCGGGCGGGAAGATCCACTCCTTCTGGGCGATGTACTCCTTGAGGATGTCCGTCTGGATCGTCCCGCGGAGCTTGTCGCGGGTCACGCCCTGCTCCTCGCCGACGCAGAGGTAGAACGCCAGCAGCATGGCCGCAGGCGAGTTGATCGTCATCGACGTCGAGACCTCGTCGAGGGGGATGCCGGCGAAGAGGGTCTCCATGTCGTCGAGGGAATCGATCGCAACTCCCTCGCGGCCGACCTCGCCGAGCGAGCGCGGGTGGTCGGAGTCGTAGCCCATCAGCGTCGGCATGTCGAAAGCCGTCGAGAGACCGGTCTGACCGTGCCCGAGCAGGTACCGGAAGCGCGCGTTGGTCTCCTCTGCCGTCCCGAACCCGGCGAACTGGCGCATCGTCCAGAGCTTGCCTCGGTACATCGAGGGATAGACCCCGCGGGTGAACGGATAGACGCCCGGATAGCCGAGGTCGCGCTCGTAGTCGACGTCGACGTTGTCGGGCGTATAGAGCGGCTCGTTCTCGAGCCCGGAGATCGTCGTGAAGAGCTCGCCCTCGCGCTCGGGCTTCGCGTCGTAGAGCTCACGCTTCCACTCGGCGGTCGAGCCGGACCGCGCGAGCGGATCCTCGGTGGTGGCCACTATCCGATTCTACGGGCGTGTTTCGGCCTCCTGCCGTCCGCCGCCTCTGCCGATATTCAGCCCGTGAGGAAGATCGTTGCAGTTGTCATTTGTGGCCTGGCCACCCTGCCGGCAGGGGCATCTGCCTCCTCCGGTCCGGCTGCTCTCCTGCACAGCGCGGCTCGACTGTCCGGGCTCCACGTTCGTGGGCCGGTCACGGTGAGCAGGATCGCCGGCAGCCGCTACGACGTGCTGCTCGCGCGCGCACTGAACCGTGAGTATCCGCGCGGTCTCCGGCGGGCCGACGCAAGCCTGTACGCGCGCCTCGGCCTGACGCCGCGAACAACTCTCGGGCGAGCTCCCGTGTCACTCGCGTGGTACGACCCTTCGGGTCACAAGCTCCTGCTGCGCCGTGCGCCGACGCCGGGCCGCGCGCTCGTCATCAATGAGCTCGTGCGCGCCCTCGTCGATCAGAACTACAAGCTGAGCCGGCTGACCGGACTACGTGCCCGCGACCGGGACCGTTCGCTCGCGGCGACGGCGATCGTCGACGGTACCGCGGCATTGGCATCGGGACTTCATGCGCACCCGCTGCGCGGGACGCCTATTGATCGCTTTCACCAGCTGGAGGACTCGGCCGGCGTCGGGCCGGGACGTGCGCTCGCCGCCGAGCTGCGCTACCTCGGCGGACAAACCGCGCTCGCGTCGGCGTTGCGCACCTTCCCGCAGACGACCGAGCAGCTCCTGCACGTCGACAAGTTTCTGGAGCGTGAACGCGCTCTCCCGGTCCGTCTGCCGAGCTGGGCCGGCAGCGCAAAGCTGAGCTTCTCCGAGACCTTCGGGGAGCTCGACGTTCGCAATCTCATGCAGGCGTTCGGCTTCCCCGACGCTGCAGGCGTCGCCGCGGGCTGGGGCGGCGGGCGCCTCTCCCTCTACGGCTCGGGGGAGGACGCGGTCGCCGCGCTCGTCCTGCGTTGGGATTCACCCGACGACGCTGCGGAGTGGAGAGACGCAACCCCGCGCTACGTCGCTGCCGCGTTCCCCGGCGCCGCTGTGCGCGATTGTCCGCCGCTCGATCATTGCTGGTCGGGCGCAGCCGGCGTCTCGGCAGGCGTCCTCGGCAAGACGAGCGTGATCGCCAGCGGACCCGGGTCGGAGGCAGTCGCCGCCGGCCTGCTCCACGTCCCCTAAACCTCTACTCGAGCCTTAGCCTCGGTGGTCGCGCGCAAAAGCGCGCCTTCGCGGTACGGAGGATCGATGAGTTTTCGGTACCCCGGAGGGGTGATTCGAGCAGCTTTTTTCCTTCTTTCAAGTGACGAAATGCTCATTACCCGCGTGAACAAGGCCGATTCCTAGTCACGGAGCCACGCGCAATCGGTGCGTGTGGATGGAGAACACATGGCGAGCTTCTCGGACCTGCGGCCTGATTCACGCTCGGCGAAAGCCGGGCGCAGGGCCGTGCGCCGGTTCCGGACGCCTGTGCTCCTCGCGGTCTCCGCCGCGCTCCTTCTCACCGCCTTTCTCGCCGTCTCCGAGCTCGCCACTCTCCACGGCGCGAAGGCACACGACGCATCGGCTTTCCTGACGAGGGAGCTGGGTCCGCCGCTGGACTCCGCCCCCCTCGTCAGGAGGCCGGCGCGCAACGGGAGTTCGACGTGAACGTGCTGCGACCGTACCGTTCTCTTCTCCTTGCGACGGTCGCATGCGCAACGCTTGCGTGCGGCGTGTTGCTCATCGTCGTGGCAGGTGGGAGCCGATCCCGCGTGACACAGCACCAAGCGTCGAGGTCCGCCGCCGAGCCGCTTGCGTTTCTCCACAAGCAACTCGGTCCAGCAATCGCGCACGGACGAGTCGGCGCGCTTCGACGCACGACGCCGGGACTTGCGGTCCGCATCCGAAACCACGCTCTGAGTGTCAGCTCGGTTGCGATGCCTGGCTATCACGTTTCGCTGAGGAGCGTCGGTGAGGGAATCGCACCATGGCGCGTGCATGCGTCCGGTGTGTCACGTCGCACACCGTTCGGAACCGAGAGCATCGTCGTCAACTCGAGCGTTGCCGAACAGTTTCTGACCGTTGCGCGGCGCTACGGAACGAAGACGTGGCGTTGGCAGCTGGACACGAATCTGCAGCCGCGTCTCCTCAGCGACGGGAGCGTTGGATTCATTCCGAAGCATCCCGGCCGGGTCAGCGATCTCGTGATCGCGCCTGTCGCCATCTTTGACGCGAATGGCAAGACGATTACGCCGCACGGCGCACGCTGGCAGATCGGGGGCACGCGTGCGCACCCGATACTCGAGCTTCGGTTGAACGACGCGAAGCTTGCGCTGCCGTATGTGATCGACCCAGCGATCCACGGCACGCCGACCGCGGCGGGAGCGCTGACGTCACAGAGTTCGGTCACGATCACGAAACCGGCCAGCACGGCAAGCGGCGACTTGCTGTTTGCCGGCATCTCGGTCTCGGCTCCGACCGCATCGACGACGGTCGTGGTGCATACCGGTGGCGTGCCCTGGACGCTCATCAGAGCGACGCGCAGCACGACGAACGTCGCGCTCTTCACCTTCTATCGGATCGCAGGCGGTTCTGAGCCGGCGAGTTATCAGTTCGACATTCAAGACCCGGCGGGGACCCCCGCAACGAAGTCGAGCAGCGGCGGCATCGCCGCGTACACGGGCGTCTACAACGGCGCACCGCTCGACGCAGTCGCCGATGCCAACAGCAACGGAACGGCCGGAACGAGTCCGCAGGTGAGCGGCATTACGACGAGTGGTCAGAACCGCCTCATGATCTATGCAGTCGCCGACACCACCGCCACCATCTCGACGCAGCCGTACATCAACGGACCCGCCCTGATGACGAGCCGCTGGAACGTCGCCGGCAACGGCATGGCCGATATGGTCGAGACGAACCGGCTGACAAACGCCGCGACGACATTCACCGCGCTCTCCGTCAGCAACCAGTGGGCCGCGCAAGTTGTCAGCTTCGTCAGTAGCGACGCAACTCCGTCGTTCCGCAGCACGACGGAGAGCAACAACAACAACACCGCGACCGCCAACGTCACCCTGGCGCCGCCGGCGGGACTTTCGGACGGGGACGTGATGGTCGCTGGAATCAATGAGCTTGTCGTCAACGCGAACTTGACGCTCGTCGCACCGACCGGCTGGACGCTGATCAGGAAGACGGCGAACTCGAGCGGTGAGACGCTTTTCACGTACTACAAGGTGGCCAACGGTGAGTCCGGGAACTACGTGTGGACGAGCCAGATCAGCGGGGTCGACACCAGCGAGAAACAGAACGGCGGGATGTCGGCGTACAGCGGCATGGCGACCAGTGGGACGCTCGACACGAGCGGGACAGCCCCCGGTTACTTCGAGGCCACGTCAGCCGGTGCGAGTAACTCGTCCGCCTCTGTCACAGGGATCGGCACCGCAGGTACGAACCGCACGTCGATCTTCATGGTCGGCACGGGGGCGGCGAGAGACATCAATACGGCACCGACTCTCAACGGCGTCGCAATGACGACTCGCGCCAACGTCAACAGGACCCCGGGCTTCGGCCAGGCGGACGCGCACGAGGGGAGCTCGTTCAGCGGACAGACCGCCACCGCGACCCTCACCGGCTCCACCACTTGGGCCGCGCAGGTGATCTCACTCGTGGAGGACAAGACGGCACCGACACAGACGGTCTCCGTCACGGAGGGAGCGAATCCCGCGTATCAGTACTTCAACTCGACGAACAACACGGTCTACTACAACACCGCGGTCGGCGGCGACTTCACGATCACGTCAACGCCGAGCGACCCGGGCGGAACGCTCGACTGGGTCTCGTTCCCGGACATCAGCGTCACCGGCTTCACGGGTCAGGGGATCTCGGACGGTGCGTCGCCATACACCTCTGGCACGTACTCGTGGACGACCTCCAACGCGACCGCGCCGACCGGTGCACAGGTCAGCGCCTTTGACACCGCCGGAAACCACGGCGACACCGCGCTCACCCTCGTCCGCGACGTGACGGCCGGAACGACGACGGTTCAGTTCCCTACCAACAACGGCGGCTACAACGCCGCCGGCTTCGACGGCGGCTCGGCCGGCTGCACGGGCGCGCCGGCGAGCAGCATCTGCGGCACGATGAGCGATGCCGCCTCGGGCATCTCGCAGGTCCAGCTCTCGATCCAGAAGGACAGCGGCAATTATTGGAACGGGACGAGCTTCGGCTCGGGGTCCGAGGTCTTTCAGACGGCGACGCTCACGGGCTCGAACACGCGCTTCAACTACCCGTTCGACAGCACGAAGCTCACGGACGGCTCGACGTACACGATTCACATCAAGTCGACGGACAACGTCAGCAACGTCGAGAGCCAACAGACCGTCAGCTTCACCTACGACACGAGCGCCCCCTCGTCGGCATCGCTCTCCAGCAACGGGATCTACAACGCCGCCGGCTGGCCGGGCGCCGTCACCGGGACCGTCTCCGACTCGGGCAGCGGCGGCCACGGCATCAGCGCGGTCAAGGTCTCGATCCAGAAGGACGGCGGCGCCTCGGCCTGTTGGAACGGCAGCGCCTTCACCGCCAGCTGTCCGAACTGGGTCAGCGTCACCTCGGGCGGCACCGCCTCCGGTTCGGCGAACGCCAACTGGTCATACACGCTCGCCTCGAGCGCGCTCACCAACGGTTCGACCTACAGCGTCTCCGTCCAGGCGACCGACGCCACCACCAGCGGCAACCAGTCCGGGACGCTCAGCACGAGCAGCTTCAGCTACGACACGAGCCCACCGAGCCATTCGATCTCGCTCAACTCCACAAGCGGTGCTTTCTATTTGGGCGGGACGCTGTACTACAAGGGCGACACCGCCGGCAGCTTCACGCTGAACGACGCATTTACCGACTCGTTCTCCGGGCCGGCGTCTGTGACCTACCCTGCAATCGGCACCGCCGGCTGGACGCACAACGCAGAGACAGTCAACAGCGGCCCGAGCTACACGAGCTCGGCGTACAGCTGGGCCCAAAACCCGGGTGGGAACCCGAGCGGCTACCAGATCACCGGCGCAGACGTCGCCGGGAACACGTCCCCGTCTGGGCTCACATTTACGAACGACGTCACGCCGCCGAGCGTCACGGCTCCGTCGGTCAACGGCGCCTATTACACGAGCCTGTCCGTGCCGGTGACGATGAATACCGGTTCGGCCAGCGACGGCGGCTCCGGTGTCGATGCGAGCACGAGCGTCCTCCAGCGTGAGTGGGCCACCCTCTCGGGCGGCAGCTGCACAGGCTGGACCGGGACGTGGACGAACGTCACGCTCGCAGCGGGTAACGACACGGGCGTCCTCAACGGGCGCTGCTACCGCTACCGCGAGCTGCTCTCCGACCGCGTTGGCAACCAGGGTAGTTCACCGAGCTCGAGCGTCGCGATGATCGACGACAACGCGCCAGGCAACTCGCTATCGCTCAGCTCGGTATTGCCGGCGGCCTCGGCCTACAAGAGCGGCAGCACCGTCTACTACCGCGGCGTGCAGTCGGGCGGCGGCAGCTTCAAGATCACAAACGCGGTCTCCGACTCGGAGTCGGGCCCGGCCTCCAGCCAGACGGCGGGACTCGGCGGCACGAGCACGGGCTGGTCGCACACGCCCTCGACCGTCTCCACCCCGGCCGGCGGACCGTACGAGTCGAACGCGTTCAGCTGGACGCAGGGCACCACGTCTTCGCCGACCGAGGTCGTGACCGGCCGCGACGACGCCGGCAACGCAACCGCGGCCGGTGCGCTTACGTTCACCGACGACTCGCCCGCGCCTGCGGGTGGGGCGTTGACCGTCAACGGCACGGCCGCGAGCGGCGGCGGCTCGAGCAGCTACGACACCGACGGCGACTTCACGATCGGCAGCCGCAGCGACTACACGGAGACACAATCCGCCACCGAGTCGGG
>WNGF01003702.1_pt1 | contig 37154 bp, 35 predicted proteins | sample 5400641 | NCBI WGS metagenome assembly WNGF01 (sample SAMN13153371, study PRJNA577476) | soil metagenome | isolation source: 80 cm soil or saprolite under grassland replicate 2 | place: USA:California | collected 2016-06-15 | reverse complement strand
TAGCATGTTTCTGCGCGAGCGGTCTGGCGAGACCTCGGCATTAGCGGCGCCCGTGGCGAGCGGGCGCCGTTGCCGTCTGTCAGGAGGCCGCATCGAGGTCGTCACCTCCCGAGGCGTGCAGCAGATCGAGGATCGGCTGCACGGGCACGATCAACCGGCGACCGACCCTGATCACCGGGACCGGGAACTCGCCTCGCTCGTGAAGCGCGTACGCCTGCGTCTCGGACAGGCCCGCAATGATCTCGCCGGCGATCGGCACCGTCGTGCGGACGCCGAGAGCGCGGACCTGTTCGGCTGTCCAGCGCCTCCGTTTCCGCCTCGGTGCCGCCACCCGGCTCACGCGGCGGCCGCCTTCGCCCGCTCCCAGCTAGCCGGGCACATAGCGCGCATCCGTCGTGGTGCTACCCCGAATGCTCGTGCGAGCCGCAGGATCATGCCTGGGCTCGCCTCGCTCTGGCCGTTGATGATGCGGGAGATAGTGCTTGGCGCGACGTGGGCCATGATGGCCGCAGCCTCTCTCGGCGTTCCCCTCTCCTGCAGGAACTCGTCCAGTGTCACAGCCAACCTCCCGTTGCGGGTGACACGATTAACTTGTTTCACGCACCACAGACGTTAGCGCGCCGCGGCGTTGCCTGCAACCGCCAGCGGTTGCGCGAAACAATGTGAGCGTGTATGAATGCGTTGTGGCACAAGCACCGACCTTCGGAGCCGTGATCGCCGCCAACGTCAAGGCCGAGCGTGCCCGGCTGGGCATCAAGCAGGCGAGCCTGGCCGCACGGATGCGGGGGCTGGGATTCGACTGGCACCCCCAGACGGTCGGCAATGTTGAGCGCGGCGAGCGTCGGCTGACTGCCGAGGAAGTCCTTTGCCTCGCCCTTGCGCTCCGGGTACCCGTCTCGGCGCTGATGCGGCCCGAAGGGCCTACGGAGTTCATCAGGCTGCCCAGCGGCCAGGAGATCCGCGCGACGACAGTCGCCCGGTCGGTGCTGTTCCATTACGACGACGAGTCCGTGACCTGGGACGGAGATAAGCCAGTATTCGGCGAGCCGACTGGTGCCGCCCGCGACGAGACACCCTGGCGCGCAGTGCAGGCCGTCCTTGACCGCGCAATGCAACGTGCCCGGTGAATGACGAGGTCGCGGTCATTAGCCAGTCTCCGGAGGAGGTCAGAATTCGTCGGCACCTGCGACCTGGCCGATGGGGAACACATGCCTGGTAGCCGCACAGATCGTTTCAAGCGTGTGGACGGGTGTGTCCTCCGCGCTGTAGCTCGCCCGCACGATCTGCACAACCCAGTCGGGGAGTTCGAGCGCGAGGGTCTTCCGTTCGAACTCGGTGGCCGACCGGGCGCTGAGGTTTTCCTCCGCGCGGCCGAACCGGTAGCCAAGATCGGCGAGAGCCGACTGGAGGCTTGGGCGGACGAACTCGGGTTCGGCCATGCGGGTGCTGGCGAACAGGTCCGCGCGGAAATACGACGTGGCTATCCGGACGGGCACGCCGCTGGCGAGCATCAGTTTTCGCCGCGCCACCACGTCGTCACCGGTGTTCACGCGCAGACATGCGGCTACGTGCTCATTGGCGGGCTCCAGGCCGATGTAGAGCATCCGCCGCTCGGCTTTGATGCCCTGCCGCTCAGCTTCGGCGAGAAACAGGGACAAACCGCCGCGGATCGCTGGGTCGCTGGGCAGCGCCCGTTGCACCAGAACCTCGGGGGCGTGGGCGGCACTCGGTTCCGGTGCCTTCGCCGCCGGGGCCGATTCCGTGCTCGGCGGGATCTGTCGTACCCGGCCGGGGGACACACCCAACTCGCTCGCGATCTGCGCGGGCGTCAGGCCCGCGGCCCGCGCTTCGGCAATGGCGTCACGGCGGTAGCGGGCCGCCTCAACCGACAGGGCGGCGCCTTCGTTCATGAGTCGCTCAAGAGCGCGTGCGCGCTGCAGAGGGTCGGCTATACCGGCGATCTCCCGCAGGGTCCGCATGTCCACAGTGGCGTCCTTTCGCCTCTTGCTAACCGGGCTAGCGAGACTTAGGCTAATGTGCGCTAGCCCCGCTAGCAAGGAAAGGGCAAAGATCCCCCGGCGTGGGGTCACCTCACGAGAGAGGCGCTCGGTGAACGGCACCACGTATAAGCGCTGCGCGCACGGCGCGGACTGCCCTGACCTCAGCAAGCGCCGTCACGGCTCCTGGTTCTGGGCCATCTGGCTCGACACGGCCGCAGGCCGCAAGCCGGTCCGCCGCGGCGGATTCCCGCTCCAGAGCGACGCCGCCACCGTGCTCGGCACCGTGCGGGACCTGATCGCCCTGGCCGGTGATGACGACCGCGCGCGCCACCAGATCGGCGACATGATCGCGGAGAAGACGAAGCGGGGCGGGACGCTGCCAGACGTGCAGGTTGTAAAACGCCGCCTCGGCCTCGGCCAGGACCCTGGCGCGGCCGGTGCCACGTTCGCTGAGGCGTGGGACGCATGGCTATCTGGGAAACGGCAGCTACGGCCCTCGGCGCGGCGCCGCCTTCACCAGATCGGCGAACACTGGCTCAAGCCTGTCCTCGCTGACGTGCCCCTGGAGCGGTACAGCGGCGCCCACGCTGCGGAGGTGTTCGAGCGCATCCACCGCATCAACGCCCAGATCCACAAGCGGCGTGAGTCCGGCGAGAAGGTGGCCAGCACCGCTGACGATGTGCGTAAGGCACCCAAGCCCATCGGCACCGCCAGTATGCACAGGGTGCGCGCGGCGCTGCGGGAGTGGGGGAACTTCGAGGTGCGCGTCACGCATCGGCTCGCGTTCAACCCGGTCTTCGCCGTTGAGCTCGAGCCCGAGCACCGCACCGAGGGGAAGCGCTGGACCGCGACGCAGGCGAATGTGTTCCTGGAGGCAAGCGCGGACGATCCGCTAGGCCTGCTGTTCCGTGTTGTGCTGCTCCGTGGCCCTCGGCGTGGCGAGGCGTGCGGTTTCCGCTGGTCAGGTTCCGACCTTGACCAGGGCTACCTGACGGTAGAGCGGCCGATTCTGCAGCTCGGCGGGACGATCGTGCAGGGACGGCCCAAGACGGCCGCCAGCGGCCGGAAGGTCTGGCTTGACAAGCGCACCGTGGCGTTGCTCCGCGAGTGGCGCCCGCGCTGGTCGGCGATGAAGATCCGCGCGGGCGCAGCGTGGGAGGACAACGACCTGGTTTTCTGCCGCGCCGACGGTTCCCCGTGGCCGCCGGATTACGTGTCGCGCCGGTTCAAGGAGATCGCCCGCTCGGCTGGCCTGCCGCCGATCAAGCTGCATGAGGCGCGGCACAGCGCGGTCAGCCTGATGCGCGAAGCCGGCGTTGACCGGGTGGTGCGCAAGCGCGAGGTGGGGCACACCTCGGAATCGGTCCACGACCGCTACACACACATCGAGGCTGAGGCCCACCGTGCCGCCGCTGAGGCGGTCGCCAGACTGGTGGAGGGGGAGGCCTTGTGAACGCCGTTTACGTGCCGCGTGTTCCCCGGTTGTTCCCCGAGAGGTCCGGTTTCGCGGGACCGCTGGCCGAGCTGGCGTGCCTAAACGGCGCGTCTGCGCAGGTAGGGCGGAGGGCGTGGGATTCGAACCCACGGAGACGCTCGCGCGCCTCAGCGGTTTTCAAGACCGCCGCCATCGTCCACTAGGCGAGCCCTCCCGTGCTGCTAACCCTAAGGTGTCACAGCGAACGGTGTCCGGCGACCACGGCGATGGCACGGCGGCGCAAATCCAGATAGCGACCGCGTTAGGCGCTGTCAGCTCGCCGCCGCCCGTAACCGCCGGGGCCAGGCGAATCCGTCGCCGACGGTCGCGCCGAGCATTAGGTAGGCGTCGGCCGTCTCCGGATTCATCAGCTCCAGGTCTACCTCGGCGCCTTCCTCGAGATGCGGGTCGTAGGGAATGCGCGCGACGGCGCGGCACCGCGCGGCGAAGTGCTGCTCCAGCCGGTCGATGTCCACCGTGCTCTTGCTGCGCGGGCGGATGATCGAAAGGACCACCACGGCGTTTCGCACCAGGTCGCCATAGTCGTGGGCTTCCAGCCAGTCGAGCGTGGCGCTCGCGCTTCTGGCGCCGTCGACTGAGGGCGAACTGACGAGCACGATCTGGTCGGCAAGCTGCAGCACCCCGGCCATCGCCGAATGCAGCAAACCCGTTCCGCAATCTGTGATGCAAACCGAGTAGTAGTGCTCAAGCACGTGCGCGACGTCATAGTAATCCGTCTCACTAAACGCGACCGAGACGGCAGGATCACGATCGGACGCGAGGAGCTCAAGCCGGCTCGGCGCCTGCGAGGTGAACGCGCGCACATCGGCGTACCGCTGTATCTGCGCCCGCTCGTTGAGCAGGTCACGAACGGTCGCCGCGGTCTCCAGGCGCACCTTGTCGGACAACGTGCCGCGGTCCGGGTTGGCGTCAACCGCGATGACCCGGTCGCCACGCAGCGACGCGAGCATGGCGCCGAGCCCCACGGCCGTGGTGGTTTTGCCGACGCCGCCTTTCAGGCTCATCACGGCAACCCGGTGATGGCCGCCGGCCACCGGTGTTCTCGCGCGGTAGATGAGTTCGTGTCTGCGCAGCTCGGCCTGCGATTCGCCGGGCCGGATCAGGCCGGCCGTCATGCGGTACACGGTCCGGCGCCACCCTTGCGGAGGAGGCGGCTTCTTGGTCGGCAGCAGCGACTCCGGCGTGAGGCTTTCCGCTGTCTCCCTGGGCGGCTGATCCGTCCAGCGGGGCGGGAGCGGTGCCAGCGCTCCGGTGGGCGCATGAAGCTGCCCAACCGGAGGATCGGCGTAGTAAGGCGGTGCGGACGAGTAGTAGCGCGGGTCGGCGTAGTCCAAGCCGCCATCGGGTTCGGGATTGGTGTAGGAGTTCCCCGCGCCGTAGGGCGACTGGCCGGGGCCGCCATGGGCTGGCGGTGCCTGATCGCTGTACGCGGCACCGACAGGACCGTGCGCCGGCTCCTGATCGCCGTACGCGGAGCCGGGAAGACCATATGACGGCCGACGTTGCTCGCCGTGAGCCGCGCCGGAACCACTGTGAGCCGAGCCCTGATCGTCGTGCGCCGAGCCGGCACCGGCGTGCGGCGAACGCGGACCAACGTAGGTCGAACGCGGACTGGCGTGCGGCGAGCGGGGACCGGCGTATGGCGAACCCGGACCGGCGTAAGGCGCGTTGGGATCCCCATGCCGCTCGGCGTCATACAGGCCCGGATATTCGTAGGACGGGCCGTAACCGTAATCGGGTGGCTCACGCGACGGCGTGCCAGGATCAGGGCTGCCATCGGACGGCTGGCCACCATAGCCGTAGCGAGAGTCATAGCCATACTGGGCAGGCGTCGCGTGAGTGGCCTGCGCGTCACGGGCATCGGCCGTTACGGAGCTGGCACCAGTCTGTCCCGCGCTGGAACCGGTCGCTCCGATACCAGGGTCGGCAGCGCCGTCGGCGGGCTCCGCCTCGCTTGCGGCGGCACCTGCCGCATCGGCGGGGATCGGCTCGCCCGCCTCAGTCGGCGTATCGTGATCCTGGTTGGTCACAGGTCCTTTCCCCCAGCTTCGTCGTGGGAGAACTCTGCCCGGGGGCGGCCAGGAGCTGCCCGAGAGCCCTCCGCGTGATCGTCCCCGGCTTGGCCGGGATTCATGCTTTACGCCGAGCCTAGGTCACTGCCGCGCCGTCACCATACCCGCGAAAGCCGAATCACATGTGGGAGGCCGCATGCACGCCATTGTCATCACCGAACCAGGTGGCCCCGAGGTGCTCGAGTGGACGAAGGTCCCCGATCCCGTGGCCGGGCCTGGAGAGGTGCTCATTGACGTCGCCGCGAGTGCAGTTAACCCGGCTGACCTGCTGCAACGTCAGGGATTCTATCCGCCTCCTGCCGGTGCGCCGCCGTATCCGGGCCTGGAGTGTTCGGGCCGCATCACGGGCGTCGGCCCAGGTGTGGGGGGATGGCACGAGGGCGACGAGGTATGCGCGCTCGTGTCAGGCGGCGGTTACGCAGAGCGAGTAACGGTGCCCGCGGGACAGCTGCTGCCCGTTCCCCGCGGCGTTTCTCTCATCGACGCTGCGGCGCTGCCCGAGTCCGCCTGCACGGTTTGGTCGAACGTGTTCCAGCTTGCTCACCTCGCGTCGGGTGAGACCCTCCTTGTCCACGGCGGCGCGGGTGGCGTTGGCAGCCTGGCTATCCAGCTCGCCCGGGCATGGGGAGCGCGGGTGCTGTGTACGGCAGGGTCGGCGGAGAAGCTGGCCCGGTGCAGCCAGTTCGGCGCGGACCGCGCGATCTCCTATCGTGACGAGGACTTCGTCGACGTCGTGCGTGACGTGACAGGCGGCCACGGCGCGGAGGTCGTTCTCGACATCATGGGCGCGAGCTACCTGGCCCGCAACGTTGAGGCGCTCGCCGTCGATGGCCGACTTGTCATAATCGGCCTGCAAGGTGGCGCCACGGCCAAGCTGGACCTGCGCACTCTGCTGAGCAAACGGGCCAGCATGCACGCGACGACGCTGCGCGCGAGGCCGCCCGCGGCCAAAGCCGCGATCGTGGCCGCGGTCCGTGAGCACGTCTGGCCGCTCATTGAGACAGGCGCGGTGTCCCCAGTCGTCGATCGCGTCCTGCCGATGGCTGACGCTGAATCCGCGCACCGGGTCGTTGAGGCCGGCCTACAGGTCGGGAAGGTCCTGCTCGCCACCTAACGCCGTAGCACCCATTTTGATCCTTAACGGCTGCCGCGGGCGCGAACCTCCAACCGACCTGTGGGCGAGTTATCCACAGAATCGAATTCCCCCCTGCCCAAGGCCTTGACAACCTGCGAACATCGGCAGGAGGGCAAAACCCCCAGGGTGGGTGGGTCTTGCAAAGGGGAGGCGCGGGATGGGGGGCGGGGCGGGGCCAGCACCAGATCTGACCGGCTGGGCGAGGTGTCGGCGTGACCGGCGCGCGTTAGCTGGTTGGCGGATACCTGCCCCGGGTGCGAGCACACGGGGTCATCCGCCAGACTTGGGGTATGAACGACCGGATGAACCCAGGACAGCAGCGGCCCGAGGTGGTTGTGGTCAACCCCGAGGGCATGAGCGCAGTCAGCGCCGCTGGCAACGACCATGAGAGCGACGAGCGTCCGCTCACCGAGATGGTCGAACAGCCGGCCAAGGTGATGCGCATCGGCAGCATGATCCGTCAGCTGCTTGAGGAAGTGCGCGCTGCGCCGCTCGACGAGAAGAGCCGCGCCCGGCTTAGGGGGATACACGAAAGCTCCATCAAGGAGTTGGAGGACGGGCTCGCGCCAGAACTCATCGATGAGCTGGAGCGGCTGTCCCTTCCGTTCACCGAGAACGAACTTCCGAGCGAGGCCGAGCTCCGGGTCGCCCAAGCCCAGCTAGTTGGCTGGCTAGAGGGCTTGTTCCACGGCATCCAGACCACGTTGTTCGCACAGCAGATGGCCGCGCGAGCGCAACTCGAACAGATGCGGCGCGCGCTGCCACCCGGAGTGATTCAGGCGGAGGAGGGAAGTTCGCACGCGCGGCCGGGTTCCTCCGGTCCGTACCTGTGAAGCCTCGGCTTACGCACAGCCGCGTACATTTTGCTTGCGAGCGGCAGCCAAATGTCCGCGGATCATCGTTCACCGCTCGGCACCGGGGTCAACGCGGCGGGGAGAGCAGTTGGCGCGGGGGGCTAGATGCGGCCGTATCGAAGCCGGGCAAGCCAGGCGGCCGCGTCGGCGAACTCGGCGTCGGATGTGCCGTGGCGCACCGCCGTGGCGCCACCGTCGCGGCGCGGGTAGCTGCCGAGGAACCGCACGTCGGCGCAGACGCGGCGCAAGCCCATCAGCGCCTCGCCTACCCGCGCGTCGTCGATGTGCCCCGCGCAGTCAATTGAGAAACAGTACCTGCCAAGCGCATCCCCAGTGGGCCTGGACTCAAGCCGGGTGAGGTTGACGCCGCGGACGGCGAACTCGGTCAGGATCTCCGCGAGGGCACCCGGATGATCTTCGACGAGAAACGCCACAAGTGACGTGCGGTCGGCACCTGTTCTCGCGGGCATGGGCCCGGGCTTGCGCACCACGACGAACCGCGTCACGGCCCCATCGTGGTCGTTGACGCCGTCCACGAGCACGTCGAGCCCATACCTGCGTGCTGCGAACGCGCCAGCCAGCGCGGCACCAATCTGCCCGGCCGCGGCAAGCCTGGCAGCCTCCGCGTTGGAAGTCGTGGGCCGAAATTCTGCCGCTGGCAGGTTCGCGGCCAGCCAGCGACGGCACTGCGGCTGCGCATGCGGATGCCCGCCGACCGTCTTGATCTCCTCAAGGTGGGTGCCGGGCCTGCCAAGCAGGGCGAACGTCACCTGCAGCAGGATCTCCGCGCAGATGACCAGGTCGTGACCGGCTGCCAGTTCGTCAAGGGTCGCCGTGACCGCGCCCTCGACCGAGTTCTCGATGGGGACCACCGCGCGGCCGGCCTCCCCGCTGCGTACTGCCTCAAGCGTCGCCTGAACTGTCGGGTACGGCGTGGTCTCGATCTCCGCCGCCTCGGCCAAGGTGTGCAGCGCCGCCTCGGTGAACGTCCCTTCCGGCCCCAGGTAGGCGTACCGATCTTGCATGTGGCTCATGATGCCACCGGCGCACAGCCGTGGTGTGACCCCGGGCCGGCAGCGCTCAGCTCACCCGCAGGCTCATGCGCCGATGTCGGCAACGGTGGTGGTGGTGGTGGTGGTGGTGAGCGGCTCGTTTTCTGGACCGGCTTGGGTGGTAACGGTGAGCGGCTCGTTTTCCGGGCCCGCCTGGGCGGTAACGGTCAGCGGTCCCTGGCCGAGCCTGGCCGACCGCACCGACTGCTCCTCTTCGGGTGAGAGCGGGTGGACACCCCTCCCGCCGGAAACGATCTTCGCGTACGTACGCGTCTCGCTGCGCCCGTTGATGGAGGTGAGCACGAGGCCGTCGCCCGCGGAGTTCAGCAGCGCCACCGAGAAGGAGAGTTGGCCGGCCATTTCCTTGAGCGCGTCATACCGCACCACGCCGACCTGCCTGATGGCGCGCGGGTCCACAGTGCCCGCCACGTTGAACTGGTTCCTGATGAGCTCGGCGCTCTCCGCGATGATCCTGTCGGCCCGCTTTGTGGCCGCGATGGCAAGCGTGATGCCAGCCCCCCCAGCGAGCAGGCCAAGCACCGAAAGCGCGACCGTTACCACGAGACCGGAGCCTAGCGCCTCGTACTTTGCTCAGGCATCGATACCGTTGATGTGACCTGGGCCTTCCCCGTGCCAGTGGACGCGCCCGCCGCCTGGCCCGGCGCCGAGGTCGCCGCCCGCAGAGCTGGCGACGGGCCGCTGCTCGGCCCGGAACCGAGGCCCGAGCCACCCCGGCGGTGCGCCCATGTGACGATCGGGATCAGCGCGATCGCACCAAGGCCGAACGAACTCTGCACGATCCGGCCGACTAGCTTGGGCAGCCAGCTCACCTTCATCAGCGACAGCCCCCACCACGGCAGGGTCACCGTGTAGAACAGGGCGATGCCAGCCGCAGCGGCCAGCCTGCGCCGGTCGCGGCCATCGCCCGCCACCGCGGCGATCGCCACGACGACCCAGGCCAGATGGTGAATCCAGGCGACCGGAGAGAGCAGGACGGCAAGAAGCCCCGTTATCGCCACGCCCGCCATCTGGTTACCGGCCTGTGCCATCCGGCGGGCGGCGGCAAAGCCGACGACGCCTACGACCGCCACCGCGGCGACCCACAGCGCGGCTGGCGCCGCAGACGGCAGGAACAGTCGGAGCAGGATCCCGCGCAGCGACTGATTAGACGTGCCGGTGTTTGCGCCCAGCCGGCTGCTGTCGAAAAGCGCGCTCGTCCAGTAATAAAGCGAATCCCTGGGCAGCAGCACGAACGCAGCCGCAGTCCATGCGAGTGCGCCGAGCGCCGCTGTCCTCGCGGCGCGTCTGCGCCCGGAGATCCACAGGTAGACGATGAACACGCCGGGCACGAGCTTGACGGCCGTGGCCAGGCCTATGAGCGCTCCTCGGGGCCATCGCGGCGCGGTCGCCGCGCAGTCGGTCACGCAGAGGGCGACCAGCAATATGTCGACCTGGCCGAACCTCATCTGATCGCGGAGCGGGAACAAGTACGCGCACGCCGCGAACAGGCACGCGTGGACGGCGGGCGCGTACCGCCCGGACCGGACGAGCAGCGGCCGGAACGCGTAGCGGATCGTGACGGCGAGCGGCACGTAGATGAATGCGACCCAGATCAGCTGGGCAGCGGGCCAGGCCACCATGGCGAGCGGGACAGCGAACACAGCGGCAATTGGCGGGTAGGTGAACGCAAGCAACTGCGGGGCCTGGGTAAGCACGTGGTACAGCGGCTGGCCGTGCAGCACGCTGACGCCGCCCGAGCGGTACACATCCAGGTCCGGCAGGCGCTGATCTGGCGCGTTGGTGAGATAGCCGATCGCAAGCGGCCATATCACCGCGATCGCGGCAGCCCAGGCCAGCACGCCGAGCATGAAGTACCGCGGCGAGGGCGTGGCGGCAGCCCTGAGCCAGCGCCGAGACGCCGCGGTCACTGATGGCACGGTTGCCATTGTGCCCCGTTTGGGCACCTGAACGGCTGCCGCGTGCGCCCGCCGCCCCGCGCGCAGGCGCCAGCTCGGTGATCACGGTCGATTGCCCGCGACATGGGCGGAAAGCTGACTACGATCATGGGCCGCCGTGCGGGGCCCGCCAGACGCGCACCTCACAACGATCACGATAGTGAGCATGGTAAGGATTGCCGGTGTCACACCAGTGCGCACGACCGACTGAAGCCAGCCAAGATCGGCGGGCAGGTGGGCGGCGGCGCCGCGTGCGGGCAGGTAGCCAAACCCGAGCGCCGCGGTTCGGGCGAGGACCAGCCAGTCCAGCCACGACCAGGCGATCAGCGGCAGCAGCACCCAGGCGAGCGCGTCGTACCACGGCAGCACATAGGGCCAGGCGAAGAGCCAGGCGAGCGTGAGAGCGAGCGCCGGGCCGGCGGCCACAGCCACCCTAGCGCTAGACTGGTCTAGACCACTTGCGGGGGTTGGTCCCGCTGGGAGCGCGGAACCGCGCACCGGCCTCGAGAGCCGGTCTGGCAGGTGGCGCAGCAGGAGCACGGCGAGGATGACGGCGAGGATGACCGAGCCAGCCGTCACCAGCCAGTGCGCTGCGCCCGCGCCGAACGCGGCGGTGAGCACGGCACGAGCCGGGCGCCATGGCGAGCCGATCGACACGAATCTTCCGCCACGCATGGTCTGCCCGAGCACGTGCGGCCCACCGGCGGCGAGCGCCACCCCGGCCACGACCGCGAAGCCGACCGCGAGACCCGTCAGCAGGCGCCAGCTTCGCCGCGCGGCGATGGCGAGCCCTCCACCCGCCAGCGCAGCCGTCAGCTTCACCGCCGCGCCGAGCCCGCTGAGCGCTCCCACGGCGACGCAGCGCAGGGCAGCGCGCCAGCGAGCGGCGCCGTTCGGGATCAGTGCAGGGAAGCTGGCCACGGCGGCGAGGGCGAACACGGCCGCCTGCGTGTCCACATGCGCTCCCGCCATCAGCTCGTAGAGCAGCAGCGGGTTGACCGTCCACAACAGCGCCGCACGGAGCTGGCACCGCCGGTCACCGCGGGCCAGCCAGTGCAGCAGCAGCCCGGCGCCGGCAAAGGCGGCAAGGTTGAGCAGCGACAGGACGAACACGGTCAGCCGGACCGAGGTGCCGCCGATCACAGCGGCGAGCGCCTGCCCGGCGGTCGCGAGCGGGCCGTAGACCGACGGGGTGGTGCGCCAGTCCTCCACCGCGCGCGCAACCGGATCGTGGCCAAGCACGTCCGGGCCGGTCGCGTAGGGGTCATGACCGCTCACCAGCATCCGGCCGTAGCCGGCGTAGCTCAGATGGTCAGCCGATCCGAACGGTGGCAGGAAGGCGAGCACCGCCGCCGCGGCGATCCCGGCGAGCAGCAGCGCGCCCGGGGACGGCGCCCATCCGCGCCTCGCGGCGTGCATGGAAAGCGCCAGCCCGAGCGTTCCTGCGGCAAGCGCCGCGGCTGCGAGCGCCACGACCAGGTTCGCGGACGGGTGCGCGACCAGCGAATACGGAGGTTGGCCCGGCCGCCCGGCAAGTGCGGGCGCCATCGCGGAAGGGCCGAGCAGCGCGATCAGTATGGTTAGCCCGATGCTCGTTGCTGTCGTGGCGAGGGCCGCTCCGCCAAATCTCATGTGCGGGCAGCACGCGATCCGCGGGGGAGTAGGGAGCGGGCGGCGAGAGCCGCGGCGACATCGGCGAACTGGCGCGCGCGGTGCAACTGGCCACGCCAGTCCGCGCCTGTCGCCCGGTGCGCCAGATCCACCTCCACTTCGGTGACCCGCATCCCGCGGCGCAGTAGGTCGATGGTGAGGGCGGTCTCCGCGCCGAACCCTCTGGCAAGCGGGCGCGCGGCCTCGAACGCGGCTCGGGTCAGGCAGCGCTGGCCGTTGAGCGGCTGGCTCGGCCGCCAGCCGGTGGCCCGGCCGATGCCCGCGGCGGACAGCCGCACCACGAAGCCATGTCCGGCGAGCTTGACCCGGTTTGTGAACACCGCGATGGTCATGTCGGTGACCCCTGCGCGGACGGGCTCGACAAGCGGATCCGCGTTGCCTGCCGTGTCCGCGAGATCGCCGTCGAGGAACAGCAGGTGACGGTGCGCCGCGCGGCGCTCAGCAGCGTCGACCAGGCGGACCGCTTCTGCACCCGCCTCCATGGCCGCGCCCTTGCCGCGGCACCTGCCGTGCCGCACCACCAAGGCACCCGCGCGCTCGGCTGTGGCCGCGGTTTGGTCGCGCGACCCATCGTCTACCACGATCACTAGGTCGATGCCGGACAGCCGGGCGGCCGACGCGACGGTCGCCGCGATCCGGTCACCCTCGTCCTTGGCGGGAACGACTACCGCTGTGTCGCCTGGGATCATAACAGGGCCGCCGCACCATCCGCGGCCGCCTCGGCCGACTCCGCGGCCGTGACGGCATCGGCGCTGTCCTCGACCACGTTGAACACCGAATCGAGGCCCGTCACCTGCAGAACCTTGCGGACTGCGGGCTGTGGACCTGCCAAGTCGAGCGCGCCGCCGCGCTCCCGCGCCCGCTTCATCGCCGAGAGCAGGACGTTCATCCCGGTGGAATCACAGAACTCGACCCCCGACAGGTCAACAACCACCCGGACCGGATGACCGCCGCCGAGCACGGCTGCGAGCTCAGCCTGCAGCGCCGGCGCGGTGTACAGGTCGATTTCTCCCGATGCCGTGACGATCACTTGATCGCCCTGCGGCTGGCTCGAGACCTTTAGCTCCACGTGCGGCACCCTATCGGTCCACGCAGCGGCTCGGCCAGATGGCTACGCTCAGTGAACTAATTGTCCGTTGTCAGCTCGGCCAGCCGCTGAGGCTGGCTTGCGCGGCGGGCGCTCTGCTCACCGGGCACGCCATCGATCCAGGACCGCCACGGCAGTGGGCTAGCTCGCTGCCCGGGACCGTGACGACCTCCACTCCCGATTCCTCCAGTGCCGCGTTGGTGTCCGCGTTTCTTTCATAGGCAATGACCACGCGTGGCGCGACAGCGAGCATGTTGTTGCCCTCTTCCCATTGACCTCGCCCGCGCGCAAGCGGGTCCAGGCGGGTGTCAACGACCCTCAGCCTGTCGATTCCGATCGCCTGCGCCGCAGCTTCAAGGAATGGCCGCGCCCGCGACACCCGCAGCACGCCGGGTCCTTCCGCGCGTACCGTGATGGTGTGCGCGGTGAGAGTAAAGGCCGCTGCCGGGAGCATGACGACGGTGTCCGCGTCCACCATGGTGCACACCCTGCCCAGGTGCGCGGGCCAGGGCACCGCCATCGGAACGGCGAGCACGGTGTGCGCAAGCCCGGCGTCGAAGGCGTGGCGGGCAAGCCGCTCGGCACCGGCCGGCGTCGTGTGGCGCCCAGTCCCGATAGCGATGACCCCCGGCGCGAGCAGCAGCACGTCGCCGCCCTCAAGTGGCTCGAGACCGCAATCGTAGAGCCGTTTGGTGCCGGCGAACCGCGGGTGGTGCGCATAGATGAGCCGCAGCAGCGCGGCCTCCCGCCGCCGGATGGCCATCGCCGGGCTGGTGACCGCGACCCTGTCGCCTATCCAGACGCTGGCGTCCGCGATGAAAACCAAGTTGGGCAGCGGGTCGATGATGAACTCGTTGCGGTCGAGGAGCTGGTAGACGACCCCACGGCCGGACCTGAGTTCGGCTGCCGCCAAGCCGCTGATGAGGACTTGGGCGAGACCCTCCGGATCCAGGTCGTCCAGGTAGCCACGCAGGTGGACCCGCAATTCGTCGCCCAGCCGGGCATCGTGGAGCACTGCGGCGATCGCCTCCGTGCGGGCCGACTGGTACTCCAGCGTGTCCTGCAACATCTCAGTGACGTATCCCACCTCGACGCCCCGCCCGCGCAGCGCTGCGGCGAACGCGTCATGCTCCTGCTGCGCGCGCAACACCCACGGGATCGCGTCGAAAAGCAGCTCCGCCCTATTTCGAGGGGTTATCCGTCGCAGCTCCATACCCGGTCGATGCAACATGACTGTGCCGAGCCGGCCGACCTCGCTGTCCACGCCGTGGGTGTGGCTCACGGTCCCCCCCGGATCCGTCACCTTGCCGCCCTAGCCTTGCGTCACTTGGAGTATCACCACTTCGGCGCTGCGTTACGCTCCCGGCCTTGCTGCGGGAACGGCCGTTGACCGCCGGAAGCACTGCCCACACCGTTGTGACGCCGTCGTCGGAACGAACACCCCAGCGCCAGGTCAGGTGACTCACGATGGACAGGCCACGGCCGCCGAGCGAGGACAGCGAGGGCCGCGACGCGCGGGGCCTTGTCATCGCCCCACCGTCGGTGACAGTGACCTCGAGCGCACCGTCGAACAGCGACCAGCCCACCCGCACGTGCCCGCCGGGCAACGGATGCGCGTGCCGCAACGCGTTGCTTAGCAGCTCGCTGAGCACGAGCGCGGCGTCCTGAGCTGCCCGCTCGGGGATCCCTGAGGCGAGCAGGTCATCGGTGAGACGGCGGCGAGCAACCGCGACACTAGCAGGCGCGTACGGGAGCAGAACTGTGCTCGACGCAGCCACCTCCCTCACACAGACAGCCGCCGGCGCCAGCCATCGTGCCGAGATCCGCACCGATCCGGTACGAGCGGAAATGCCCCGCCGTACCGTATCGGAAACCGCATGATGTCCATGGTGTGGAAATCGCTACAGAAACAGCAGATGAGCGGTAGAGCGCGCGAAGGCACATGGGGGCAGGCGATGAGCCCGCGCCGCATTGGGCCGGGATCTGTCCCGGTTGGCCTCCTCTGGCAAATAGGCTCGGCCCTATGAGCGGACCCGCAAAGCGCGGTCTGGCCGGCCCGGGAACGCTGTCCGGCGCGACGCCACCGCAGGACGAAGCAGCCATGCTGCCGGCCGAGCCGCTCGCCGACCTGGCAGCGCAGCACGGCCTGCGGCCGAGCGCGCTCCGCCCGTCGTTGCCTGCCTACTGCCGCCAGCTCTGGCAGCGGCGGCACTTCATCCTGGCGTTCGCGACCGCCCGCAACGTGGCGATGTACACCGAGGCCAGGCTCGGCCAGCTATGGCAAGTTCTCACGCCGCTGCTCAACGCGGCCGTCTATTTCCTGATCTTCGGTGTGCTGCTCGGCACGAGCCGCGGGATTCCCAACTTCGTGGCGTTCCTTGTCACCGGGATCTTCATCTTCAGCTTCACGCAGCGATCGTTCCTCGTCGCCTCCCGCGTCATCAACGATCACATGTCGCTCATCCGGGCGCTGCGCTTTCCCCGTGCCTGCCTGCCCCTCGGCTACGTCGTGCTCGAGCTGCAGCAGTTGCTGCTCTCCATGGTTGTGCTTTTCGCCATCGTGCTGATCTCGGGTGAGCCGGTCACCTTGTACTGGCTCCTGCTCATCCCGGCGCTGATCCTGCAGGCGCTGTTCAACGTGGGCGCGGGGATGATCATCGCCCGGTTGGGCGCGGGGGTGGCCGACTTCAGCCAGCTGCTGCCATTCCTGCTGCGGACCTGGATGTATGTCTCCGGGGTGATCTTCAGCATCAACACGCTTTCCGCGCTCAAGGACCACGCCAAGCTCCAGGCGGTGTTGCACGCCAACCCGGCGGCGGTGTACATCGACCTGGTCAGGTATGCCGTGCTCAGGTCGCAGCGGCTGAGCATGCCCGGCGCCAAGCCCTACAACCAATCCCACTGCGCGTTCTACAACCTGCACCGAAGCGTGGAGCCCTATTGGTCGGCCTACTGCCACGCGGCGCCGCTGAGCGGCCCGTCGGTGCTGTGGCTGCTCGGGGCCGGGTGGGCGGTGGCCGCGCTGGTGATAGGTTTCGTGTTCTTCTGGCGGGCGGAGGCGAGGTACGGCCGTGGCTGAGCCCATGGTTATCGTGGATGACCTGCACATCGTCTACCGCGTCTTCGGCGCGGGTGGCGACAAGGGCACCGCCGCCGCCGCCCTGCTGCGGATGATGCGCCGCCAGCGTCGGCCATCCATCCGCGAGGTTCACGCGATCCGCGGCATCTCGTTCGTGGCCTACCGCGGTGACGCGGTCGGGGTCATCGGGCGGAATGGATCGGGAAAGTCGACACTGCTGCGGGCCATCGCCGGACTGCTGCCGCCGGACGCGGGCGCCGTCTACACCACGGGCGAGGCGTCGCTGCTTGGAGTGAACGCCGCGCTCATGGACGATCTCACCGGCGACAGGAACGTGGTGCTTGGCTGCCTGGCTATGGGCATGACACGGCAGGAGGCCAGGGAGCGCTACCAGGAGGTGGTCGACTTCTCCGGGGTGGGCGAGTTCATCGACCTGCCGATGCGCGCCTACTCCACCGGCATGGCGTCACGGCTCCGGTTCGCCATTGCCTCCGCCAGAAGCCACGACGTGCTGCTCATCGACGAGGCGCTCGCCACGGGCGACGCCGAGTTTCGGCGCAAGAGCCACCGGCGGATCGGAGAGCTCCGCACGCAGGCCGGCACGGTTTTCCTTGTCGCGCACAATCTCAACGAGATCGAGGAGACCTGCAATCGGGTGATCTGGCTGGAAAAGGGCCGGATCGTCATGGACGGAGAGGACGTGCCAGCAATCATCGACGCCTACGTGCAGGCCTCGGGCGGCGAGCGGCGAGAGCGAACCCCGGTCAGCAGCTGATCAGCCGGAGCGACCCGGGTCAGCAGCTGATCAGAGAGACGGTGAGACTGGCTGTGCCGCCGAGTTCACGGTCGCATTTGGCTCCGCTAGTGGGCTTGGCGCCGCGTCCGCCCTCCGTAGCCGCAGCCACATGACAGTGCCACCTCCAGGCCGGGACCGAGCTTGGACCTCGGCGCCCTGAGCGTGCGCGAGCCGCCGGACGATATACAGGCCGAGCCCGATCCCGCCGAAGCGCCGGCGGTCCCCTGTGTCACCCTGAACGAACCGCTCGAAGATCCGCTCATGGTCGCCCGGCGGGATGCCGATCCCCTCGTCCGCCACGGTCACGTCGATCCATCCAACGGCCGGCCTACCCCGCACGGTCACCGTGCCGCCGGCCGGCGAGTACTTGAACGCGTTCTCCAGCAACTGCCCGACGATGACGTCTGTGGCCATCGCGTCGCCGAAGGCGGAGGGAAGATCTGCCGGGATGTCGGCGAGCAGCGTGTGCTTGTCCGACAGCGGCCGGAACGCGACCGTCGCGGCGCGCAGCAGCGCCGCGAGGTCGAACGAGCCGTTGGTGACCGTGAGCTCGTCCGCGCCCGCGCGCGAACCAAGCAGCAACTGCTCGACCAGGCGGCCGAGTGAGCCCGCGCGCTCCGCGATGGTGGCCGCGGCACTGCGGCGGTCAGCTTGAGTCAGCTTTTCCCATCGGGTGGCGAGCGTGCTCGCGAAGCCCTGGACCACCGTGATCGGAGTCCGAAGCTCGTGGCTCGCCGTCGCAAGGAACAAGTCCTTTGCCTCCTCGAGCGCCTTGGCCGCCGTGACGTCACGGAAGTCGAGCACGCGTTCGTCACCGCTGGCAAAGGCCGTGCAGAGCACGTCAAGCCAACAGCCGTTGGCAATCTTGTGCGTCAGCTTCGAGCCGGGCTGTGGCAGCGGAAACGGCGGCGGCTTGCCCGTCACGTCTTCGGCGGACGCCCCGGTCAGCCGGTGCGCGGCCGGATTCCATTGCCGTACGAGACCGGCCGAGTCGAGGACCGCGATCCCGTCCGCGCTGGCGTCGATCACCGCGCGCTCGTGCGCGCGCTGCCTGACGACCTCCTCGAACGCCATGGCGTTGGTGAGGGCGACACCGGCGTGGCCGGCCAACAACTCGAGCAACTCGAGTTCGATGTGCCCGACCTTGCGCCTGGTGTACAGCGCGTAAAGCGCGCCGTACGGCCTGCCGCCCACGTGCGACAGCCCGATCGCGATCGTGTGCAGCCCGGGCAGCGCGGACCAGATCATCTCGTCGAAACGGCCGGTCTCCCCGGTGGCCATCATCACGGCCTTGCCGCTCTGCATGAGCTCGCCGACAAGGCTGCCTGGCAGCGCCGCGCTACGGCCGCGAAGGCTCGCTGGCAGCCCGTCCATGCTCACGAGGCGAAGCCGACCATCTTCGATCAGCACAAAGCCGCCCGCGTCAGCGCCGGTGAGCTCCCGCAGGCTGGCCGCGATGCGGTCAAGCACCGACTCCAGGTCACGTTGCGCGGTCATGTCGGCGACCACATCGCCGAGGCGGCGAACGACCCGGGCGCGCTGGGCCATGTGGTGCCGGGCGGCGTCGTCCTGGCCGACCCGGTGACAGACGTTCACCCAGCCGATGACCTCGCCGACCGCGTCGCGCAAAGCGCTTGTGTCAATGCGCACCTCAAGCACACCACCGTCGCGGCGCATGCGGCGGGTGGCGAACGAGATCTGGCCGCCGCTGCGCACCCGGTCAAGCACGCCGTTGTGCTCGGCCCTCAGCTCCTCCGGGATGATCTGCGGATCGCGTCCCACGACCTCGGCGGCGGCCCAGCCGAACATGCGCTCGGCGGCGGGGTTCCACAGCAGCACGGTCCGGTCGGTATCGAAGGCGATGATCGCGTCGGCGGCGTGCTCGATGACCGCGCGGGCCGTCGCGTCCACCCGGTCCTGCCGCCGCAGCCGCATCGGGGCAGCCGTCATTGCCCTGTCCGGCGCGCACTGCGCCTCGGCACGATCTGGCTCCACGACGCCATGTTGCCATCGGGCGGAGGGCTCCGAGGCCGGATCAGAACAGCACGCCCGGGTTGAGCAGGCCCATTGGATCAAGTGCGGACTTCACCGCGCGCATGGCCGCGATCTCCTCGGCCGACCGGCTCAGGCCAAGCCAGCGGACCTTGGCCCGGCCAATCCCGTGTTCAGCCGACACCGAGCCGCCGTACGCCGACGCCAGCCGCAGCACCTGCTCGTCCACGTGGTCATCGTCGGGGCTCGGGCCGAGCACGTTGACGTGCACGTTGCCCGCGCCGACGTGCCCGAACACGATCGTCTGGTGGTCGGCAAGTACGCGGTTCAGTTCGCCGCGAAATGCGCCGAGCTCAGCCACAGGCACGGCCACATCCAGCTTGTGCGGAATGCCGACGGCGCTGATCGCCTCGGTGTGCTGCTCCCTATACGCCCACAACCGTGCGCGGCCTGCCGGATCGGTGGCCACCGCGGCGTCGCTGAGCTGGGTGAGCTGCGCGAGCCTTTCTGTCGAGTCTGAGCCGGCAACTTCCGCGAGCAGATACGCGGGATGTTCGCGGCCCATCGGCAACGGCAACCCGGTGAGCCTGCGCACAAGCGCCACCCCGTCCGCCTCAAAGTACTCCGCCGCCTGCACGCGTTCCGCGCGCGCCCGGATCTGGGTGAACAACTCGGTCGCCGCGCCGATGCCGTCGACCCCGGCGAGCACCGTGGTGAGCGTCGCCTCCTGCGGCCAGAGCCGCAGCCGGGCGGCGGTGATCACGCCCAGCGTCCCCTCGCTGCCTGCGAGCAAGCCAGCGAGGTCATACCCGGCGTTGTCCGCCGCGAGGCCGGTCAGCCTGGAAATGACGCTGCCATCGGCGAGCACCGCTTCGACACCCAGCAGCTGGGCACGGGTGAACCCATAACGGACGGTGTGCACGCCACCCGCGTTGGTGGCGATCGTGCCGCCAACTGTCGCGGACTCACGCGAGGCAAGGTCCACACCGTAGCTGAGCCCGGCCGAACGCGCGTGGCCGTCCAGCTCCGCGATCGTCACGCCGGCTCCTGCTGTGACCTGCCCGGCCAGCACGTCGACCGGGTCGAGCCTTCGCATCCGCCGCATGCTGAGCACGATCGCCGGGACGTTGGGGCCGGCCGATCCCGCGCCGCTCGGCACGGCGCCGCCCACCAGGCTGGTGTTTCCGCCTTGCGGCACGATCGCCGCGCCGTGGCGCGCGCAGGAGCGCACTATCTGAGCGACCTCCGGTCAGACCCATGACACATCTATCCTCACACCCACCTGTATCCTCACACCCACCTGCGCCGCCAGCCCGGGGCGGGGGGCAGGGGCCGGGTCGGAGGCAAGGCGGCGGCCGGGTCGGTGAGCGGGGTGGAACCGACGGATAGCTGGGAGGCGTCCAAGATTCATGAAGATCTCGACGGCACCGGCCGCCGGTGCCGCGGCGGCTGCGGTGGTCGTGCTCGCGCTCGTCGCGGCATGCGGATCGCAGCCCGCCAACGGCGGCGCGAGCCACAGTGCGTCGCAGCCTTCGGCGTCGCTGACGATCAACGTGCGTCCTGGTCCGCACGCGACCGTGCGGCACTGGACGCTCACCTGCGGCCCGGTAGGCGGCAGCCTTCCTGGCCGCGCCGCCGCGTGTGCCGCACTCAGCCGGGTGAAGGATCCGTTCGCGCCGGTCAGCCGGGGCATGATGTGCCCGATGATCTACAGCGGGCCGCAGACCGCGAGCATCACGGGCAGGTGGCACTACAGCCGCGTGCACGCGGCCTTTTCCCGCGTAGACGGGTGCCAGACCCAGCGTTGGCGCCGCATCGCCGCGGTGTTCGGGCCGTACGCGACGCCCCCGGGCGGCGGAGGCTGACGTGGTACACGGCCAGGCTATTTGAGCAGGCGCGACAGCCTGCGATCGGCGAGCGGCTTGCCGCCGGTTTGACAGGTCGGGCAGTACTGCAACGCGGAGTCGGCGAAGGACACTTCCCTGATGGTGTCGCCGCAGACGGGGCAGGCCTGACCCGCGCGCCCATGCACGCGCAGGCCGGTCTTCTTCTCGGCCTTCAGGTCTCGGGCCGCCTGACCCGCTGAGCGGTCCACCGCGTCGCGGAGCGTGGTCACAATCGCCGCGTGCAACGTGGCCACCTCGTCGGCGTTCAGGCTCGCGGCAAGCCTGAACGGTGACATCTTCGCGGCATGCAGGGCCTCGTCTGAGTAAGCGTTTCCGATCCCCGCGATGACGCTCTGATCGCGAAGTACCCCCTTGATCTGAGTCCTGCGGCCACTCAGCATCGCGGCGAGCGCGGCGACGTCGAACGCGGCAGCCAGCGGGTCAGGGCCAAGGGCGGCGACCCCGGGCACGTCTGCCGGATCGCGCACCAGGTACACGGCAAGGCGTTTTTGGGTGCCTGCCTCGGTCAGGTCGAAGCCCGACCCGTCGTCAAGCTGGAGGCGGAAGGCGAGCGGGCTCTTGCCTGGACGCGGCGCGGCGGCCGGCATGGCTTCCCGCCAGCGCAGCCAGCCCGCCCGCGCCAGGTGGGTCACCAAGTGCAGCGACGGCGCGTCTCCGCATGAGATGTCCAGGAACTTGCCGTGCCTCGCCACCCCGCTGACCGCGAGGCCCGTGAGCGCGGTGAGTGGCGGGTCATAGGTCTTGAGCACCGAGATCGCGGCCACGTCGGCGCGGGCCACGGTATGGCCGACCGCGTGCTCGCGCAGGAAGTTCGCGAGCGCTTCCACTTCCGGCAGTTCCGGCATGTACAAAGTCTGCCTGACGAGCCGGGGTGGATCTACCGGCCAGATTCGCGCCTGGATGTGTCACCTATGAGCCGAGGTTCGCCGAGCGGCAGCCGTTAAGTAGAAGCCCGGGCCTTTAGCATTGCCGTGCCGAGACGCAGAACCTGGCGGGTCGCCACCGCGCGTCAGCAGACGGGGGGTTCCGGCAGGTCGCAACCGTGCGGCAGCAGCCGGGGGGTCGTCCCCCCGGCTGAACACGAAGGCGCGGGGAAGCCGACGGCACGTCGGCGAACAGCGTGGGCGAGGAGGGATTTGAACCCTCACGTCCTTGCGGACACACGGACCTGAACCGTGCGCGTCTGCCATTCCGCCACCCGCCCGGGCAGTGAGCAAGGTTAGCACGCCGCAAGCAAGTCACCGCCGCCGATACGATCGTATGCGTAGAGGGAGGGAGGTGCCTCGTTGGGAGTGCTGCAGCGCTTCGAGCGCCGCCTAGAGGGCTTGGTCGAGGGCGCGTTTGCGCGTGCCTTCAAGTCGGAGTTGCAACCGGTCGAGATCGCCAGCGCCGTCCAGCGTGAGATGGACGACCGAGCCGCCATCGTCGCGCAGGGCCGGACCTTGGTCCCGAACGACTTCGTGGTCGAGCTCGCCGAACCCGACAATGAGCGACTGGCCGTGTACGCGGGCAGTCTTGGCGTCGAGCTTGCTAACCTGGCGCGCGACTATGCCAAAGAGCAGGGTTATTCATTCGTCGGCCCGGTCCGCATGCGATTCCAGGGAGTACCCGACCTGACCACGGGCACCTTCCGCATCCGTTCGGGCGTGATCCGCGGGTCCACTGTCGAGGGCGGCGAGATCCGCCAGCCGGCGAGTGACCTGCCGCGGCCACCTGGCAGTTTCGCTGGCCGCCCACGGCTGGTCGTCTCCAGCAGCGGCGTGTCGCCCGATGGCAACCCGCACGGCCCCGACCAGCGCACGTATGAACTGACGACGCCCGTCACACTGCTTGGCAGGGGCACCGACTGCGACCTACGCTTGGTTGACCCTGGCGTGTCGCGCCACCACGCGGAGTTGCGCGTCGAGGACAGCGACGTGGTCGTGGTCGATCTCGGGTCCACCAACGGTACGTTCGTCAACGGCCAGCCGATCAGGCGCGCGCCGCTGTCCGACGGATCGCGGGTGACGATTGGCCGGACCACGCTAACGTTTCGTGCCGGCGAGCCATAGCCACCCGTTAACCCATCCCACAGAGGGCCCACGTACGCCAGCCAGAAGCAAGGAAAGCATCGCCCGATGAACGAGCTCACCCTCACCCTCATCCGGCTGGCGTTTCTTGCCGTCCTCTGGCTCTTTGTGATCGCCGCCGTCGGGGTGGTGCGGACCGATATGTTCGGGCCGTCGTCCCGGCCGCGCAAAGCAGCAAGGCAGCGCCAGGTTCAGCGGCCGACCAAGCAAACGCGGGGCAAGCGGGGGACCCCCGGGCGCGTAGTGATCACCCGCGGCCCGCTGGCCGGCACCACGCTCGGCCTGAACGATCAACAAATCACTCTCGGTCGGGCCAATGACGCCACGTTGGTGCTCAACGATGACTACGCTTCGAGCCGACATGCCCGGCTCTACCCACAAGACGGCCAGTGGATCGTTGAAGACCTCGGTTCGACCAACGGAACCTATCTCGACCGTCAAAAGGTGACCCGGCCGACTCCCGTGCCGGTCGGCGTGCCGATCCGGATCGGCAAGACGGTTCTGGAACTGCGCAGATGACACTCTCACTCCGATACGCGGTGCGCTCCGACGTCGGGCTTCTCCGAGAGGGGAACGAGGACGCGGCATACGCGGGCCCGCGCCTGCTCGCGGTCGCGGACGGCATGGGCGGCCACGCGGCCGGCGAGGTGGCAAGCGCGGTAGCGATCTCGGCGCTGGCGCACCTCGACGACGACCTGCCGAGCACCGACCTCATGGACGCACTCGGCACCGCGGTGCGCAACGCGAACAAGACCCTGCACGACATGGTGCTCGCCAACCCTGCCCTGGAGGGAATGGGCACAACGCTGGTCGCCATGCTGTGGTCGCCGCCTCGCCTCGCGCTCTGCCACATCGGCGATTCACGCGCCTATTTGCTGCGCGGCGGCGAGCTGTTCCAGATCACACACGACCACACCCTGGTACAGAAGCTGCAGGACGAGGGCCGCATCAGTCCAGACGAGGCAGCCACGCACCCGCAGCGGTCCCTGATTCTGCGCGCGCTCGATGGCAGGGGCGACGCCGAGCCTGATCTCTCGCTTCGCGAGGCGAGGCTCGGCGACCGTTACCTGCTCTGCTCCGATGGGCTGTCGGGGGTGGTGAGCGCTGACACCCTGCACGAGACGCTCAGCACCGTCACCGAGCCCGACCAAGCCGTGTTCAAGCTGGTGGAACTCGCCAACCGCGGCGGCGGCCCCGACAACATCACGTGCATCGTCGCCGACGTGGTGGACAGCGCGTCGGCCAAGCGCACGGCCATACCGGTCCTCGCCGGCGCCGCGTCGAACGGGAGAAGCCTCGCGACGCAGCCGATGCCACGGCCGGACACCCCTGCTGGACGCGCCAACGCACTCACCCGCACAGCCCCACAGCCGGCTGTCACCGACCTCGATCCGACGGACTCCGCCAACGGCAGCGAAGGTTACGCCACCGTGGCCGACGCGGCCGGCCTGGCCACGGCGGATGACGACGACGAGACCGGCGGCGGGCTTCGGTCACGCAGACGCTGGCCCATCGTCACCAGCATCCTCATCGTGTTGCTCGCGGTCATCGGTGGCGGCGGGTTCGCGGCGTGGAAGTATTCGCAAAGCCAGTACTTCGTGGCGGCCGAGGGCGGTCAGGTCGCGATCTTCCGCGGTATCAACGAGAAGGTCGCCGGTCTCAGCCTGTCGTCGGTCTACCGCCGCACTGGCATTCCGCTCACCGCGGTTCCGGCCTATGACCGCACCCGCATCAACGCGGCGATCACAGCGAACGGCCTGGCTGACGCGCAGCGCATCGTGGCGACCGTCGACAAGGAGGTGCGCGCCTGCCAGACCGCGCAGGCAAAGCTCGCGCACTGGCAGTACGAGGTCGCGCACTGGCCCAAGCCGGCAAGGGGGCACAAGCCGAAGCCGAAGCCCCCGCGGCCGACGGTTCCGCCGAACTGCCCGCCGCCTGCCGCGAGCGCCCAACCGAGCACTGGTACGACAGCGAGCGCTGGGGCGGGCACGTGAGCGCCGCGGCGGCGCCGAGCGGCAGCACGGTCGCCCCCGTCGCGATGCCACCCAAGCGGCGCCGCACCGAGCTGACCATGCTCGCATTCGCCGTCGCCGCCACCGTCTTCGCCTACGCCGACGTCGGCTTCGGCGTCAACGGCAAGCTCCCGTCCAGCGCGTTCGGCTACGGCCTTGCGTTCGGCGGGTTGGTGCTGACGGCTCACCTGGCCGTGCGAAGGCTCGCGCCCTGGGCCGACCCGCTCATGCTGCCGCTCGCGGCGATGTTGAACGGCCTCGGGCTGGTGATGATCCACCGCCTCCAGCTAGCCAGTCAGGCGCACCTGACGCCGGGCAACACGATGGGCTCCTCTGCCACCAACACCCAGCTCCTGTGGAGCGCGGTCGGCATCGCGGCGTTCGTTGCCGTGCTCGTACTCATCCGCGAGGTGCGGGTCCTGCAGCGCTATACCTACACGCTCGGCATCATCGGCCTGGTCCTTCTCGCCATTCCGGCCCTGCTGCCAAGCTCGATGAGCGCGATCAACGGCGCCAAGGTATGGATCTTGATCGGCGGGTTCTCGCTGCAGCCTGGTGAGTTCGCGAAGCTGCTGCTCGCCGCGTTCTTCGCCGGCTACCTGGTGGTGAAGCGCGACGTGCTTGCGCTGGCCGGCCGCCACTTCCTTGGCGTCGACCTACCGCGCGGGCGCGACCTCGGTCCTGTGCTCGTCGCCTGGGCGGCCAGCCTGATGATCCTCATATTCGAGTCCGATGTCGGCACCTCCGCGATGTTCTTCGGGCTGTTTGTGGCCATGCTTTACATCGCCACCCAGCGCACCTCCTGGCTGCTTATCGGCATTGCCCTGTTCCTGTTCGGCGTGCTTGTCACCGCCGGCCTGTTCAGCCATGTGGGCCAGCGCTTCGACATCTGGCTGCACACCTTCTCCACCGCGAACATCAACTGCAACCCGACGGCCCAGTCCAACTGCGCACCTTCGTACCAGCTCGCTCAGGGCGTCTACGGCATGGGTTCTGGCGGGGTTTTCGGCCGCGGCTTGGGCCAGGGCCAGCCGTATGTGACACCACTCGCGCAAAGCGACTTCATCGTGTCCTCGTTCGGCGAGGAACTGGGCCTCACCGGCCTGATGGCGATTTTGCTCATCTACGGGCTGATCGTGCAGCGCGGGCTGCGCGCCGCGCTCACCGTGCGGGACCCGTTCTCGAAACTGTTCGCTGGTGGCCTGTCATTCGTGCTTGGCCTTCAGGTGTTCGTCATCGTCGGCGGGGTCACCCGGCTCATTCCGCTGACCGGAATAACCACGCCTTTCCTCTCCCAAGGCGGCTCTTCGCTCGTCGCGAGCTGGATGCTGATCGCCCTGCTGATGCGGGTCAGCGACAGTGCGCGCCGCCCGGCGCCGCAGCCGATCCAGGAGGAGGGGATGACCCAGGTGGTGAGGGTGCAGTGAACCGCGCCCTGCGCCGCATCTCCATCGCCGCCCTGCTGATGTTCGTCGTCCTGCTGATTAACGTGAACTACCTGCAAGGCTTCCAGGCTGACAGCCTCACGAACAAGCCGTCCAATGTTCGCGCGTTCGAGCAGCAGTTCCAGCAGCAGCGCGGGCAGATCGTGGCGGCCGATGGCACGGTCTTGGCCAAATCCGTGGCGCGCGAGAACAGCGTCTTCAAATTCCAGCGGCGCTACCCGCACGGCCCGTTGTACGCCACCGTCACCGGCTATGACTCCATCTTCGGCGCGAGCGGGCTCGAACTCGCTGAGGACAAGCTGCTTTCGGGCAACGACCCCAAGCTGTTCGTCCGCAACTTCGTGGACATGATCACGGGCAAGAAGCCGCAGGGCGCACAGGTCGTGACAACGGTCGAGCCGAAGGTGCAGCAGGCCGCCTACAACGCCCTGATGGCCAGCGGCAAATCCGGTGGCCTCGTTGCCCTCGACCCGAGCAGCGGCGCGATCCTCGGGATGGCGTCCTCGCCCACCTTCAACCCGAACAGATACACCACGTTCAGCGGCACCAAGCTTGACAAGATCGACAAGGCCTACCGCAACGATCACACTCAGCCGCTGCTCAACCGAGCGATCGACGAGACCTACCCGCCAGGCTCCACCTTCAAGGTCGTGACGAGCTCGACGCTGTTCTCTTCGGGCAGGTACAGCCCGCAGATGGAGGTGAACGCGCCGACAGATCTCAGGCTTCCCGGCAGCACGACAACGCTGATCAACTTCGACCATCTTCCTTGTGGCAGCGGGCATGTGCAGATCACCTACGCGTTCACCGTCTCGTGCAACACCGTCTTTGGCCAGCTAGGCATGAAGATCGGCGGCAAGGCGCTGCATGATCAGGCGAACAAGTTCGGCATGAACGACCCGAACCTCACGATCCCGGTGCCAGTCCGCGGCGTGAGCACCGTGCCGCTCTTGACTGACCGGGCTCAGGTCGCGATGACCGCCATCGGCCAGTTCGACGACACCGTGTCGCCACTGCAGGAGGCGATGTTTTCCGCCGCGATCGCCAACGGCGGCGCGCTCATGAAGCCCTACCTCGTGCAGAAGGTGGAGGCGCAGGATCTGTCCAGCGTCGAGGCGACAAAGCAGCAGGTGCTGAGCCAGGCGGTAACCCCCAGCGTGGCCGACCAGGTCAAGTCGATGATGCTCCAGGTCACCCAGAACCCGGCTGGTACCGCGCACGCCGCGACGGCCGACCTGCAGGCTCAGGGCATCCAGGTGTTCGCGAAGACGGGCACGGCACAAAACGGCATCAACAACACGGGTCTTGACGACGCGGTCTTCACCTGTTTCGCGCAGTCTGGCAACCAGCAGATCGCGATCGGCGTCGTGGTGAGAGGGGGCGGTGAGGGCGCCGACGCGGCCGCACCCATCGCCGTGGCGGTGATCAAGGCGTATCTGGGGCAGCAATGAGCGGAAGCGGTCCATTGAGGGGACCTCACGTCGAACCCGACATGTCCGGCGTGCTCGATACACGCGCGTCCACAACCGGTGCCGAACGGGACCTGCTTGGTGCCGGTGCGGCCCGCTCAAGGGTTCCCGGTTCCGCAAGCTCAGCGGGTCCCGGCCCGGCTGGCTCAGCAGATCAGGACTTGGACGGTTCTGGCGGCCCCGTTCTTCTCGCCGACCCGGACCCCGGCCCTTCATCCGACCCACCGGCCCACCAAGACGCCGACCCACCGGCCGACCCGGACGCTGGCCCGGACACCGACCTCCCCGCGGCCGGCCCGGACGCCAACTACCCTCCGGCCGACCCGGACGACAGCACGCACCACGGCCGCGGAGCGGGCGCCAAGCGAGGTGGCAGCGCGGGCGCCCAGCTCAGCGGCAGGTACCGGCTCGAGCAGCGGATAGCCGCCGGTGGCATGGGCGAGGTCTGGCGCGCGACCGACGAGGTGCTTGGCCGACCGGTGGCGGTCAAGCTGCTCAGGCACGCCTTCGTTGGCGATCAGGCGCTTGCGTCACGGTTCCGCGCCGAAGCTCGGTATGCGGCCGCGCTCTCCCATCCGGGCATCGCGCAGGTCTTCGACTACGGCGAGCAGCGAGCCCACCGCAGCGCAGGCGCCGGCAGCGGCGCTTACCTCGTCATGGAGCTCGTGCCTGGCGAGCCACTTTCCGCCATCCTCGCCCGCGTCGGCCGGTTGTCCACCGGGGTAACGCTGGACATCGTCGCGCAGGCCGCCAACGCCCTGCAGGCGGCGCATGTGGCCGGCATCGTGCACCGTGACATCAAACCGGGAAACCTGCTGGTCACTTCCGACGGCCGGGTCAAGATCACCGACTTCGGCATCGCCAGGGCCGCGCAGGCGGCGCAGGCCGGTCACCTGACGCAGACCGGGATGGTGATGGGCACAGCGCAGTATGTTTCACCCGAGCAGGCGAGCGGGCTGCGGGTGACCCACGCGTCGGACATCTACTCGCTGGGCGTGGTCGCCTACGAGTGCCTCGCGGGAAAGCCACCCTTCGCCGCCGACGCTCTCATCGCGGTCGCGCTCGCCCACGTCCGCGACGCGCCACCGCCGCTGCCGCAGGACGTGCCCACGCCGGTGAGCGAGATGGTGATGCGGATGCTCGCCAAGCGGCCGGAGGATCGGCCAGCCAGCGCCCGCGCCGTCGCCGACCGCGCCAGCGCGCTTCGCGACACGCTGGGTTCCGCACCCGAGCCCGCCCTCGCTGACGTCGCATCCAACGAACCGGGCGCATGGTTCTCAGAGGGCCCGCCGACCACCCCCCGGCCTCAGGACGGTGATACGACGCGGCTCGCTGTCAACGCTTCCGAACGGCTCACGCGGCGCCGGCGCCTGTCCGCCAAGCGGCGCACCCTTGCGGTGGCGGGATTGAGCGTGGTCATCGTCCTGTCGCTGGGCGGCGTGACAACGGCTTTGATGGTCAGCAACCACCACGCCAGAATCGCCGGCGGATCCACCGGCACGCCGTCTGCGACCCCGACCGCGCACAGCACCTCGAGTCACCGCGCCACGCCGAGGCCGAGCCCAACGGTGCCCGTCGTGATCCCGGCGAACCCGGCGCCGGTGTCGCCGAGCCCGACCATGTCGGTGAGCACGAGCCCGTCCGCGAGCCCCACCTCCTCACCGACAACCACAGAAACGGAGTCGCCCACTCCAACACCGCCCTCACCTTCCTCGACCACACCGACCCCACCGATGCAGCCGACCCCGTAGGCTCACGGTGACAACCTGACCACACGGATGACTGGATATCTGTTTCGGATCCCCGGTTCGATCAGCGAGCGGGTCGTTCTCGTCTGCGGGGGACCGGGCGGCTGGCAGGGCCGCGGCTCCAAGGCGTGCATGACAGCTGATCCAGAGCGCCGGCGGACGCCCGGTGAAGCGGCGCCAGGCCCAAGAACGCAGTCACGCGTGCAGCCGGGACCGGTCTTGGCGGGCGCGGCCCGCCAAGACGCGAGCCATATCAGGGCCACCGAGAACAGACACTGAGACGCAGGACGGTAGAGAATAGTGCGAGACATGACTCAGCCTCGGCTCCTCGGGGGCCGTTACGAACTCGACGGGGTGGTCGGGCGTGGCGGCATGGCCGAGGTCTACCGCGCGCGTGACCTCCGGTTGGACCGCATTGTCGCCGTCAAGACCCTCCGCGACGACCTGGCACGTGACCAGACATTTCAGGCACGCTTCCGCCGTGAGGCGCAGTCGGCCGCCTCGCTCAACCACCCGTCGATCATCGCCGTGTACGACACGGGCGAGGACATGGCCACCAGCATGACCGTGCCCTACATCGTCATGGAGTACGTGGACGGCCGAACGCTGCGTGACCTGATGCGTGACGACAGGCGGCTGCTGCCTGAGCGTGCGCTCGAGATCGTCGACGGCGTCCTGCGCGCCTTGGACTACAGCCACCGCAACGGCATCGTTCATCGCGATATCAAGCCGGCCAATGTCATGCTCACCCGCGCCGGCGACGTCAAGGTCATGGACTTCGGTATCGCCCGCGCGATGTCCGACAGCCAGGTCACGATGACGCAAACGGCGCAGGTGATCGGCACGGCGCAGTACCTGTCACCAGAGCAGGCCCGCGGCGAGCGGGTCGATGCGCGCAGCGACCTGTACTCCACCGGGTGCCTGCTGTATGAGCTGCTGACCGGTCGGCCCCCGTTCAGTGGCGACTCGCCGGTCGCCATCGCCTACCAGCATGTCCGTGAGAACCCCATCCCGCCGTCGCAGGTCGATCCGGAGATCCCGCGCTGGGCCGACGCGATCGTGCTCAAGGCCATGGCGAAGGCGCCCGCCGACCGCTACCAGAACGCCGCCGAGATGCGCGCCGACATCCAGCGTGTGATGTCGGGTATGCCCGTTTCCGCCCCGGCGACAGAAATGCTTCAGCGCACTCGCCGCATGGGTGGCCCGACGATGGTGGCGCCGCCGACCGCGGCGATCCCGGGTTATGAGTATGGGCCCGGTCAGGAACCGCCAGGCGGAGGGCGCCGCCGGGCGTGGCTGTGGGTTCTGTTCGGCGCGATCGTGCTAGCCGCGATCATCGCCGTCGCGTATTTCGTGCTTGGCGGGGGCGGTGGCAAGACATACGCGGTCCCCCAGGTCACCGACCTCACATACAAGGCGGCAGCACAAAAGATCATGGATGCGAACTTGCAGCCGCAGCGCATTGACCAGACGTCGCAAACTTTTCCGAAGAACCACGTCATCAGCACCGACCCTTCGTGGGGGACGATGCTGCCGGCCGACTCCACGGTCAAGGTCTACGTGTCGTCCGGCCAGCAGCAGGTCACCGTGCCGAACGTGGTCGGCGAGGATGAGAACGCTGCGCAGACCAAGCTGACGAACCTGAACCTCAACCCGGTCATCAAGACCGACTCGGCATCGACAGCGGCTGCGGGCACGGTCGTGAAGCAGAGCCCGACCGGTGGCAAAACGGTTAATCCGGGCAGCACCGTCACGCTCTATGTCTCGGCCGGTGGCACGAAGGTGCCCAACGTGGTGGGCCTTCAAGAATCAAGCGCGAAGGCGGTCCTGGAAGGCGACGGCTTTGACGTGAAGATAGAGCAGTTGCCCGGGCCCAATGGCACAGAGGACAACGCCGTCTGGCAGCAGCAACCGTCGGCCAACGCCACCGCGGCGAAAGGCAGCACGGTAAAGATCTATGTACAGCCGCCCACCGTGAGCACCTCGCCAAGCACCACACCGACGCCCACGCCGACAGCGACACCGACGAAGCACGGCTAGCCGAGTGCCGCCGGAGCACCTCTTGCCAGGTGCGGTGCCTCGTGCTGCGCGCAGGGCCTGGCTGGCCCGCGCGGCCGCCTCATCCTGCCGCCCGCGACCGGCTCATGCTTGCCGCCCGCGGCGGCTCATCCCGCCACGCCGACGCGGTCGATGGGCAGGTGCAACATGGCCCACGGGAACACAAGGAACCACAGCGCGGACGTTACGAGCGCCACGATCACTACCAGCGAAACAAGCTTGCCGCCCGCGCCACCGGGCAGCTGCCGCCACAGCCATCCGTACACGTTCAGGCCCCTCGTCCGGGCCGAGGCGCCGCCGTGGCCAGCCTGCCGAACACGATGATCCGGTGAGTCCCCGTCCATGGCGGGTCGCAGGTAACGAGTGTGATCATCCGCTGGTGAGCGCGCGCGTGCGGATGCCCGGGCACCGGATCAAGCACGCCCACATCCGTCGGGAGCACCTCGCGCTTCCTGGTAACCCGGTACACATAGCGGTTGACCCGCGTGTCGATGATCACGAGGTCGCCAGCAGTGAGATCGGGCAGGTGATAGAAGGGATTGCCTGCGGTCACCCGGTGGCCGGCGACCGCGAAGTTGCCCAGCCGACCGGGCAACGATGTCCCCCGCACATGGCCGGGCCCAAGCGCAAGCTGCGCAAGCCCGGTGCCTTCCACGATCGCGAAACGCCAGTGCCTCCCGAACCGCGGGATCTCGATGAACGCGAACGGCTTCCCAAGCACGAGGTGAATGGGATCGCGCAACGGCCTACGGCTGTGGCCCTGGCTGGCGAGTCCACGCCACTGCCTGTTGAGTTCGCTGGCGAAGGCGTGCTGTGCCCTGCTCGTCTGCAAGCTGGTTCCCCAGACTAGGTAGGCGGCGAACAGCAGCACGACGACGCCCAGGGTGAGGCACAGCTCACCGAAGACCCGAAGGAAGCTTCTCACTGTAGAAAGACCACCGGTTTGCTGCGACGTCGCCGGGCCAGCACGCAGCGATTTAGGGGTTCCCCGCCCGCTGATGGCGCTTACACAGCGTACAGTACCCGTCGCAGCCAGAGAGCGGCGCGGCAGGGAACCGGTCTCCCGCATCATCCGATCCCGCTCGCCGAGCACCAGCAACTACGCTAACGACAGGACCCAACCAGGAGACGACCGTGCCCAAGTCCCGCGTACGTAAGAAGGCGGTCTACACACCGCCGCCAAGGTCAGCCAAGGCCAAGGTCAGCCCCCGCTGGCTGGTGCCTGTCATGGTGTTCTGCCTGATCTTCGGCCTTGCCTGGATTGCTGTGTTCTATGTGTCCAGCGGCGGTCTGCCGGTGATGAGCGCCTTCGGCAACTGGAACTTGCTCGTTGGCTTCAGCTTCATCATCGGCGGCGTGGCGCTGTCCACTCGCTGGCGCTGAACCGCGCCTGCTCCCGTTCGCCACCGCGCATGCGGTCATTCGCCGCCGCGCAGCCGGTCCTTCGCCACCGCGCAGGGTCACGCGCAACCGCCCACGGGCGGATGGCTTACATATGTGTAATTTAGTCCACACATCGGTCCACAGTCTGTGGATAACCCATCATGTTCGCTGCGCGCACAGCTGAGCGGTATCCACAGGCTGTGGGAAGCGCGCGGCAGTTCCCGGCGGCGAAGCCGCGCGCGGTAGACGGTCAGGCCAGCACTTGGACGGTCAGGCGAGCATGTGGACGGTCAGGCCACCAGTTGGTGGGTGCGGACAACCGTGGCCAAGATCAGCACGGCCAGTATCACGATGGTGGCGCCTGCCTGCACAGGCAGCCGCCGATCACGCGGAGCATAGGCGTAGGCAGCCGTCAGCGCGGCGCCCGTGATCAGGCCGCCGACATGTGCCTGCCACGCGATGAAGGGGATCGTGAAGCTGATCACCAAGTTGACGGCTATCAGCACCACAATGCCGCGCGCGTCAAGCCGCAGCCGCCTGGCGACGATGAACCACGCCCCGAACAGCCCGAATATGGCGCCCGACGCGCCGAGCGCGGCCTCGGTCGGCGGGCCGACGAGGTAGAAGAGAACCGAACCGCCGAGCGCGCTCATCAGGTACACAGCGATAAATCGCAGACGGCCGAGCGCCTGTTCGAGCGACGGGCCGATCACCACGAGCGCCCACATGTTGAACAGGATGTGCAGCGGGCTCGTCGAGTGCAGGAAGGCGGAGGTTATCAGCCGGTACCACTCGCCATTCGCCACCCCGGCCGGCTGGAAGTTCAGCGCTGGATCGCGGAACTTCGCGATCATCGCGAAGTTGTCGATGATCTTCCGGTCGGCGAGCTCGGCGAGGAAGATGATGACGTCAACGGCGACAAGTAGCCAGGTGACGCGGGCGCCAACAGCGATCCTGCCACCGAAAACGGTTCGCGCCCTCGGTGCGTCGCGGCTGCCTTCGCGCACGCACTCAACGCACTGTTGCCCGACCGGCGCCGCGCGAAGGCAGTCCGGGCACGCGTGCCGACCGCACCGAACGCATGAGACGTAGGTCTCACGACCCGGGTGCCGGAAACATGTCGGCACGGGCGAGCCGTCGGTGGGCTCGCCTTGGGTGCCGGGAAGGTTCACATTGCTATCCGGTGGTTGCGCTTGGGCCACGGTCAACGGTAACCGACTGGAGCACCACATCCTCCACAGGACGATCTTGGCGTCCGGTCTTCACCTGGCTGATCCGGTCCACGACCTCGTTGCCCTCGACCACCTCACCGAAGATGGTGTGCTTTCCGTTGAGCCAGGGAGTCGGCGTCACGGTGATAAAGAACTGCGAGCCGTTGGTCCCTGGCCCCGCGTTCGCCATCGCGAGTAGGTACGGCTTGTCGAAGGCGAGATCTGGGTGAATCTCATCCGCGAAGCGGTAGCCGGGTCCACCGGTCCCTGTGCCCAGCGGGTCGCCCCCTTGGATCATGAAATTTGAGATCACCCGGTGGAAGACCGTTCCGTCGTAGAGCCTGGCAGCCGTCTTTCTGCCGTTGTTCGGGTTTGTCCATTCGCGCTGCCCCTCGGCAAGCTCGGTGAAGTTGCGCACCGTCTTGGGAGCGTGGTCGGGGAACAGCCGGACCACGATCGCGCCATGGTTCGTCTGCAGCGTCGCTGAGAGTGTGTTGGCCATGCCTGGCATCCTGCCATGTCCCCGTGGCTCGCTATGTTGTGACAGCATGCGTTAGCCGTTCAGATACGGGTACTCACCGTGATGTCAGACAGAGCGCCACGGGCACGGCAGGATTTGTTGCCATCCGTGGCGGGAATTCTGACCGATGGAGCCAACCTCGGGAGGTTGACGTGTCGCTCATCAGCAGGAAGCGGTCGGCCAGCGCCGCATCGGCCGCGCGCGAGCGCGCCATTCAGACCGCGCAACAGATCGGGCCGGCAGCCAAGAGCGCGCGTGAAAACGCGGCCCGGACAATTCACGGCGCGCGTGAGTGGGCGGCGCCGCGGATCGAGCAGGCAGCACAGACCGTGCAGGAGAATGTCGCTCCGAAGGTCTCCGCTGCCCTTGAGGCAACGGCGCACAAGATCGAGCCCGCGCCGCGCGAGCTGCGCAAGCTCGGCCGCAGAGCGCGCAGGCGGGCGCGCGCGGCCTCGCGAGAGGTGAGCATGCGCCGCGACAAGATGCTCGCACGGGCGGGCAAGCCGGCACGCCGGTGGCCGAAGGCACTGGGCGGGTTGGCGTTTATCGTGGCCACGGTCGGCGCGATCGTCGCAGTGGTCGTGCGGCGCGGCCGTAGCGCGGCGCAAACCGGTGCCAGCGACACCGGGTCCGCGGATGCTGCGGTCACCGACGAGGCCCGTTCGGCGCCCGCTGAGGCCGAGGCAGGTTTCGACGGCCAGGTCCGCACGCCCTGAGCAGCCCGTGTCGTAAGCAGGCCGCGGTGCGGCGGGCCGACTCGCCGCACCGCGCCAAACAGACAGCGTGCGGTGGGCCGAACAGCCGCACCAAACCGTAGGTCAGACAGGGCGCCGCAATCCCACCAGGCGCGGCGGGATTGCGGCGTCTCCTCGTGCAGCCGCCCATGACATCTGTCACGGTGCGCGCAACCGCGCGGAAGCGGTTCAGATCGCGGAGCGGAAGGGCTGGCTATGATCCGCCCGGGGCGGTCGCGACAGTGACTGTCCGCCGCCATGACACGCCGTTAGCTCCCGAACGGCTGCGCAGCCCTTCTCGCCCCACGCTATGGCTCTCCGGCAGGGACCTTGGAGGGCCTGGTGTTCGAAGCGGGATAGCAGCGTCGGGCGGCGGGCTTGGCGCGCAATGGCTGCGGCTAAGGTCGGTGGGGTGAGCGAACGAGCGATCTTGGTGACCGGGGCCTCGCGCGGCATCGGCCGCGCTATCGCCCGGGCGTTCGCTGAGCAGGGCGACCGGGTCGCGATCCACCACCGTGACTCCGCAGCGCTCGCCGCTCGTGCGCTCGCCGCGCTCGCGGGCGGCGGGCACGCCGTGGTGCAGGCCGATCTGACCGACCCGCAGGCGGCCCGCCGGATGGTGGATCAGGCCTGCGCAGAGCTTGGCGGGCTTGACGTCCTCGTCAACAACGCCGGCGTGTACACCCCGCACCCGATTACGCAGGTGTCGTATGAGCAGTGGCAGGCCGCCTGGCAGACCACCCTCGGCGTCAACCTCGTCGGTGCGGCCAACGTGACCTGGTGCGCCGTCCGGCACATGATCGCCGGGGGCGGCGGTCGCATCATCAATGTGTCCTCCCGCGGCGCGTTCCGCGGCGAGCCCCGCCACCCCGCCTACGGTGCGAGCAAGGCCGGGCTGAACGCCTTCGGCCAGTCCATGGCGCGCGACCTGGCGCGTCACGGCATCGCAGTCGCCACGGTGGCACCCGGCTACGTCGAGACAGACATGACCAGCGAGCAGCTCGCCGAGGCACCCGCTGGCGAGCAGATCCGGGCACAGAGCCCCTTCGGCCGGGTGGCCCAGGCCGACGAGATCGCCGCGGCGGTGCTCTATTTGGCGTCTCCGCAGGCCGAATGGGCTAGCGGTGCCATCCTCGACCTCAACGGCGCGTCCTACCTGCGCACCTAGCCAGCTGGTCGTGCGCGCCCCGGCTGTCTTTTCGCCTCGCGTCCCCAAAGGTCCCGCCGCCCCACGGCCCGCCGCCCCACCGTCCCGCCACGGCACGGCGCACCGGGTGTGGGACACAAACATAGGCGTCCTTGATCGTGCCTGCGTATGAGGCTAACCTGAGTTAGGTTCTTGCTCAGATATGCCTTGGGAGGCGCGCGTGCCAGATGAGCCTGACCTGGCGGGGCTGGAGGCTGAGCGGG
>WNGF01002577.1_pt1 | contig 37161 bp, 34 predicted proteins | sample 5400641 | NCBI WGS metagenome assembly WNGF01 (sample SAMN13153371, study PRJNA577476) | soil metagenome | isolation source: 80 cm soil or saprolite under grassland replicate 2 | place: USA:California | collected 2016-06-15 | reverse complement strand
AGCAAGAACTCCGATTATGACGAGTGTAACCGGAGCGAGCCGGCGCATTCTCAGCTCAGGCGGTCTACGCCAAGGTACGGGCGCAGCGCGGCGGGGACGACGACCGAGCCGTCGGCCTGCTGATGGTGCTCGAGGATCGCGGCAATCGTCCGCGGAAATGCGAGTCCGGATCCGTTGAGCGTATGGATGAAGCGCGGCTTCCCGCCTTCAGCCGGCCGGTATCGTATTCCCGCGCGGCGAGCCTGGAAGTCGGTGAAGTTGCTGCACGACGAAACCTCGAGCCATGCATCGACTCCGGGAGCGAACACCTCGAGATCGTATGTGTGCGCGCTGGCGAACCCGATGTCGCCGGCAGCGAGACGGACGACGCGATGCGGAAGCTCCAGAAGCTGAAGCACCTTCTCCGCCTGCGACGTCAGCAGCTCGAGCTCGTCGTCGCTTGTGTCGGGGACAGCGTAGCGAACGAGCTCGACCTTGTCGAACTGGTGCACACGAAGGAGTCCGCGGGTGTCCTTGCCGTGCGCGCCCGCCTCTCTGCGAAAGCACGGCGAGTAGGCGGTGAAAGCCTTTGGAAGCTCCGCCGCATTGAGTATCTCGTCGCGGTAGAGATTCGTCACTGGCACCTCCGCCGTCGGCACGAGGAACATCTCCTCGCTCACCAATCGGTACATGTCGTCCTCGAACTTCGGCAGTTGGGACGTGCCGATCATGCTATCCCGGTTCACGACGGCGGGGACCCAAATCTCCTCGTAGCCGTGCTGGCCGACATGTAGATCCAGCATGAAGTTGATCAGCGCGCGAACGAGCTTGGCGCCGGCAGCCCGAAAGACGATGAAGCCTGATCCGCTTATCTTCGCGCCACGCTGAAAATCGATGAGGCCGAGGGATTCCCCGATTTCCCAATGAGGCTTCACGCCGGACGCGGCGCGCGGCTTCCCCCACTCGCGGACGACCTGATTCCTTTCGACGCCACCTTCGGGCACGACGTCGAGCGTGACGTTGGGCAGATCGAGCAGAATCGCGTTGAGCGCTTTCTCTGTCTCGGCGAGCTCGGAATCGAGCCGCGCGATTTCCTCGCCAAGCTCCCGGGAGCGCTTCTGATTCTCCTCGACGCCGTCTGCTGCCCCGCCTCGCTTGAGCTGCGCAATCTTCCGGCTCGCGGCGTTGCGCTCGGCCTTTCGCTCTTCGACCGCCTGAATCGTCTCGCGGCGATTTTGGTCGAGCCCGACAGCGCGGTCGATCATCGGCGCCAGTTTGTCGAGCGCGCCTCGGCGACGCATGCCTTCACGGAGGGCGTCGATCTGGTCGCGCACCATCCTCAGGTCATGCATCTGTCAGCTCGTCGGTATACCTGGCTGGAAGGAGCGGAATCCGCAGTTCGGGTCGAGGGCGATCTCCATCTGGATCGTTCTCGCGATCGGGTCGATGGAGAGAATTGACAGCTTCGCGTAAAGATACGGCGAAATGGCGAATTGGCAGTATTCGCCGCCGAATGCCCGCGTTGTCCGGAGCACGGCCAAATCGCCCGGCGAAACGACTATGGCGGAATCGATCTGATATTCGCCGGAGGGCGCGTTCAGCAGCACGTCCCACGTCCCGGGGTGAGTTCTTAGACCCACCGCCCTGACGCCACTCGGAGAGCTTACCACCAGGCGCACGGGGATGATGCTCACCTGCGTCGGCGATACGATGTCGAACGCGACGTCGAAAGCGCCGAATCCGTCTACGCGAACCGGTTGAAGCGTAAAAAGATCAACCGCGCTCGGCAGCGATGGCGACGTGCCGGTCAGAGCGTAGACCGTGAGCGTGTCGGCCAGCACAGGTGACTGCGCGGTGACGTGAAGCGGGTCTGTGCAGGCGCTGGAAGCGACCGCTGCGCAGATCGCGCCGATGCAAAGAAGTCGGAGTTTCATTACCGATTATGAGACAGATCAGAGCGCGGCGGGGTTGCCTTCGAAGAATACCCCGTAAATCTCGTCATATCAAGCGATTGAGTTGCTTGACTTGGCGTACGACGAGACCTACCTTCGCACGCGTCGCCCATTCCGATGCAGACGATTCGCGAATTCACCGGCGCGCTCCGCCTTCGGCCAGGCGTTGAAGCGGTTCTAGTCTCCGGAAATGACGGCCTCCTCATCGAGGCGAGCGCCGGATTTTCACTCGACCAGCAGGATCTCGCCGCTCGAATTCCATCGCTCATCGCCGAGGCGGTCGCCGTCGGATCCGCATCGAAGCTCGGCGAGTCGATCACCGTCATCGTCGAATATGAGCGAGGATACGCGATCGTCGGATCGGTAGGAAACGATGCGGTGTTGACCATTCTTACGACCAAAGAAGCGGACCTCGGCGCAATTCTCTTTCACGTTCGGAGTCAGCGCTCGCATATCGGCGCACTCGTCTAACCGATGGTTGAAAACGACCGCGTCCATGTGATCATGGCCGATGACGAGCCCCACATCGGCCGCATCGTCCAGATGAAGCTCGAACAGGGCCCCTTTACCGTCACGCTTGCCTATGACGGCGAGGAAACGCTCAGTGCCGTGCGTGAGGCGGAACGGGTCGACCTCCTTCTGCTCGACCTGATGATGCCGCGAAAGAGCGGGCTTGAGGTACTTCGCAATTTACGCGAAGAAGACCGGTTTAAGTCACTGCCAATAGTGATTTTGACCGCCGGTGGGAATCCCCAGGACCAGCGCGCGGCGATGGAGCTGGGCGCGACCGAGATTCTGACGAAGCCCTTCAGCCCGAAGAAGCTGTACGCCCTCGTTGCGCGCCTCACACACGTCGAGACCGACGACTCGGCGCCAGCCGCCGAATGAGCCGATGGACGGTGGTACTCGCGGGCGGAATCGGCTCGCGGTTCTGGCCGTTGAGCACAGCGTCGCGTCCTAAGCAGCTGCTCCCGCTGGTGAGCAGCCGGCCTCTTCTTCGTGAGGCGGTGGATCGCGTTCTTCCGCTGAGTGGCGCCGAGCACGTTCTCATTCTCACCAACGCTTCGCTCGTCGATCAGATCGCGAAGCTTCTTCCCGAAATTCCGAGTTCGAACATCGTGGCCGAGCCGAAGCCGGCCGGCACGGCAGCGGCGCTGACCTGGGCCGCGTTGGAAATCGAGCGCCGCGACGGCGCCGATGCGACGATGATCAGCATTCACGCTGACTGGGCGATCGCCGATGAGCAGCGCTTCAGGAACGTGCTCCTCGTTGCCGACGATGTGGCGCGTAAGACTCGCGCACTGGTGACCGTCGGCGTCGTGCCCGATCGGGCGGACGTCGGCTACGGATACATCGAGCCGGCCGAAAAGAATTCCGCACGCGGAGTATCGGTGAAGCGATTCGTCGAGAAACCCGATAGAGCACGCGCGCTGGATTTTGTAAGACAGGGTTATCTGTGGAACAGTGGTATCTTTGTATGGCGCGTCGGTGACTTTCTGGCCGAAGTGTCCGCTCTCACGCCCGAGATCTCGCCCGCTCTTTCCGGCGAATCGCGGTCGAGTCTCGAAAAATTCTTTGCACGCGTGCGCCCGATCTCGGTGGACAACGGAGTTCTCGAGCGCAGCAAGAAGGTGATGGTGGTATCAGCTGACTTCGGTTGGGACGACATCGGAACGTGGCCGGCGTTGCGGAGGGCGCGCGCAGTCGACTCACACGGGAATTCCGTAACCGGCTCCGCGCACCTGCTCGATGCGAAAAACAACGTCGTCCACACCGAGAGCGGCACCGTGGTGATGTACGGCGTTTCCAACCTTGTCGTGGTGGCGAAGGATGGTGTCACTCTCGTGACGACCGCGGACAAAGCCGCTGACCTGAAGTCGCTCGTCGATTCCCTGCCCGCCGATCTGCGCGCCGAGTCCTGATGGCTCTGTACCTCTACGACGACTTGAAGGCACGGCAGCTCGAGCCTTTCGCGCTCACTCGTCCAGCGTCGGAGCTAAGGGCCGGAGCATTGCTCGTACGGGAGCGCTGGGAACGTGTCACCGGACTCGCAAGCGCCGGATTCATCGGCGCGGCGCACCTGGCCGATTTTGAGGAAGCCGGGGCGCCGCCGGCAGTGGATCCGGACGCCGAGATCCCCGCCGGCGCAGTCATTGCCAATTCACGTTTCATCGCGCCGCTCGACCTTTCGCCCGGTCAGTTCGACACGCTGATGAGCGGCGGGGGCGCCTGCGCCGTTCGTCTCGCTCGCGATCTTCCGGTGAAGCAGCTCCTCGATGGAAGTGCCGACCTCGGCTCGCTTCAGACGAGCTTCGGCGGACGCAAAATCCACGGCCGCTGGATGAACGACGTTTGGGATTACATCGCGACACTCACCGACCAGCTCGCCGAAGACATTCCCGTCCTCGGGCAAGCCAGCACGGAGGTGAAGCTGGCGAAAGGAGCGAAGGCCGCCACGATCGGTGACGGCCAGGTGTTCATCGACAAGGGCGCGAAGATCGCCCCCTACGTCGTGTTCGATACGACAGCGGGTCCGATACTCATCGAGCGGGGCACGTCCATCTATCCCTTTACGCGACTCATCGGCCCGATGTACGTCGGCCGCGATTCTCATGTTATGGGCGATCGGGTCGGCGGCTGCTCCATCGGCGCGATGTCCAAGATCCGAGGCGAGATCAGCAATTCGATCGTGCTCGGGTATAGCAACAAGGGCCACGAGGGATTCGTCGGTCATTCCTACGTGGGACGCTGGGTGAACCTCGGCGCGCTTACGACGACCAGCAACCTCAAGAACACGTATGGAACCGCGAAGGTGTGGACGCCGGCTGGTCTGCGTGACTCGGGACAGCAGCTCCTCGGGACATTCTTCGGCGATCACGTCAAGACGGGCATCGGAACGATGCTGAGCACGGCGACGCTGATCGGCGCCGGCTCGAACATCTTCGGCACTCATACGCCTCCCAAATCGGTCGCGCCCTTCTCCTGGGGCGACGGCGAGCCATATCAGGACTACGACGTCGAGAAATTTCTCGTCACTGCCGAGCGCGCCATGCACCGGCGCGAAGTCACCTTGTCTTCAAAGTGCCGGAGCCAGCTGTTGGCGTCGCACGGCGTCCGGTGGAAAGTCTGATGCAAATCTGGGTGTTGGGAAGCGGAAGCGGCGGCAACGCAGTCCTCGTTCAATCGGGAGGCTGCCGGTTTCTCGTGGACGCCGGATTCCCTCCGCGGGTCATGAATCAGCGGCTGCGCGCGATCGACGTGGCGCCCGCTTCGATTCAGAGCGTCATCGTAACGCACGAGCATTTCGATCACGCCAGGGGAGTCGCCGCCTGCGCACGCCTCTGGAACTGGTCGGTGATCGCGACCGGCGGAACGCGCATGATGTGCAGCGACTGGACCGGACTTCCGATCCAGATCGTCGAGCGGAAGTCACGCTTCGCGCTTGGCGACTTCGACGTGCAGACGCTTCCCGTCTGTCACGACGCGACCGAGCCGATTGGACTTATCGTTACCGACAGGCAGACCGGTGCGCGCGCGGGAATCGTCTACGACCTGGGATGCGTCACGGAAACGGTGTCATCGGCGATTCAGCATCTCGAAGTGTTGATTCTCGAGTCGAACCACGACGAGCACATGCTGCGCGCCGGGCCCTATCCTCCTTCGGTGCAGGCGAGAATCAGCGGGCGCAACGGGCATCTGTGCAACCGCGACGCGGCGCGTGCCGCTGCGGATTCCGTTCACGCCGGCCTGAGACACATCGTCCTCGCTCACTTGAGCGAGAAGTGCAACGATCCGAAGGTCGCACTCAAGGCCACCGGTGACGCGCTCCGACACACTCGCTTCAAGGGACGCCTCACGGCGTCCGCGCAGAACTTGATCGCGGGTCCGTTTACGCCCGGCGGCGAAGGGCCGGTCGCACGAACAGCGCAGCTCGCGCTCGGAATATAGGAAATACAACTCAGGACTTATTTTGCAGTTTATCAGTTTAGTAAAACTGACTCAGCTGAACCCGCGTGTTGTTCAAGTACACGCCGTAGAACCGCACGTAATCTCCCGACCGCATGTTGTTGAACTTCGTGGCATCCGTGCTTCGCGGATTGTACGGCATCTGCACCGTCAGGTAGCCGGCGTTCGTGTTGATGGTGAACCAGCCATTGGTGCGGTCGATCTGCTGTACGGTTCCCTCGAATGACTGGGAGTTCGCAGTCGTTCCGGTCGAGCTGTTAACTGACTGCGTGACGGTAATCAGATCGGTGTAGTATCCGCCGTTCTGCAGCTGCTGAACGCGCGCCGTCACCTGATCGCCCGTTTGGAGCGACGTCACCGGATAATTCTGATTTTGATAGACGACGCTGGTCGCGTTGTCGTAGCCGAGCGCAACGCTCTGGCCGTTCGTCTGCCGAACGACGATTTGCTGTGAGCGGGTATCGATCTGCTGAACCGAGCCGGCGACCTGATTGCCCGTTCCGCCGAGGCCGCCGAGCACGCCACCCAGGACATTGCCGAGCGTGCCGGAGCATCCGCCGAGCGACGCGGCAAGGATAGCGGTCGCTCCAATTCTTCCGATTTTTTGAACTGCCGACATGTGCTCTCCTCGATGATCCGCGTCGAGAAGAGCAATCATGGTGCCGCCCGGTGCAATTACCTGGTTCTCGGGTCGGCCTTTACGACGAATGTCTGGGTGTAACTCTGCCCGTTCACCGTCAGGCGCGCGGTGAAGGTGCCGGTCAACTGGACGGGAGGCGGCGCAAACACGCTTGTCGATGCGCCGCGCGGCTTGATCACGACCGGATTCCAGACGATGCGGTGCATTCCCGCGGACGCGACGAAGATCTGCGGTACCGGGCGCCAGAGCGTCGTGATGCTGGGTAGCCCACCCGGTGCTCCGCGAGGCGGCGGCACGGCCTCGAGCAGCTGGCCGCTCGTGAACGTTCGCACGACAGCGCCCGTCGAATCGAGAACATCCAGCGTCACCGGCGTCGCGGGCGTGCTCTTCAGATAAAAGTCTATCGTTGCGCCGTTTTTCGGATTGCTCGCCTGTGGCTCGTCTTTCTGAACCGGCGTTCCGTTGTCGCTGGTCTCGATGTAATTGACCGTATCCGCCGGCTTGAACAGATACGCGTCCCCGCTCATTATCGAGTCGTTGATCTGGCGCAGCGGACTGATGTCGTCGATCACCCAGAATCCGCGCCCGTGCGTCGCCAGGATGAGGTCGTTCTGATAGATCTCGAAATCGCGCATCGAGGTGACCGGCAGGTTGAGCTGCAGCGGCTGCCAGCTGTCGCCATCGTCGAGCGAGACGAAAACGCCGCGTTCGGTGCCGGCGAAGAGCAGTCCCTTCCGCACCGGATCTTCCTTGATGACGTGCACGTAGACACCGGCAGGAAGACCGTTGGTGGTTTTCTCCCAGGTCTTCCCGAGATCCCGCGTCCGGTAGATGTACGGATCGAAATCCTGGAGCTGGTGCCGGTCGACGCTCGCGTACGCCGAGCCGGCGTCAAAGTGCGACGCTTCGATCATCGTCACCCTGCTCCACGGCGTCATCGCCGGCGGGGTGACATCGCTCCAGGTTTTTCCATCGTCAGGTGAAAGCTGAATCAATCCGTCGTCGGTTCCGATCCAAAGCAGCGGAGCGCGGAGCGGCGACGGCGAGATCGTGTAGATGACGCCGCGATTTCCGTTTCGGTCGCGAGCCGCCGCCGCTGCGGCGTCGAGATTCGCCGGCACCGGCGTCTGAGCCCGCGTGAGATCGGAGCTGATTCTCACCCACGTCTTCGCGCCGTCGGTCGTCTTGAACAGGTACTGATTTGCGTAGTACAAAGCGTGCGGATCCGCCTTCGAGAACACGAGCGGCTGCGTCCAATCGCCGCGCGGTTTTTCACCTTCGGGAACCTGCGGCTCGGTGCTGCCCGAGATTGGTGTGTTGGTCTCGAGATTCCAGCGGGTACCGGTCCCACCGAAGGCGATTCCCGGGTTGAGCGGATCGCCGGCGGTGTAGCCGCTCTCTCCTCCCGGCGCGATCGGCTCCCAGTCGCGCATCGATATCTGGGCGAACTTTCCACGCGATCTCACCGCGACCGCGCCGCTGTCCTGCTGCGCGGCGGTGACCCAGTAAGGAAAGCGGTAATCGACGGAGAGATGATAGAGCTGCGCGGTAGGCTGGTTGAGCCACGAGCTCCACGTCACGTCGCGCGGATCGGCGGCGAGCGCGTTGTGCGTTATTACCGCTCCCTGATCACTCGCGACGATCATCGTGTTGGAGTCGTCGGGCGAGATCCACGCCTGATGGTAATCGTCGCCGCCGGGTGAGCCGCGCAGCACGTCCCATGTCCTCCCGCCGTCCTTGGTTCTGCCGACACCGACATTCGGCACATAAACCGCGTCGGGATTCTTTGGATCGACGGCGAGCTTCTCGAAATACCAGCCGCGCCCCCACAGTGCGGTATCTCCCGACATCTTCTTCCACGTCGCGCCGCCGTCGTCGGAGCGGAAGAATCCTCCCTGCCCGGGCGGTGCTTGCGTCGAGGCAAGGCGCGGCGTCAGCGGTCCCGCAGGTGGACCTGAACCCTGCGGCGGCTCGGTCGTCGGACGCGCCTCCGGAGTCAGACAATCCACCACCGCATAGACACGCCGCGGATTGCTCGCCGCGACGGCGATACCGGTGCGGCCGATTCCCTCCTTCGGCAGTCCGACGGTAAGCTGCTTCCATGTATTTCCGCCGTCGGTTGACTTGAAGATTCCGCCACCCAGTCCGTTGGTGGGTGCATAGGTGAACCACGGCGGCCGGCGTGTATTCCAGAGCCCGGCGTAAATGGTGCGCGGTGTCTTCGGATCTATTACGACTTCGACTGCTCCGACATTTTCGTCGCCCAGGACTTTCAGCCAGCTTTTCCCCCCGTCCTTCGAGCGAAAAAGACCTCGCGCCGGGCTCGCGGCATAGAGCGGCCCGATCGCGGCGACGAAAACGGTGTCCGGATTTCGCGGATCGACCGCCACCTTGCCGATGTGTTGGGTATCGTCGAGGCCGATGTGCGTCCAGCTCTTTCCCGCATCGGTCGATTTGTACATTCCGTTTCCGAACCCGACGGAATCACGAAGCGTCGATTCCCCGCTCCCGACGTAAACTGTATCCGGCGCGGACGGAGCGACGGCAATGGCGCCGATCGAGGAAGTGGGCTGCGAATCGAAGACAGGAAACCATATCCGACCGGCGTCGATCGTCTTCCACACGCCGCCATTCACTGCGCCGAAGTAAAACTCGTACGGTCTTCCCGGAACTCCCGTCGCAGCGGCGACGCGCCCGCCGCGGAACGGACCGAGCATCCGCCATCTCATCGCCGAATAAAAATCAGCGACTCCCTCGTAACCATCGCGTGCATATCCGCCGGGTGCAGATTCCGCGAGAAGTCCGCGACTGAAACGCGGGCCGAGAATCGTCAGTGCCGCGCCGAACGTCCCTGCGCGCGCGACGAAATCGCGGCGCGAAAGCGCGCGCTCGCATTCCTCCTTTGTGGGCTCCGCTGCCGTCTTCTCGGTCAAGGATCGATCCTCATGCTGCGAGTGGATGGTGCAGTTCAGTCGACTTCCGGATTTCCGGTGTCCGCTTTCCCGAGCTTCAGCTCCTGCCGCGCGCGCTCCGCGAGATCCGAGTATCCATGGCGGATCCGGTTGAGCTCGTCTTCTTCGAGCTCCTCTAGATCCAGCAGCGCGTTATGCGCGCCTGCGGTGGCGCGAAGCAACTCATCGAGCTTTACCTGGACCGCTTCCGCATCACGATTCTGAGTGTTCTGGATCATGAAGACCATGAGAAAGGTGACGATCGTCGTGCCGGTATTGATTACGAGCTGCCAGGTATCACTGAAATGAAAAATCGGGCCGGTCACAAGCCAGACGAGAATGACCAGGGCCGCGAGGATGAAAGCGGATGGCCTGCCCGTGACATGCGATGTGACCTTCGCACATTTTGTGAACCAGGATGTTGATTTTGTCGACTGCATCCGTCGCTCCTGATCGTTGGTGACGAACGCGCGGCGCCAGCCCGCAACTACCGGTTAATGATCTTCGCCAAAAGCTGGTTGACGCGCTCCTCGAGCACGCCGGTGGTGAGGCAGGCCATCCAGCCTTTGCTTGTACCGGGATCATCCGCTCGCGCCGTCAGCCTCGTCTCCACCGTCGAGCCGGTCGCATCGGGAGAGACGTAGGAGACGAGCGACATCTGCACACGGTAGCTGTCCGCCGCGGGCCCGGTCATCGTCGAGCCGCAGCCGAGGTACTCGTGCAGCGGCTTCCCGGCGAGCTTGTAGTAGTTCGTGAAATTGGCATTGCCGATCTCGCCAGTCGCCGGATTCTGCAGCTTCACTTCCACGCCGAGCTGACCGTAGATGGTGTGCAGCGCGGCGAAGATGCTGTCGCGAGTCGCGTCGAGGTGCACCGTGTTGTGCACGCGCTGGTCATAATCGCGAATCACGCCTGCATCCGAGGTTGCAATGATGCGGTCGGGCTGCTGAGTGCCGGTCGCCGGCGCCGTCGCGCAGGCGGAACCGGTAATCATGATTGCCGCGCATCCGATGCGGATAACGCTTCCCCTTCTTGATGCGTCAACGACCTTCAACATCGCGCTCTCCCGGAATTTTTCGCTCGCGGCGGCCTTCACCCGGATGGGCCTGCGCTTCCTGGAAGCGCTCCCCCTTCAGACGGATTCCCTTCGCGAACGCTTCGTATTCGTCATCCGACAGCTCGTCGGCAATGGACGGTATTACTCCCTTCACCACTGTCATGCGTTCGGCGACGGTCAGCTCATTGATCTCGGTAACGATCTTCCGCAGCCGGGGGTGATTCATCCACTCGGTTTCCTTGCTCGTCGTCATGACGCAGATCTCCGCGTTCTCAGAAGGCTACAGGCTGAAGCTTCGCCGCTTTCAGGCGCGCGTTCAAGTCCGCTACCTCGCGCGACTTCAGTTCGTTCCACCTCGCAACAATGGCGTCGAGGCGTGCGAGCGCGTCCGTTAGACCGGCGACGGCCTGTGTCGTCGGCACCGCGTCAGCGCCCTCGAAATCGTCGAGAACTCCGGCAAGCTCGCCGTTGAGACTGGTTAGAGTTCCGGCAGCAGCGCCGGCTCCTCCTCCAAACCGCCCGCCGCCACCCTCGAAGGCCGCCGCGAGAGAATCAAGCGCCTCCGCTGTAACGCTCGGGGTCGATCCCTTGTCCTTCGCCGCCGCCGGCGCGTTTGCCGACGTGCGCAGCGCACGGATTCTCGCGCGCAGAGAGCGCACTTCGCTGAGCGCACGATAATCGCGGCGGATTCCTTCGGCAGCGCGCATCGAAAGATCGAACTGCTGCTGGATCTCGGCGGCGGTCACCTGCACGCGCGGATCCATCTTCAGCGTCAGCGGCTGAGCGTAACTCTTGCCGTCGACCGTGAGGCGAACCGTGTAATTCCCGGGAAGTGCCGCCGGTCCGAGCGGATAACGAGGGGTGTCGTGGTAGATCGCGGAAATCGGATACCCGTGTCCGAGAACGTCGGGTGGCGGGTAGTGAAGATCCCAGACGAAGCGATGAGCTCCCTCCGCGGGTGAGAGCGGCTGCGGCGGACGAACCCAGTACGTCGGAACGTTCAGATCCTTCTCGATCTCGGGAACGGAGTCGTTGCTCGCAAAGCTGCGCACGACCTTTCCGGCGGCATCGAGAATCTCGAGCTTCACCGGCTGCCGGGCGCCTCTCGGGAGACGGTAGTAGATGATCGCGCCGTCGGGCGGATTCTTTCCCGCAGGCTCCTCGGGCGGCAGCGGAGTGTCCGTCCATTTGTCGCGTCGGAAACGATACGTGATTTTCGGCTTGAACAGATACGCGGGCGCTGCAGTCACCGACGCGGACAGTTGCCGCAGCGGCGTCATGTCATCGAGTATCCAGAACGAGCGGCCGTGCGTTCCGACGACGATGTCGTCGTCATGAATGACGAGGTCCCGCACCGAGCTTGCCGGCAGATTCTGCCGGAGCGACTGCCAGTGATCGCCGTCATCGAGGGAGAAGTACACGGAGCGCTCCGTGCCGGCGAAGAGGAGGCCTTTCCGCACAGGATCTTCGCGAACCGTGTTCACGACTTCGTTGTCCGGAATGCCGTTCACGATCTCGGTCCAGATCCGGCCGCTGTCGTGTGTGCGATAGATGTGAGGGCGCAGATCGTCCAGCTTGAACCGGTTCACCGATGCGTAGGCGCTCTGATCGTCGAAGTGCGACGCTTCGATTTGCGACACCTTGCTCCATGGGGTCATGGCCGCGGGCGTCACATTGGTCCACGTCTTTCCGCCGTCGCGCGTGAGCTGTATGTAGCCGTCGTCCGTGCCCACCCAAATCGTATTCACGTCCCGGAATGATGGACCGACAGCGTATATCACGCCGCGGTTCTTTGCCCGCGACAGATCACCGCCGGTGTACATGCCATAACTCGCGGGAACGTCGTAGGTCACCCGCGTGAGATCGGGACTGATGACGTCCCAGCTGTGACCGCCGGTCCTCGTCTGGAAGAGAACGTTGCCGGCGAAGTAGAGAACGTGCGGATCAACCGGCGAGAAGATCACCGGCTCGGTGCGAAGGAATCGGTACTTCCCGCTGCGCGGCACGTCCGGCGAAACGTTCTGAACTTCGCCGGTGCGCTGATCCAGGCGGGAGATCTTTCCGCCGTAGATGATGTTCGCGTCGAGAGGATCGGGCGCGACGTAGCCGTATTCCTCCACTCCCACCGGATGCCACTCGCGGAAGGTGATCGCGCCGTAGTCGCCGCGACTGATGATTCCGACGGAGCCGCTCTCCTGCTGCCCGCCGTAGACCCAGTAAGGAATCCGGTTGTCGGTGATGACGTGGTAGAACTGAGCAGTCGGCTGATTGTACCACGAGCTCCACGTTTTTCCGCCGTTGACGGTCAGCGTCGCACCCTGATCGACGGCAAAGAGCATGATGTCCGGATTGTTCGGGTTGATCCAGATACGATGGTAATCGTCGCCGCCGGGCGCGCCCTTGACTGCGGTGAACGTCGTTCCGCCATCCGTGGACCGGTACGTTGACGTGTTCGCGACATACAAGACGTCGGCGTTCCGCGGATCCGCCTGCACTTCGGCGAAGTCTGTTCCCCGGCCGACAACGCGGTTCTCGCTGTTCGTGCGGCGCCAGCTCTCGCCGCCGTCGTCGGAACGGTAGACACCGCTGAGATTCCCAGCGTCGACGATCGCATAAAGGCGTCTCGCGTCACTGCGCGAAATTGCAAATCCGATTCGCCCCAGCCCCTGCTCCGTCGTGGGAAGCCCGGTAATCAGCTGATGCCAAGTTGTCCCGCCGTCGGTGGATTTATAAAGTCCGCTCAGCGGACCGTTCCACGCCGAGTTCTCCCAGGGACCCTGACGGCCAGCCCAGAGATCCGCGTACACGACATCGGGATTCGTCGGATCGATTGTAACCTGGATCGCGCCGGTGTTCTCGTCCTTGTAGAGGACTTGCTTCCACGTCTCCCCTCCGTCGACGGAGCGATATACGCCACGCTCCGTGTTTGGACCGTACGGATGGCCGAGTGCCGCGGCGAAGAGTTTCTTGTCGTCGCGCGGATCCACCGCCAGCCCGCCGATCTGCTGCGCGTCGCGAAGCCCTGGCATGTGGCGCCACGTTTTCCCTGCATCGGTCGACTTGTAGATCCCGTCTCCGGTCGAGAGGTCCGGCCGCTGCAAACCCTCACCGCTCCCGACGTAGATGACATCGGGGTTCGACGGTGCCACGGCGATGTCCCCTATGGACTGCGTCGGCTGGTCGTCGAAAATCGAACTCCACACCCGGCCGTAATCCGTCGACTTCCAGACGCCGCCGTTGTTGACTCCGATGTAGAACACATTCGGCTGACTAGGTACTCCGGCAGCGCCGACGGTTCTTCCCGCTCGATGCGGACCGATCATCCGCCACTCGAGCGGCGCGAGTATTCGAGCGTCGACAGCCTGGGCGGCAACGCGAACCGTCGAGCTGGCCAGAGCGAAGACAGTTGCCAGCACGGGAATGAAACTTCGCACGACGAGCCGCATCATCCTAGCCGCGAGGGCGGAGCTCGCTGAAAGAGCGAGCGCGGCGGCGGAAAGCATTCGAGATGACATGGGGGGTACCGTTTCAATGAGGTGGAGCGGAGAGCTGGTTTTCAGTGCAGTCAGATAGTGCAGACTGGCACGCCGGCCTGCAACTCTGTCGACTCAGGGTCTGCGTGCGCCGCCTAACCTAGGCTGCGGATCCTTTTTCCCTGGCGCCCCGAGGAACTCGTCGAGCGGCTGACCGCCCTCCGGAATGCAAGAAAGCGAGAACCCGCTTCACCGCCTGCTGCTCCGACAATCGTCTCCGCGCTCTCCCTGGCGTCAGCCCGAAAACCATCAGCGCATGATTGGTGAGAATCCGCGGCTGGTGGTAGCCGAGCTTGTCCGTCACGTCGAGCACGGAGTAGCCGGGATCGCGCAGATAGCTATAAGCGCGAAGCGCTCTTGCCGCGATCACGAACGTCCTCGGCGAAGCCAGCCTCGCCGACCTGAAGTGTTGATAGAGCTGGAGCGTGGAATACGACGTGTCGGAATGCAGATCCAGCGCGGCGTGGTAGCGGTGAGGCTCCCTGAGCAGGTTCTCGACCGCGATCGACAGCTCGAGTGGAAGGCGCTCGAGCGCGGGCCTGATCGAATCGAGCACCCTATGAACGAGCGGGTCGGCGGTCGCCCTCTCGATGATCTCCCTGAACCGCTCCGGAGCGTCGTCGTAACGGTGAAGCACCACGTGCTCGAGGCCGACGCGCGACAATCGCGTCACTGCATTGAAGCGCGCCGCGTCCAGCGAGACGTACGCTACCACCGGGAGCGACGGATACCGTGTGAAGAGCCTGACGACCCGATCGTTGTCGGCCGAGTCCTCGGTGGCGGGGTCCAGAATCACGGCTCGCAACGCTCTCTTCTTGATCAGACGGTCGAGATCGTTCCAAGACTCGGCCCTGAGAATCTCTGTGTCGTGGCCAAGTGCGAACCTGACCTGAAGCTCGAGACGGCGCGGGAGAAGCGTGCATACCGCTGATGAGGGGCGGCGTGTATCCCCTTTTTTTATACCTCGATCATCAAGCGAGCGACGTCTCCGGCGTGTGCCCATGATCTAAATAATACAGCCCTTTTCGTATATGAAATAGCCCTTTTCTTATAAGAAATAGGCATTTCTTGCCGGGAAAGGGCGCATAAGTTGGAGATGCAGTGCATTCCCCCTTCGAAAGGAGCTCCATCATGAACCGCCGTAACCTGATCCTCGCCGCCACCGCCGTCCTCATCGCCGCCGCCTCCGCATGCTCCGACATCACCGCCCCGAGACCATCTAGTGCCGCGATCGCCCCGCATCACGACGCGCTCACTTGTCAGGTTTCCAACGGATCGCAGGTCTGCACGGGTAGCTGACGCAGCAATTATCCGCGGCCTGCAAGCGCGAGCTCACGCATCTCCGTGAGCTCGCTCGCAATCCGGCGCGTCGACTCGGGGAGGGTGTCACCAGAAGGTGATTTCGCAGGCGGAGGTGAAGCCGCCGGATGGTTCAACCCGGCGATGGCTGCCTCGGCGTCGATCACGACGTTCTCGATACGATTGATGGAAGCGAACTTGCGCGCGCTCTCCAGAGTTTCCGCGGCGGTTTCAGACCGGCCGAATCGCATTTGCCCCTGGCCCAGGAACAGCAGATAGTACGCGCGGTGCCGGACCTCGAGCTGCATTTCCGCGAGCGCTCTCGCGTATCCGTCGAACGCTTCCTCCATTCCGTCCACGGCCGCGAGCTCCATAAGGTTGAGCGTCGCCGATGACCTTACCACTGCGGAGCGCGACGTCACCGACGCGATCAGGTGTGCGTCGCGCGCGGCATCTCTCAAGCCGAGGCCGACAAATGCCGCGGCGATGTCGGTGAGGATCACATCACGCGCATTCTCATCGGAAGCAAGCTTGAGAGCGTCGTACGCGAAGTCGATGGCATCGGCGTAGCGCTCGCGATGATGCGCGACGGAAGCTCGAGTGTGGAGCGCGAGACTGAGAACCTCGTCCATCTGCTCTTCCTTCGCTTCGCTGAGCACCGTCGCGAGCATCGCTTCCGCCGAGTCGAGATCCCCCTGCGCAAAGTAGGTGTTTGCGATGCCGACCTCGGCCTTGAGCGAGCTTGGCAGGTCGCCGGTACGTGCTGCAAGATTTACCGCACGCGCGTACGAGTCGAGCGAAGCTTCCCATCGTCCGGCGCGTCGTTCCGCAGCGCCGCGCAGCGTGTGGGCTTCGACCGCGATCACGGGAGCGCCATGCGGTGCGAGCTCGCCGGCGGTATGGAAAACGTCGGCTGCCAGATCCCATCTCGATTCCAGACCGAGTGTCTTCCCGTATCGTATCAGCAGCGCGCACAGCGATTCAGGCTTCCGAGCGCGCTCGATACAGTCGAGAATTTCGAACAGCACCGATTTGACCGGCGCGCTTTCGCGCAGTGAAGCGACTGCATCCTTCGCCGGGGCGGAATAGACGGCCCCGCCCCGCTCGCTGCGCGAAGACGCTTCGTCGACCAGGCGCATTACGACCAGTCCGGCAGTTATCTGCCGGGCTGTCTCGCTCTCTTCGTCAGCTGCGCCCAATGCGGCGAAAAACGCTAGGTGGCGGACCATTGACTCGTTACGACCTGGGATGATGGCGTGATTAAAGTTGTGCACTTCCGCGGCATTTGAAAATACCTGTTTCGTATCGCATTACTGCGCTTTTCGATTGCCCAATTCCAAGGGTAATACCCCGCGGTCGCTGTCAACCCTTCGGTTGTGCGGCGTCCCTGGCAATTCTTTCGCGGGGAGGAATCCACCACTCGCCGAGACGCGCCCACCATGCGTCGGGACGCATTCCGACCGTTTTGAAGCGGCGGTGCAGTCCGATGACGGTCCGCGGCTCGTAGAGCCACACAGCGGGGGCGTCATCAAGGATCGTCTGGTACGCGCGGTTGTACAGACGATTGCTCGAGGCGGTGTCGCGGGCCGCAATCGCGCTGTCGAGCGCGGCGTCGAAGCTCGGGCTTTCGTAGCTCCCGTAATTTCTTCCGTCCCGGCGCCGGACGGCATCGCCCGACCACGTTTCGACGATCGCCGAAGGGTTCCCAGTGACGTGCCATGCGCCGAGCGCGGCGTCGAAACTGCGAGCGTCCTGACGCGCGCGAAAGGCGGCGAAATCCATCTGCTCGATGTCCATCTTCACGCCGGCGAGGATGAGCTGTGCCTGGATCAGCACCGCAAATCTGACCCGAGCGAGACTGGACGACGGAACGAGAAGCTTGAACGACAGCAGACGTCCCGCGCGCGCACGCACACCGTCGGCGCCCCGCTTCCAACCGAGACTGTCGAGCAATCGGGCTGCGCGCACTGTGTCGTACGGAATCTGGGTAAGGCCGCCGCGCGCCGACGGGAGCGCACTGATCGTCGGCCCGATGGACGGAAGGGCGAGCGTATCGAACACGCTTCTCACCATCGACTGCCTGTCGATCGCCATTGTGAGCGCGCGCCTCAGCTCGCGATCCGCGAACACCGGATGCGGGCGGGCACGCATCGCGGGGTCACGCAGGTTGAACTGCATGAACACGTAGTCCATTCCCGGGAGCGTGACGATTTGCAGGTCGGCATTGCGTCGAACGGCCGGGAGGTTGTCGGCGTGCAGCGCGTCGAACAAATCCGCCTCCCCACCGACGAGCCTCGTCACCGCCGTTTGGAATTCGGGCGCGACCGACCATACGACGCGATCGAGCGATGGGCGACCGCGGTAGTTGTGACGGTCCGCTCGAATCTCGAGCGACTCGCCTCGCTTACGCCCTGCGAATCTGAAGCGGCCGCTGCCGACGGGAGCGATCTGTTCGGCGATCCGGCTCGCCGAATCTCCCGAGAACTTCCCGAATACATGCTGGGGCAGAATCAACATGAGACCCGCCACCGTGTAGAACTGGTCGGGCCGTCGCGCATGAAACCAGAACGTCGCGGTCTGTGAATAGCGTGTTGTGACGGAATCAATGTTCGACATCGCATCGCGCATCGGTCGGCCGAGTGCGGGACCGACGGCGAGCTCATAGGTGAATCGAACGTCGCTCGCTCGGACGGGAACGCCGTCGTGCCATCTGGCGGCGGGGTTGATGTGGAAGGCAATCGAAAGCGAGTCGGGCGCCCAGCGCCATGAATCGGCGAGCTGCGGGCGGAAACCGGCGTCGCCGATGATGTTCAAGTCGGTGCCGATCTCCGCCAGATAGTCGTATAGCAGCTCGGTGACGGCGCGCGCCTGCGTATTTCCGGGAAGCAGTGGAAAGAGCTCGTCGGGATCGGCGGTCGTTGCAATGACCAGTGTGCCACCGGATCGCGTCGCCGCGCCTTTTGCATCGCTTCCGGCACACGACGCGAGCAACGGAGCAACCAGTATCGCCAGCATCGTGCTGTTGATTTCCATGAGCTCTCTCCGGCGGGCACAATCGCCGACTAAACGGTCAGGCTTGCGCGGGAGCGACGAGATCGCGCGAGGCGAGCCAGCCGCCGAGTGCGCCGGCTACGAGCTTGAGCGCATCCGCGCCCATGTGCACGACGTCGTACGCCTGACCGGCGCCGACCGTGGTGAACAGATGGAAAAGAACCGCTCCGCCAGCGACGGCAATTCCGTGGGCGACGAATTTCGAAGAAAGAAGGCCGCCCAACTTTTTCGCGAACAGAAAAACGAACACGACTCCGCCGAGCGTTCCGACGATTGCCGCCCATCTTATCGCGAACGGCGAGGTCGTATCGGCCAAGGGGCCCCCGGTTGCGACTGAGTGCGTCGTGACGACTAGAATGACGCAGATGATGGTAACAAATTCGGCGAGAAGTCCGAAGAGGATGGCGCGTATCCAGCGCGAGTCGGTTCTGCTGGCGGGCATGTCGAGGACGTGAAAAGTTTTGCGGAGCGCAGAAAATATTTCCCCTCCGCCGCCGCTGCGCAACCTCAACGTGCTCGAGGCCCGGCGCGAATGGCTGACCCGGCTGTCCGGGGATAATTTCGGCCATGCGGAAAGCCACTGACTGACCATGCGTTTCATGCGCGACAATCTTACTCGCCGCGATTTTCTCAGAACGGCGGCGCTCATCCCCTCGTTCGCCGCGATGTCCGGAGTTCTCGCAGGCTGTGCCGGAGCCGCTTCGAATGCGAAGGCTTGGAGCGGTCCTCCGGGATCTCGCAGACTGTCGCGAATCGGCCTGCAGCTCTATACGGAACGCGAACTGATGCAGCGCGATGCCCCGGACACACTCGCGGCGATTGCAAAAGCGGGCTACACGGAGGTCGAGCTCGCGGGATTGTACGGACACACCGCGCGAGAGATGCGATCGTACCTCGACGCTGTCTCGCTCGCGTCGCCGGCGGGGCATGTCTCACTCGAGGATCTGCGCGAGAGTTTTCCCCGGCTCGTCGATGACGCGCACGTGCTTGGGTGGAAGTGGGTCATCCTGCCCTGGCTCGATCCCAAGCATAGAACTCTTGATGGCTACCGGTCCCTGGCCGCGGAATTCAATCGCTTCGGGGAATCGGCGAAAGGCGCGGGCCTTCGCTTCGCATATCACAATCAGGAGTACGACGGCCATCCGTTCTTCCCATCGGGCCGCATACCATATGAGCTTCTGCTCGAAGAGACGCGAGTCGATCTCGTCGACTTCGAGATGGACCTTTTCTGGATGGTCAAAGGTGGCGGCGACCCCATTCAGTTCATGACCCTGCATCCCGGCCGCTTTCCGCTCCTGCACGTCAAGGACATGACGACCGCGGGCCAGATGGCCAACGTCGGCGCCGGCTCGATCGACTTTCGAGCCATCTTCGCTGACGCCGCAGCGGCGGGAACGACCCATTTTTTCGTCGAGCATGATGCGCCGGTCAACCCGATCGCCGACATTACTGCCAGCATCGACTACCTGAAACGCATCAGATTCTGAGACCTCTCACCGCGCGAGGTATGTGATGACCGGCGTTCGCGTTCGGCTGTCCGCAATGATGTTCCTTCAGTACTTTGTGTGGGGCGCGTGGTTCGTCACGATGGGCACGTACCTCGGCACCACTCTCAAGTTCGACGGCCAGCAGATCGGGCTCGCTTATGGCGCGACGGCGATAGCGGCGATCATCTCGCCGTTTTTCATCGGCATGGTGGCCGACCGGTTTTTTGCGACCGAGAAGATTCTGGCGATCCTTCACATCGTCGGCGCCGCTCTGCTCTGGCTTGCTTCGCGCGCGCTCGACTTCCCGCATTTCTATCCGCTGGTGATTCTGTACGCGCTCGCGTACATGCCGACGCTTGCGCTGACGAATTCGATTTCGTTCGACAACATCCCCGACGCGGCGAAGGATTTTCCAAAGATTCGCGTGCTCGGCACAATCGGATGGATTGTGGCCGGAATCCTGATCGGCAGATTGGGCATCGAAGCGACGGCGCTGCCGCTTCGGATCGCAGCCGGAGCTTCCCTGCTTCTGGGGCTCTTCTGCCTGGCCCTGCCCCACACGCCGCCGCACGCGGCCGGCAAGAGCTTCTCGGCGCGCGATATACTGGGTCTCGACGCTCTCGCCTTAATGCGCGACAGGTCCTTCGCGACGTTCATCATCGGGTCCTTCCTCCTCTGCATACCGCTCCAGTTCTATTACGCGTTCACGAATCTTTTTCTCAACGAGACGGGGATGAAGGAAGCGGCGACGAAGATGACGATCGGGCAGGGGTCGGAGCTGTTCTTCATGTTGCTGCTGCCATGGTTCCTGACGCGGCTCGGCGTAAAGAAGATCCTTCTGATAGGAATGGCAGCCTGGGCGCTCAGATATGCGTTCTTCGCGCATGGCAACACCAGCTCGCTCGTCTGGATGCTTTACATCGGCATCGCGCTGCACGGCATCTGCTACGATTTCTTCTTCGTCACTGGACAGATCTATGTCGATCAGCAGGCGAGCGTGAAGATTCGCGCGGCGGCACAGGGATTTCTCGCAGTAGTGACGCAGGGCATCGGACTGCTTATCGGAGCGTGGCTGTCGGGTCGTGTCGTCGATGCGTACGCGACGCCAACCGGGCACGACTGGACCGGGATCTGGCACGTGCCGGCGATTTTCGCGGCGGTGATTCTTGTGATATTCGCCGTGCTTTTCAGGCCGACACGACAACGAGTAACGAGTAACTAGTAAACTTTTTGAAGGCTCGCCCGCACTTACTCGTTACTCGTTTCCTTTTATGCCGCCATCGCCGCTGGGACTGGTCCCGCCGGCACCAGCTCTCGCCTCAGAAGATCAACTCGTAGATTGAGACCCTCGAGGCTGGTGGCGCCGAGAAGCACCATGTCTCCGGGACCCGCAAACGCGACCACCGCCGGTGCCGATCGTCCTCCGACATGAATCAGGGCGAACCCGACAGGCCTTTCGAGAATTCGTCCGTCGGCAGTCTCGAAGCGCTCAATCCGCACCGGCTCTATCCCGAGCTCAGCAAGAACGGCCTCCGGGATCCAGGTATACGCGCTGCCCGTGTCCACCATCACTTGGGGGACCGTCGCGCGTTTGCCTGAGTTAGTAAACGCTTCGACCTCGAGGGTGGTGCGAAAGATCCCCATCTCGTCCATGATGGCCTCATTTCGATCGTCCAAGACATCGATTTACGCCGAGTGGTGTCGAAACACAATGACTACTAATTTCGTCCTCGTCAAACTTCGGAGCGTGAAATGCGGACAGTTGCTCTCTCACTGATGGCGGTGATCTCGCTTTCCGGCTGCGTCGTAGCGGTCGCGCATCGCACTCCCGTCGAAATTGCGGCGACATCCGGGGCTGCCGATACTTCGGCGCCCGTATTCATCACCGCGCCGGGCGGCGCATCGACACTCCCCTTCTCCGACGCGGTTCGGGTCGGCAACATCATCTACCTCTCCGGCAAGCTCGGCACCGATCCAGCCACCGGCGCGCTGGTTCACGGAGGCATTGGACCGGAGACCCGTCAGGCGCTCGAGAACATTCGCAGAACTCTCGAGGCGAATGGATCATCGATGGATCGCGTCTTCAAGTGCAGCGTCTTTCTCGCTGACATGAAGGAATGGCCGGCGATGAACACCGTCTACGTGACCTTCTTCCCGAATCACAAGCCGGCGCGAAGCGCGTTCGGGGCGACGGGACTCGCGCTCAACGCGCGCACGGAGATCGAGTGCGCCGCGACGGTGGGGATATAGATCGCGGGAGCCAGGCGCCTAAAGCGGCCACGGCCGCCCGTGGCCGGGGTAGACGGTTTTCGCTCCTTGCTCCATCAGCATGCGCCAGCTCGCGCTGACTGTTTCCGCCCTGTCTTCTCCGGCGAGCGAAGGATGCGTCAGATCACCGGTGAACACCGAGCCGTCGTCGAGAAGGAGTGAGACGCTGTCATCGCTGTGCCCCGGCGTCGGCACGATCTCACCGGCAATGCCGATCTTCGCGAGAAGATCGCGGCTCTCCGCGAAGGATATCACGACATTGTCGTCCGGACGGATCTCGGTGTAATTGTCCTGCGGCTTCATGTGCGCTTTCATGAGCGGGATCGCAGCGAGCTGATTCTCGAGGACGAGCAGCGGCACTCCGGCAAGCTTGAGATCCTGCGCTGCGCCTGCATGATCCATGTGATAGTGGGTTGCGAGACCATAGCGGATCTCGCCGAGGGGAACTCCCGTTCGCTCGAGTTTCGCGCGCAATGCCACGAACATCCCCGGCCAACCGAGATCGACCAGCAGGCGTGACGTCCCGGCGCTCACGACCCAGTAGTTCGTCGAGTGGTAGCCGACGTTCACGATCGTGATCGCGGGAGCCGATGTCGTGGCTGCGCGGTTTTTTCTCGACATGATGCGCCCTCAATATGCGAATCGCGAGCTTGGCTTGCACGCGCCGCGCATGAGAGGAGTCGCCCGAGATGGCGTTTGACTTGCAGTTACGCATCGCATTTGGGGGATACGCAAATGAGATGGGAAACAGACACGCTGATCAAGGAAATGGATGCGCGCGTCGCCGATCGGAGCGGTCAGACGTATCGTGTTTTTCTTTATGGGAAAGACCGTCCGGGTGAAACGTGGCAGGGACGCCTCGTATTCGAAAGCGAGCTCGATGGCCGTCGCTTCGAGACGCCGATCGAGACGACGCAGCCGGATCGCGAAGCGCTCCTCTACTGGGCGACGGGGCTAAAGCCGACATATCTCGAAGGAGCACTCGCGAGAGCGCTCGCTCCGCCACCGCTAACTGTTACCGGAGTGGCACCACGGCCCATAATCGGTGAGGGCACCGATAAGGTCGGCCACGTCGACCGCCGCGCGGCCATCGAGCGCGACATCCTGGCCGTCCTTTCCGCCGCCGACGCCCGAAAGATGCTCACCGACCAACTTTTCAGATCGCTGCCCAATTCGAGCGCTGACGTAACGCGCTCGCTGGAGCATCTCGAGAAATACCACCGCTACCTCATCCGGCGCACCGAGGAGGCAACGACTGGGTTTTTCTGACGGCGGATGGGATTCTCGCGACCGGCGTGGGCGAATCAAGAACGAGACAATCGATCGGCGGATAGGGCAGGCACCGTAACGGGCATTAATCGCCGGGGTGGTACACCCGTTCTGTGTGCCCCTTGAGCTGTGAGGCATAGAAGTAAACGTCCCGCAGATTCCCGGCACTGTAGCGCGCCGCCTCATCGTTGAAGTGCGGCGACGCCGGGTTGCCGCTTTCGCCGCCGGCAGTGATCGCGCGGGCGCGCACCGTCGGGCCGAACTCGATCGCCGCGACGAAGCTGTTTCCGCTCGTGCCGTACCACTTCTTCGTTCCCGGATACGCCTTCGCGGCGAATGACGCGAGCGATCCCCACTTCGCGGCGGTGAACGGAACCGGAATGCTCGGCGCCGAGTCGTCGAAGTGCGGCGCGATGTCGTCATGAATCCGCTGGAAGCGATTGATTTCGCCCCAGGGAGTTTTCCACGTGCCGAAATCCTTTGCCAGTTTGTCGGAAGCAGCGACGAGTGACTGAAGACGCTCCGCGTCCGTCGCGCGATTGATGACGTACGTCTCGGCGGACATGCCAGCGGCGCGCGCAACTCCCGAATCGCGGACGGTAAGATCTTCTGCCCAGAAAATGGCAAGCGACGTCGGAATTGACTCCGCACTCCATCGATAATCCCATCCGCGCAGCGTGGCGATCTGCTCCACGAGCCGCGGACGCAGTGGATCGGTCGGTGGAAGGTCATCGTAGGACTTGATCAGACCCGGAAGCATCCGCGCAAACGACGGCAGCCAGCTGTCGTACGCGGCCGCGATGAGAGTGCCGATCGTGTAATCCTTTCTGGCAGGGAGCACGCGCAGCATGTGGTAGCCGCGCGGGGATTCCTCCGTGCCCTTCTCGACGTAGACGGGAAAATCGGTCCGCTTCGGGCTGTACACGCCGGCTGCGGACCATGGCCAGTTGTTGCTGTTGTAAATCCAACCATTTGGCGGATCCAGGAGATGGGGCGTCTGGTCGATCGACAGCAGCCCTTTCCACTCGGTAGCAGGCGTGCTTCCATCGACGGGGCGAAGCCAGTCGAACGACGTGTCGCGCCTCGGAATGAAATTGGAATGGAAGTACGCGATGTTCCCGTCGGCGTCGGCGTATGTCGTGTTGTTCGACGAGTTGGTGTGAAGCTCCATCGTCTTATGGAACGACTTGTAGTCGCGAGCCTTCATCCTCGTGAACGATTGGATGAGCGCCTTCACCGGCTCGTTCATCAGCCGCGTGCTGACCCACTTTCCGTTGCTCTCGCGCACGACTGGACCGTGGTGCGTGTGGTAGATCGTGAACTGCTGCTGCGCCATTCCAGCTGGAGTTTTGTACCGTATCGTGGTGTGCTCTTCGCTAACGGGTCGCTCCTCGTTGCCGTACCGATAGAAGTAATGGCCGTCGCGCTTCGTCACGGTCTCGAGATATTCGTCGATGTTGTCCACTCCGCTCGACGAGTGCATCCAGCCGGCGCGGTCGTTGAATCCCTGGTAGACGAAGAACTGTCCCCAGGTGACAGCGCCGTAGGAGTTGAGTCCCTGCCCGCTAGTTACCTGAACTTCGGCGCGGAAGAAGAACGACGTGTGCGGGTTGATCAGCAAGAACGCGTGATGATTCAGCGTGTTCGACGGGGCGATGGCGACTCCGTTGGATCCGCGCTCATCGAACCGCACATCGGATCTTCTCACGCTCTCGATGTCCGGACCGATGCTCCCCTCGCTGAAGCTCAGCGCCATCCACGGCTCGAAGCGCGTGATGACTCTCGGATGGACGCCGGGATGCTTGTACAGGTAGTAGTTCAATCCGTCGGCGAACGCATTCATTAGCGACCTGAGCCAGGACGGACTTCGAGTGAAGAGCGCCTTCAGCGAGTCATCGTTGTTGATCAGGCGGTATCTGAGATCGCGATAGACCGCGCTATCACCGAGCGCTTCGGCGGTGCGGCCGAGTGTCGTGAGATAATTGAATTCGACGCGATTGAAGTCGTCTTCGGCCTGGGCGTAAAGAAGCCCGAACACAGCATCCGCGTCCGTCTTTCCGATGACGTGTGGAATTCCCCAGTCGTCGCGGGTGATCGTGACGGCGCGAGCTTCACTTTCCCAGCGGGTGAGGTCTGATTGGGAAGCCTGCTGCGCCGCGCCGGGAACTGCGGACGCCCCGGCGCACAGAAGGAAAGCAATGGTACGGTCGAACTTCGTCAACCGTGAGCTAAAAAACACTGCGCTGAACTGAAGTGCGTATCCGCTTGTATGTCTCGACGACGTTCGGACCGTCTAAGGCATCGCCGTATTCCAACGTCAAGACTCCGGATTGGAAAGTCGTGCGCGGCTTGAAGACGTAGTCGCTCCCCTCGCGAAAACCGACCTCGACCTGACCCTGGTGCGTGATTGTGAAGTAGCCAGACTCGACGTACGGTGCACCGAGCGTTCCATTGCCGAGCAGGTATTGAACGGATCGTTCCGCAGCACCGCTCGAGTACAGCACCAACTGGCCGTCGGCGGGCCCGCGACCTGTGACCGACTGAAGCGCATATGTTCCGGTGACGGATGAAAGCTCCGGTCCTGTAGAGCTTCGGCAGGAAACTAAAGCGGACCCGAATACCAGACCAACGATGACGGAAAAGTGTTTCATGCTACTCCTCCTTGGACGCGTGAAGGGTCAATCTCCAATGTGGAACGCTCATGAAAATGTGCACAATCCGGACCCTCCGGGGCAGACGACGACTGCGTAACCGACCGCCTTTTATCAGGGGATCCGCTCCGACGTCCGCTGCGTTTTATTAGCGTTCGGGGCGTACGCCGCCATCAAGTAGACTAGATTCGCAGTCCCATCCATGATCGGCTCGTTCGTCGAGTAGTCGCCGATGTCGTCGTGGTAGACGATGAATCCGTTGTTGAACGGCGCGTACTCGTCCGCTTGACGCAGCGCGATGCCGCGAAGATTCTTGAAGATGGAGCGGTAAACGGGCCCATCGAGAAGTCCACCGGTCAATGCCTCCGGACCGAAGCGCGCCGCGACCGCCGAGTGCGGATCGTGCGCCCATTGACCGCCACGCGGGTAGCCGATGATCATCGACGTACCCCACGGATTCGTCCCGAAAAGCCAGTCGACAGCGGCCTGTTCGTATTCCCGGTAGCGGGTATCTCCCGTCATGCGCCGGTACAAATTCGCCTGCGTCGCGAATGCGGCCATCAGATCATTCGAGCACCAGATGAACGGAATGCCGACACGAAATCCATTTCCGGCCCGGCCGGTCACAGCGTCGAGTCCCATCCGATAGTAGCGCGCAAGCCGCGTTCGATCGGGCCCGCCGACGTTTCGCCAAAGCTCGTAATGTCCGCTGTTCCGCCACGGATACCATTCGTAGTGCCGCGCAGTGTCGGCGCCCATCCAGGGAGTAACACGCTCGCGCTTCGCAAAATCGAGCGCGGCGACAGAGTATTGTTTCGAGTGTTTCAGCACGAAGAGCTCGGCGGCGGCGAGCTCCATGTCGTCTGTCCAGTTCTCTTCTTCGTAGAAATAGGGCGAACGACCTGGCGCCGTTTGGCAGACGCCGGGATATTTCATCCCCAGCGCGTATGCCCGTTCCGCCTTTCTTTTCAGCAGATCTGAGAAAGCCGGATCCGTTTTCGCGTAGAGCTGGGCCCCGAGTGCAAATGCGGCCGCGAACTTCCCCGCCGTGGACGCGTAACCCGTCGATCGGTTCTTGTACTTGAAGAGTCCCTGCGGATGACCAGTGCACGGATAAACGGGCCGCTGCTTCCCTTTTCCCCATCCGTAATCCGAACTGTCGTTCACCGGCAGATCGAAGTAGCTGTGGTCGCGGTCGTCGGCGAGCTGATTGTACATCGCTGTGTCATTGGGAAACATTCGCAGGAGCCATTCGAGTCCGTGCCGCGCTTCATCGAGGACGTCGGCGACTCCGTTCGCGCCCGGAAGTCCATCGGCTTTAAATGCGTCGTGGAATGCATCGCGTGAATCGCGGTACGACATCAACAGATCGAAGGTGGCTGTAGCCGACGTCGCGACGTACTGCAGGTAGTCGGACGCGTCGGCCCACCCCCCGCTTACCGGCTGGAATCTGACGACGTGCCCGCTGTCATCGATGACGTTGCCGTCGAGCTTGTGAACGGAGTCGCGAAAAAACGGATTGAATCCGGACCGCTGCTGTCTCAGGTAATAGAGGAGCGTGTCGGCAGCGCCGGCGTAGACGTCGCGACCGATCCTCACGACAGGTGAGCGCGCCTCGCCGGCGACAATCGTGTATCGTCCGCTTCTCCGCAGCGCGCTGAAGTCCAGGCGATATGTGGCAACGCACGGCCCAAACGAGCCGGCGGCCTGCGCACGACGCGGTCCGAACGCGATTCGGTTGTGCGCATCACGGACGATGAAGGTTGTAACGGGAATCGAGTCGAGGGCGCACACGACGGCGACCTTCGGCGCACCCGGCAAGTAGCCGACCTGATTGACCCGAATGAATCGAGCTGAATCGGAAGCGGACGCTGCAAGCGCGACGGCGAAAAATGCGAGGAGCATGTTCAGCTAATGTGGCGGCTCCCCGGCATCGGAGGCAACGATTGCGTTCTTTTCGCACCGTTGTCACATTGCATACATCCCCAAAAACATGTCCTTGAAGACCGACGTCACTACCCCCGGCTACTACCATAAAGTCGTGGACTGCCAGTGGGCTTGTCCGGCGCACACCAACGTGCCGGAATACCTGCGGCTGATCGCGCAGGGACGATACACCGAATCCTACCTGCTCAATCGGGAGTCGAACGTCTTCCCCGGGATTCTGGGGCGCACCTGCGACCGGCCTTGCGAGCCAGCATGCCGGCGGATGCGCGTCGATGGCAAACCGGTCGCGATCTGCCGCCTCAAGCGCGTGGCGGCGGACCTCCGCGATGACATCACTGAGTATCTGCCAAAGGCCCCCGCCATCCGGAATGGCAAGCGCGTCGCGCTGATCGGCGCCGGTCCGGCCTCGCTCACAGTTGCCAACGATCTCCTCCCGATCGGATACGAGGTCGTGATCTACGAAAAGCTCGCGCAGGCCGGCGGGCTGATGCGATTCAACATCCCCGCGTTCCGGCTTCCGGAAAGCGTTCTTAATGAAGAGACGCAGTGCATCATCGAGATGGGCGCTGAGGTCCGGTACAACACGCCGGTCGAAAGCTTGAGGTTGCTGCTCGACGACGACTATGACGCCGTGTTCGTCGGAAGCGGCGCGCCCAAGGGAAAGGAGCTCGACATCCCCGGCCGCCGGGATCCGGGCGCTCGGGAGAAGATTCACATCGGCATCGAGTGGCTCGGGTCGGTTCATTTCGGCCACATCGAGAGCATCGGCTCGAAAGTGCTCATCATCGGCGTCGGCAACACGGCGATGGACTGCTGCCGCACCTCGCGCCGGCTCGGCGGGATCGACACGAAAGTCGTCGCGCGCCGCTCACGCCCGTACTTCAAAGCTTCCCCGTGGGAGCTGGAGGACGCGGAAGAAGAAGGGATCGACGTCATCGAGAATCATGCGCCGAAACGGTTCGTGATCGAAGGCGGAAAACTCGTCGGGATGGAATTCGAGCGCCTCGAGTGGACGGAGAAGGACGGCCGGCAGTCGAGCCAAGTCATCGACTCCGTCATCCTGCCATGCGATGAAGTCATTCTCGCCATCGGGCAGGACAACGCGTTCCCGTGGATCGAGCGTGACATCGGCGTCGCTTTCGACAAGTCGAACATGCCCGTCGTCGACAAGACGACGATGCAGTCTTCGCTCCCCGGAGTTTTCTTCGGAGGCGACTCGGCGTGGGGCCCGCAGAACATCATCTGGGCGGTAGAGCACGGACATCAGGCGGCGATCTCCATCCACCAGCATTGCCAGGGTGAATCGGTCCAGGACCGCCCGCCGCAGGGGATGCACCTGGCCAGCACGAAGATGGGAATGCACTCTTGGGCGTACAGCAACGACTTCAATCCGTCGCCGCGGGCTCAGATGACGCACGCCGAGCTCGTCGAGCGGTTCTCCAAGGTCAGCGTGGAGGTCGAGCTCGGATTCACTCCGGAGCAGACCGCGACCGAAGTCGAGCGCTGTCTCAACTGCGACATCGAGACACACTTCACCTCAACTCTCTGCATCGAATGCGACGCGTGCGTCGACGTATGCCCGGTCAGCTGTCTCACCATCGCTCACCCGGCAGAGTCTGAAGCGGTGCTGCGCACACGACTCTCCGCCCCTGCGACCAACCTCGCTCAGGATCTTTACGTCTCCGATGCGCTGCCACAAACGGCTCGCATAATGGTGAAGGACGAGGATATGTGCCTCCACTGCGGACTCTGCGCCGAGCGGTGCCCGACTGCCGCGTGGGACATGCAGAAGTTCTCGCTCGTGCTGCCGTACGCTTTCAGCGCATTGGACACCATCCCGGTCCACACATGAGCGGCGTCAACGATTTCGCGTTCAAGATCGCCACCGTGAACGGCACGGGCTCGGCGAGCGCCAACAGCCTGCTCATGCAGGCCATTTTCCGGATGGGCGTGCCAGTCACGGGCAAAAATATCTTCCCGTCGAACATCCAGGGGCTGCCGACATTCTACGAGATCCGTGTCAGCAAGGATGGATACAAGGCCCGGCCGTCGGAGGTTGATCTCGTTGTCGCGCTCAACCCGGCGACCTACGCAAAGGACGTCGCGACTGTGCGGCCCGGCGGATACCTCGTCTACGACTCGTCGTGGCCCCTCGAGCCGGAGCTTGTGCGCGAGGGAATCACGATCCTCGGCATCCCATTCGGCCGGATATGCCAGGAAAACTTTCAGGGCGATCGCGAGCGGACGCTGCTCCGGAACATCGTTTACGCGGGCACGCTGGCCGCGCTCCTTAACATCGACATGGACGTTGTCAGCGAGATGCTGGTCGAGAAGTTTTCCAAGAAGAAGAAGCTGTTCGACGCCAACAACACGGCGGTCAGGCTCGGCTACGACTACGCCAAAGCGAACTACAAGTGTCCGCTGCCATTTCACGTAGAGAAGATGAACGCAACCGCCGATTCGATCATCATCGATGGCAACGTCGCGGCCGGACTTGGCGCGGTGTACGCGGGCGCGACCGTAGGCGCGTGGTATCCGATCACTCCATCGACGTCGATGATGGAAGCCTTCAAGGGGTTTTGCGAGAAGTTCCGCACCGATCCCGAGACCGGCCTCGCACGCTACTGCATCATTCAGGCGGAGGACGAGCTTTCCGCGGCCGGCATTGCCATCGGGGCCGGATGGGCCGGAGCGCGAGCCTTCACGAACACGTCGGGCCCCGGCCTCTCGCTGATGCAGGAATTCATCGGCCTTGCGTACTACACAGAAATACCGGTCGTCATCTACGACATTCAGCGCACGGGTCCGTCGACGGGAATGCCGACGCGCACGCAACAGGGCGACCTGATGTCGCTCGCCTACGCTTCGCACGGCGACACGAAGCACATCGTGCTCTTTCCCGCGAACCCGGAAGAGTGTTTCCATTTTGGAGCGACGGCGTTCGATCTCGCCGAGCGGTTCCAGACGCCGGTGTTCGTGGCGAGCGATCTCGACATCGGCATGAATGACTCGATGTGCAAGCGGCTCACCTGGGACGACACTTATCGCCCCGACCGTGGCAAGGTGCTCGGCGCCGAAGAGCTGGCCGACGTGAAGACGTTCTCGCGCTATCTGTGTGAGGATGGCGATGGTATCGCGCCGCGCACGCTTCCCGGCGTGCACCCTGCCGGCGCCTACTTCGTACGCGGATCCGGCCACGACAAGTTCGGAAATTACACCGAAGAGTCGGATGCTTATCAGGAAGTGGTGGACCGGCTGGCGCGCAAGTTCGCATCCGCCGCGAGTGTCGTTCCGGCGCCGGAGTTCCACATGCAGGCCGGCGCAGGAATCGGGATCGTCTCTCTGGGCAGCTGCCACGCCGCGGTGCTCGAGGCCATCGATCGTCTGCGAGATCAGGGACTGGTCGCGGACTATATGCGGATCAGGGCGTTTCCGTTCGCCGAATCGGTGAGGAAATTTCTCGACGCGCACTCCACGGTTTTCATCGTCGAGCAGAATCGCGACGCGCAGCTGCGCTCCTTGCTGGCGATCGAGACCGGGATGCCGCGTGACTCGATGGTATCGGTGCTCGACTACGGCGGCATGCCGCTGACCGCGAAGGTCGTCGTCACTGCCGTTGCGGAGCGTCGTAGCCAGGTGATCGCATGACCTCGATCGCGAAGCCGCCGGTTCGCCATCCCGGACTGCACAAGAATGCGCTCGGGTTCACGGTGCGCGACTATGAAGGGGCGATGTCGACGCTGTGCGCCGGCTGTGGCCATGATTCGGTGACCGCCGCGCTCGTGTTGGCGTGCTGGGAGCTAGCGCTCCCACCGCATCGTGCCGCGAAGATGAGCGGTATCGGCTGCTCCTCGAAGACGACTGCCTACTTCATGAAACAGTCGCACGGGTTCAACAGCGTGCACGGCCGCATGCCGTCAGTGACTTCGGGTGCGAGCGCCGCGAATCGCGACCTGACCTACATCGGCATTTCGGGCGACGGCGATTCACTTTCCATCGGGCTCGGGCAATTGTCGCACGCCATCCGGCGCAACGTGCGCATGCTGTACCTCATCGACAACAACGGCGTGTACGGGCTCACCAAAGGCCAGTTCTCGGCGTCGGCCGACATCGGCTCGACGTCCAAGAAGGGCGAAGCCAACATGCAGGCGCCGATCGATCCCGTGCTGCTGGCGCTGACACTCGGCTGCACCTTCGTGGCGCGCAGCTTCTCCGGCGACAAGGCGCAGCTCGTCCCGATTCTGAAGGCCGGGCTGATGCACAACGGGCTGGCGCTCGTCGACATTATTTCGCCGTGCGTAACGTTCAACGACCACGAAGGATCCACCAAGAGCTACAAGTTCACGCGTGAGCACGAAGTGGAGGCCGTCGCCGCGGACTTTGTTCCGCTGCGGCACGAGGTCGTCGCGCCACAGACCGACGCCGCCGTATCCGTCGTCACAATGCACGATGGGAGCATCGTACGCTTTCGCAAGACGCACGAGGGGTACGACCCGACCGATCGTGAATCGGCCTACGCGCACGTGCGCGCGTGCCAGCAGCGTGGCGAAGTGGCAACCGGTCTCCTGTTCATCGACGCGAGCGGCAGCGACATGCACGCCGTATTAAAGACCGTCGAGACGCCGCTGGTGGACGTGCCCTTCGGGCAGCTCTGCCCGGGAGATGCCGCGCTACAGAAGTTGATGGAGGAGTTCAGGTAGAACGCGTCTAGCGGACTACGCCGCTACCTCGACGTACGTCACTAACGTACTAATCGGATGAGGACCCAGCCGTCACGGGGGAAACGCAACCGTTCGGGTTAGGCGTCATGCAGGCGCGGCATATGCCGGATAAGAGAACGAGCGATTCGCTTCCACCATTTTAGGAGGGACAAATCATGAAACTCTTTCGTCCGATGTTGTTGGCGGTGGGCCTGATTGGAACGGCGTGCAGCGAGGCTACGGCTCCGGGTGCGCCAATCACCGCGTTACCACGCGATCTCACGGCGAGCGAGAGCAAAATCATCGCCGGCAGCAACGATTTCGCGTTCGATCTGTTCCGCATCGGGAATCTCTCGCAGCACAAGGCCAATGTATTCATCTCGCCTCTGAGTGCATCAATGGCTTTGGGGATGACCGCAAACGGAGCAAACGGCGCGACCTACGACGAGATGCGCACGTCGCTCCGACTTAGTGGAGCTACGCGAGAGGACGTAAATGGAGGCTACAAATCTCTCATCACGTTGCTCAGAGGGCTCGACCCCAAAACCGACTTCAGCATCGCCAACTCCATATGGTACAGGCAGACTTTTCCCTTCAACGCTTCGTTCCTGGACGAGAGCAAGTTGTATTTTGACGCGCGGGTGGAGGGACTCGATTTCACGGCTAGCTCGGCAGTTCCCACGATCAACTCCTGGGTGAGCGAACAGACGAACAACAGGATTCCGAATATCCTCAACGCGATCCAGGACTCTGATGTGATGTTCCTGATCAATGCGATCTACTTTAAAGGGATCTGGCAAAAGCAGTTCGATAAGGCGAAAACCGTCGATGCGCCCTTTTACGCTGCCGATGGTACGACGACGACCGTTCCGATGATGGAAAGAGGGGAGGGAGTCGACTATACCGCCACACCCGACTATTCGGCGGTGGATCTCCCTTATGGCAATTCGGCGTTCACGATGACAGTTGTCCTGCCCCACAACACGGATATCGACAGCTTCGCCGAATCCTTCGACCAGGCGAAGTGGAATGCGCTGGTCAGCTCGCTTCACGAAAGCAGCCTCCAGGTCTACTTGCCCCGGTTCAGGATGGAATGGAAACGCGTGCTGAACGAAGATCTCGAGCAGCTCGGCATGAGGCTCGCGTTTCGGAACGCTGATTTCACGCGAATGTCACCGCGTGGCCTCGATCTTTTTATCAGCCGCGTTTTGCAAAAGACGTTTGTGGACGTCGACGAGGAGGGAACTGAAGCCGCCGCCGCTACGCTCGTCGGTATGGGTATCACCTCACTCCCCGCTGCATTCCGCGCGGATCGACCTTTCCTGGTCGTGATTCGTGAGCGTGAAGAGATGCCAAACAAAATGCGCGAACCGGATCCGGTCGGCCGCATAAAACCCCAAGCCGGCGGTGTACGCAATGCCGCCCGCCGCCAGCCACAAGAGACCGCCGCCCGGCATCGCGTGCCACATTGGTTTTGCCGCCGCCAGAATCAGCCAACCCATTGCGAGGTACAGTCCGGTCGAAAGCCGAGGGTGTCGTACGCCCCCGACCGACTTTAGTACGATGCCGGCCACCGCGAGGATCCATATGCAGCCGAAGAGCGTCCAGCCCCACGGTCCTCGGAGTACGCCCAGTGTGAACGGCGTGTAGGTCCCCGCGATGAGCAGGTATATCGCTCCGTGATCGAGGATCTGAAAGACGCGCTTGGCGCGATTCGGGCCAAGCGCGTGGTAAAGGGTGGAGGCGAGGTAGAGGAACGCCATCGTCGTGGCGAAAACCGCCGCGCCAACGATGGCGGCCGGGCCGTGTCGGATGGCACCGAGCACGAGGACCGGAATGGCAATCAGGGCGGCGAGAAATCCTGCGCCGTGGCTGATGCTGTTGGCAATTTCCTCCCCGAGTGATTGCGCCCGATGCCTGACTGCCGTTGCTTGGACTAGAATGTCTCCTTCCGCGTTTACATCATCAACCATCACCTAAAAGATAGCGTCGCGTGGTCCTTCAGTTGCGATCTTGCTTTCTGATATCAACACTGAAGACGTAAAATCCGATGAAAGCGCCGGCACCAACGAAAACCACTGCCCGAGGCAAACCAACGAGACCCGCCTTGAGGAAATACCAGCAGCTGACAACCAGAAGCGGAAGAAGGAGCACACACGCCGAGATGGTTCCCGGGCAATACTGTTTTTTCTGAATCGCGCCACGAATATGGGATGCGCCATTCCCGCCCATGAGCGCTACCGAGTAGAGAAAAAGACGGAAGCCCAAGCTACCGTTTGCTGTGAGAGCGATGATCGAAGCCACGACAATCGCCGCCGCATTTACAATGAAGTAGTAGAAGTTGCTCTTGAGCCGTTTTGGTTTGTAGGCTTTGATCCATTCTCTCAATCCGCCTGGAAAGGCGAATTCCTCGAATACGTGCAGGCTGATCGCGATCGGTAACGACCATAGCAGGATCAGGATATTGCTTGCGCGCATACACTTTCCGTGTGGGGGTCGGAGCCAACGAGAGCAGCGATCAGAATTTGATGGTTTCGGACCTGGCGCCGCTTCCGTGATGCATACGTCCCGTCCAGGGCCGTTCCCGAGACAGGGATGATCGCGCCCAACTTGAAGCCCGATCTCTCAAGAAGCGTTGTCCATTCATGCGCGCTTCGTTCGTTGCCGCTAAGCTGCTCATGCAACGCATCGCCGCCGAGTGGGAATTCGCTCGGCGGCATTTACGAACCTTCCCGGCGACGCAGGCTATTTCGCGCGAGTGCCGGTCGTAGTCAGGACTAGCACCGAATCCGCCGTCTTCACGTTGTAGTGGGCCGTCGTGCTGCCGGCGAGATTTCCGTCCTGCAGACGAAGGACACCATTAGTCGTGACTTGCACGTTCTTGCGGCGCACGCTCGGAAACGGTCCGGCGTTCATCATGATGCTGTCCGCGTCGGTCCTGACCTGAACCGCCATCGGCTTGCGGCCGGGGAATGTGATCGTCCATCCGGAATCGGCTGAAGTTGCCGTAAGCACGTACGTCGTCGCTGACGTGTCGGTGCCGCTCGTGGGAACGGAGCGCACATCCCACTTCCCTGCGACGTCGGCAAGATTGATCGCCGCTGGCGGCGCCGGCGCCGGAGTCGTGGTGGATGCGGCCATCGCGCTGGTATCGACAGCGGCTTCCTCCTTCTTGGCGCATCCTGCGAGGATAGCGGCACCGCAGCAGACCGCGATGCGGGTGAAGCTTTTCAGCTTGGACATGAAGACTCCCTGTCAGTTGATGAACGCCTCTCGCTCGGCGCAGCGCCGAACAGCGCGAACGTACCGCGACGGAAGATTCACTGCAAGAGACGCAAAGTAGGCCAGGCGCTACCCGCCTCAGGCTGGTTGGCCCCCTAGCCCTACCGCTTTCCGGGTGGGTCGAGACAGGCCGCGCTTGGCTTCCCCGCTCTACCTCGGCGTCGCGTCCTCCGCGGCTCGGCAGGTCGTGGCGGCACACTTTGCCAGCGCTGCGAGCTGCATCGAGAGCCGGCGCACGATTTCCGAATTACCGGGGACGGTGGCGAGATTCGCGAGCTGATCAGGATCGGCGCGCAGGTCGTAAAGCTCCAGAGTGCCGTTCCCATATTCCACATATGTGTACTGCGTGGTACGGATGGCGTTAAAGCTGTTCGGGTTTCGCATGTCGCCGCCGTCGCCAAGCTCCTCCTGGGCATCGCGGCCGCCGCGGCGCTCGATCATGAACGCGGTCCGCGTCCACGCGGGACGATTCGCGGAGAGCAGCGGCAGGAACGACCGTCCGTCAACGAACGCCGGCACGCGCGCACCCGCGATGTCGGCAAACGTGGGCGCAAGATCGTTGTTGAGCACCATCGCGGTCTCGTGGCGGCCCGCGGGTACGCCGGGACCGCGAACGACAAAGGGGACGCGGATATCCGTCTCGTACGCGGTGTTCTTGCCCTGCGCCAGGCGGTGCTCACCCATGTGAAATCCGTTATCGGATGTGTAAACGATGTAGCTGTTCTCCAGCCCGCCTGTGGACCGAAGCGCGGTCACGACGCTGTCCACGAGGTCATCGACCGACTGGAGGGAGCGCAGCCGCCGCCGATACAAATCCTCCATTCGTGCGATCATTCGCGGCGCAAGGTGCGGACGGTTCTTCAGCGGCGTGGGTTTGTCGCTCACGTCCGCTTCGTCGAACGACGCGGGGTGCGGGAGCTTGGCGTCAGCGAACAACGTCTCGTGCCTCGGTGCGGCGGTGGCCGGAGGGTGCGGTGTGAAGGGCGCGATGTACAGAAATACCGGCGTCTTATCCTTCGCTCCGCGGCGGATCACATCCGCCGCCTTGTGCGCGATGACGTCGACGAGAAAATCCTCGGGACGATGGCCGTAATGAACAAACGTGCCGTTCTCGTTCATCGTGTAGTCG
>WNGF01001436.1_pt1 | contig 37173 bp, 36 predicted proteins | sample 5400641 | NCBI WGS metagenome assembly WNGF01 (sample SAMN13153371, study PRJNA577476) | soil metagenome | isolation source: 80 cm soil or saprolite under grassland replicate 2 | place: USA:California | collected 2016-06-15 | reverse complement strand
GCGCCGCCTTGCTGGCGCCATAAGCGGCGCGCTTCGGGAACGCTCCCATCCCGGCAGTCGACGCGATATTGACGATGCGGCCGAATCGCCGCTCGAGCATGCCGCGACCGACCGCTTGAGACGTGAGGAACGCGCCTTTCAGGTTGGTATCGACAATGCGGTTCCAATCGTCCTCGGCAAAGGTCTCGGAGGCACCCGCGCCTGCGACGCCGGCGTTGTTGACGAGTATGTCGATGGAGCCGAGCGCTTCGGTGATTCGCGCGACGCCGACTTCGATTTCCTGCGCGTTGCGCACGTCGGCAGCGATGGCGAACGCGCGACCGCCCTGGCTTCGGATGGATGCAGCGACCGTTTCTGCGCGTCCAAGCTCGCGCGCTGAGATCGCGACCGACGCGCCGCGCTGCGCAAACGCTTCGGCAAGCGTGCGGCCAATGCCGCTGCTGCCGCCGGTGATGAACACGGTCTTGCCTTCGACGCCCATCGGTTTCCTGTCTGCGCGAGGAGCACGCACAACGCTCGACGCCGCCGCGCGTCGACGGTTTCTGTAACGTTAAAGAGATGCTAGCATCGGCTATCGAACTCGACAAGCCGCACGCAACCGCGCCCACTGGCTGTGCCCGCCCGACGCCCCTCCCCTTCCCGCGCCCGGCCTGCGAACCTGCAGGCGGTGGCGCGCGAAGCCGGCGTGTCGATCATGACGGTGTCGAACGTCGTCAACGGCCGCTTCGACATGATGAGCGCCGCGACGCGGACGCGCGTCGAGCGGGCTCTCGCCAAGCTGCGCTACCGCCGACACTTGAGCGGGCGCAGTCTGCGCCTCGCGCAACGCTTCAGTGTCGGCATGATCATCGTCGACCCGTCACCCGTGTTCCTTGCCGATCCCTTCATCACGCAGGTCGTCGCCGGGCTGAGCAACGTGCTCGGCAAGCACGGCTTCAGCCTGACGTTGACCGGCACGTCGGCAGAACGTCTCGAACAAACCGTCGTGCTGCGCAACAACGCGACCGATGCCATCTGCGCGATGCTCTCTGGGCCGCCGCGCGAGCGCCGGCGGCATCTGCGCACGATCGCGGCCCTCGGACAGCCGGTGGTCATGATTCAGGAGGCGATCAAGGGCGTTGCGGCGGATGTCTGCGCGGTACGACAGGACGATTTCGTCGGCGGCCGTGCGCTCGCGCGGCGGGTGCTCGAACAAGGGGCGCGCAAGCTGATGATGCTGATCCCGTCGCTTCAGTGGCCCGCGATCGAGGAACGCAAGCGCGGAATATGTGACGCCGCTAACCAATACCGCGGCAGCCGAGTCGTCGTGCTCGAGTGCGGAACCGAGGATTTTGCAACCACGCAATCAGCACTGGATCGCTACGTCGCAAAGAAGGACGTTCCACACGCGATCCTCGCAGGCAACGACCAGATGGGCATTGCGGCACTGAAGTGGCTGCAGATGCGAGGCAAGCGGATACCGCGCGACGTGATGATTACCGGATTCAACGCTTTCGACTTCTGGCAGTACACGGATCCCGTGCTCACCACCGTTCGCTCTCCTGCTTACGAGCTGGGCGAGGTCAGTGGGGCAGAACTGATGCGGCGACTCGCCGCTGATGCATTCGTCGAGCGGGACATCGTGCTTCCTGTCACGTTGATGCCAGGGGAGACCGCGTAGCATCAAAGGCGCGTGCTGCGAGGGCGGGATTCGACCCGTGAGCAAAACGGGCGCTCCTCTGAAACACGGGGCTAAATTTGCTCTGCAGACCGCTCAAATCCGATTATTTGCCATAAGATTTGCCACATTCTAGATGTCAAATATCTCGATCGATAGGTTTCGCTTATGCCCCTGACGTCCGTCTGCATCGATGGCGTGCATGCGTTGGTCTGCGAATACGAAGTGACCCGACAGGCGATAATCTCTGAAAGGACACTTCTTGCGCATCCAGGAGGTGGATCAGGCTACCGCTCCGGAATGTGAAGGACGGGACACAACGGGCGGCCAACAGCAATGAAACCGATCCGCAACCCCCACTCGACACCCCGCGACTGGTACATCGACACCGCGTGCATCGATTGCGGCGCCTCCCGCCATGTCGCGCCTGATCTCATTATCGAGCGACACGGTAAGAGCGTGTTCGCGTGGCAGCCGGCGACGCCCGAGGAGCGACTTGCCGCCTGGCGCGCGGTGCTCGTATGTCCGACCGCTTCGGTACGTAGCGAAACGAAGCAGCCACGGCCGCAGGGCACGATCTTTCCCCAGCAAATGACCGAGGGCGTGTGGCGCTGCGGGTTCAACGCGCGCTCGTCCTTCGGGGCGCACTCCTATTTCGTCGGGCGCCCGAGGAGCGGTAACCTGCTCGTCGATTCGCCACGCTATGCCACGGAGCTCGTGAAATGGTTCGAGGACGCCGGTGGCATCGCGCACATCCTCCTCTCGCATCGGGATGATGTCGCAGATGCGGATAAATACGCCGAGCGCTTCGGCGCGCGCGTTTGGATCCACTACGACGATCGGTCCGCCGCGCCGTATGCGACGGATCTCCTCGAAGGCGAGTCCGCGCGTACCATCGCGCCAGGCCTTGTCGCTGTGCCCGTGCCCGGGCACACGCGCGGCAGCGCCGTGTACCTGCTCGACGACCGCGTGCTCTTCGCAGGCGACTCGCTCGCCTGGAGCATGAGAGAGCAGGACCTCGTCGCCTTTCGCGATGCGTGCTGGTATTCGTGGAGCGCGCTCACCGCATCGCTCGCGAGGCTCACCGATTATCGCTTCGAGTGGTTGCTGCCGGGCCACGGCTGGCCGGCACATTTGGCCGCGGATAAGATGAATACCCGCCTGCGCGCGCTCGTCGCGCGCATGCGCAAAAGTTGATGCCCGTTAGCCGTCACACAGCCACCCCAATTCGCTACAGTCGCGCATGCTGCCAAACCCTGAGCGCGCATTTGTAGCGCCCAGGCCCGTTCGGCTCGTGAGCTAAGATAGTCTGCTCATACCCAGACTGCCCGATCCGGCTATGCACGACCGCTACCTCAATCACGTCGGCGAAACGCTTGCGCGTATCCGCGCCGACGGCTTCTGGAAATCCGAGCGCGTGATCGCGAGCGCACAGTCGTCGGACATCCGTCTCGCCGGCGGCGCGAGCGTGCTCAACTTCTGCGCAAACAACTATCTGGGGCTCGCCGACCACCCGCGCGTCGTCGCCGCGGCACGCGACGCTCTCGAGCGGCGCGGCTACGGGATGGCTTCGGTGCGCTTCATCTGTGGCACGCAGGACGTGCACAAGGAGCTCGAAGCGGCGCTCGCGCAGTTCCTGAAGGTCGACGACTGCGTCCTCTATTCGAGCTGCTTCGACGCGAACGGCGGCCTCTTCGAGACGCTGCTCGGCGAAGAAGACGCGGTGGTGAGCGACGAGCTGAACCACGCGAGCATCGTCGACGGCATCCGCCTTTGCAAGGCGAAGCGCTACCGCTATCGCAACAACGACATGGCCGACCTCGAGGCGAAGCTCCGCGAGGCCGACGCCGATGGCGCGCGCTTCAAGCTGATCGCGACGGACGGCGTCTTCTCGATGGATGGCATCGTCGCGAATCTCGCGGCGCTCTGCGATCTCGCCGATCGTTACGATGCGCTGACGATGGTTGACGATTCGCACGCGGTCGGCTTCGTCGGCGATGCGGGTCGCGGCACGCCGGAGCGTTGCGGCGTCGAGGGGCGGATCGACATCCTGACAGGGACGCTCGGCAAGGCGATGGGCGGTGCGTCGGGAGGCTATACCGCGGGACGCCGCGCGATCGTCGACCTGCTGCGGCAGCGCTCGCGACCGTATCTGTTCTCGAACTCGCTCGCGCCGTGCATCGCCGCGACGTCGCTCGCGGTGCTGCAGCTGCTCGCGAGCGGCGAAGGCGCGCGGCTGCGCGAGCGCGTGCGCGCGAACGGCGATCATTTCCGTGGGGAGATGACGAAGCTCGGGTTCGATCTCGTCCCGGGCAGCCATCCGATCATTCCGGTCATGCTGGGCGACGCCGCGCTTGCCACGCGGATGGCCGACGCGCTGCTCGCCGAAGGCGTCTACGTCATCGGGTTCTCGTATCCCGTGGTGCCGAAGGGCAAGGCGCGCATCCGCACGCAGATGAGCGCGTCGCACACCGGCGAGCACATCGACCGGGCGGCAGCGGCGTTCGCGAAGGTCGGCTGCGCGCTCGGCGCGATTCGCCGAGATCCCAAATCATGAAGGCACTCGCAAAGCTCGAACGCGCGCCCGGACTCACGCTGACTCGCGTAAAAAAGCCCGAGGTCGGCCACAACGACGTGATGATCCGCATTCGCAAGACGGCGATCTGCGGCACCGACGTCCACATCTGGAAATGGGACGATTGGGCGCAGAAGACGATCCCGGTGCCGATACACGTCGGCCACGAATACGTCGGCGACATCGTCGAGATGGGAGCCGAAGTGCGCGGCTTTGCGATCGGCGATCGCGTCTCCGGCGAAGGTCACATCACGTGCGGGTTCTGCCGGAACTGTCGTGCCGGGCGTCGTCACCTGTGCCGAAATACCGTCGGCGTCGGGGTCAACCGCGAGGGGGCGTTCGCCGAATATCTCGTCATCCCGGCGTTCAACGCGTTCAAGATCCCTGACGACATTTCCGACGATCTCGCGGCGATCTTCGACCCGTTCGGCAACGCAACGCACACGGCGCTCGCGTTCAACGTCGTCGGCGAGGACGTGCTGATCACCGGCGCCGGCCCGATCGGCATCATGGCGGCCGCGATCGTCCGCCATGTCGGCGCGCGCCACGTCGTGATCACCGACGTCAATGACTACCGGCTCGCGCTCGCCGCGAAGATGGGCGCGACGCGCGCGGTCAACGTCGGCCGCACGAGCTTGCGCGACGTGATGAAGAGCCTGCGGATGACCGAGGGCTTCGACGTCGGGCTCGAGATGTCGGGCTCGCCGCAGGCGTTCACGCAGATGCTCGAGCACATGAACCACGGCGGCAAGGTCGCGATGCTGGGCATCCCGCCGCCCGGCATGGCGATCGACTGGAACCACGTGATCTTCAAGGGCCTCGAGATCCGCGGCATCTACGGCCGCGAGATGTTCGAGACCTGGTACAAGATGGTCGCGATGCTGCAGAGCGGCCTCGACCTGTCGCCGATCATCACGCACCACTACGCGATCGACGATTACGCGGCGGGGTTCGCGGCGATGATGTCCGGCGAAAGCGGCAAGGTGATCCTCGATTGGGCCGCGTGAGCACAATTCAACGCTCCCCGTTGCCCCCGGGGGTCCCCTGAGTGTGGGATAGCGGGCGACGGAAGCTCGAGCTCCAGTAATCCGCGATGCCCGCCTCCAGCCCGAATCGTGGTCGGAAACCTAACTCCTCGCGCGCGCGGCGGATCGAGAGTTTGCCGATCCGGTAATTGGGCAGATCGCGACGCTCGTTGAAGGTCACCTCAACAAGCGTCCCGGTCACGCGCCGCACCATTTCCGCAGCTTCCGCCAGAGTGTGCATCTCGTCGGCGGAGATGTTGAATACACGCGAGGATAGGCTTCCAGCCTCCATCGCCAGCGCGATGGAGTCGCACACATCGTCGATGTGCACGTACTGGCGCAGCGACGCGCTCGCCTGCGGGATGCGGCAAGCGCGGCCCTCGGCCGCCGACGCCAGCATCTCGCGAATGAAGCATTCAGTCGTCCGGCCCGGACCATACACGTGCGTGAAGCGCAGCGCCACCGCATCGAGTCCGTATTGGCCAGCGAACGCGTGCATCAGCCCCTCGATGGCGAGCTTCGACCCCCCGTAAACGGAGATGGGCTGGGGATATTCCGTTTCGCCGTGCTCCAATCCATGGTCGCGATCGGGCCCATACACCATCAGTGTCGAACAAAGCACCAGACGACGACATGCATTGCGAAGCGCCATCTCGAGCACGGCCATCGTGCCGCCGACATTCACGTCGAAAATGCGCTGCGGATTGTCCGTCTCTACCATGAAGCCCGAGATCCCTCCTGCATGGAGCACGTAGTCAAATCCGGACTGCTGCCGCATCGCCGCTGCGCCGTCCGGGGAGCCGAGATCGAGCGGGATGTATTCGTCGCAAAGGCCGTGCTGCGCGTGCGGCTGGATGTCGACTCCGACAATTCGGGCGTCGTTCTTGCTCTTGAGACGTGCCGCATAGCGGGCCCCGATAAAGCCGTTGATGCCGGTGATCAGAATCTTCATTCTTGCTCCGCTGAGCGCGCGACACGCGAGCTATACTCAGTAAAATCCGCCATCATCGGAGAACGGGAGGAGCGGTGAAGAACGCGGTCGTAGAACTGGAACGCAAACTGGACGGCTTGCTCGCGGGTTTGCTGCGCGAGACGCGCGGCAGCCGCAGCACGCTGCGAATCGACGATGCCGCCCGCGGCTGGAACGTCGATTTCGTTTGTGCGGAGGCTTTGCAGCCCGGAGTCAAATCGCTTCGCGGCAATGGATCGATCGACCAGCGCGCCGCAGAAACAGTCAAATGGATGGCGAAGTACAAGCGTAATCTTGTCCAACCGGACCTCACCAACAATCCCGACCCGGCGCCACCGCCAGCCCTGATGAGCAGCTACGCCGCGAAGGCGCAGATGCTCGGCCCGCTGCTCAATAGCGAGGGATACCTCAGCGGCTGGATCTCGGTGCATTACGTAGACGGCACGCACGCCTTCTCGCCCGACGAGGAGCGCGCGCTCGACCGGGCGCGCGCCGAGGTATCGCGCCTTACCGGCATATCGAAGTAAGCGGCCCGCGGCTGCTCTCGCCTCGCCGCGGCGTTGCGCCCACGCACCGGTGAACGCCAGCGGCACGTGGGCCACACGATCATGGCAGGATCCAACCGCCATCAACCACGAGAGTGTGCCCGGTGACGTAAGCGCTGGCGTCGCTGGCCAGGAACACGAACGCATTGGCGATGTCGTCCGGCTGACCGAAGCGTCCGAGCGGAATGCGTTTCAGCGCCTCGGCGTACTCCGCGGGTTTCGTCAACAGGTGCCGGTTGATCGCGGTCAGCGTGCGGCCTGGCGCCACGCAGTTGACGCGAACCCCGTGCTTTCCCCATTCGAGCGCCGCGGTCTTCACGAACTGCGAAATGCCGGCTTTGGTCGCGGCATACACGGCGCGGAACTCCGCGCCGTTGAGGGTGACCTGCGAGCCGGTGTGCACGATTACGCCACGCTTGCGATCAACCATGCCTGCGCCGATGCAACGGCTGAGCGCCATCGCCCCGGTAAGATTGATCGCCACGACACGCTCGAGATCGTCCCACTTGAGATCTAGCAACGGCTCGTAGAGCAGCACGCCCGCGTTGTTGATCAGCACGTCGATCTCGCCCACCGCGGCCGCAAGCACCTCTACCGAAGCGATTTGCATCTGATCGAACGCGACGGCCCGCAAGGACTGCGGGCGCTCGCGTGCGAAGTCCTCGAGCGCCTCGACATTGCGGTCGGCTATATAAACCGTCGCGCCAAGGTCGGCGAAGCGCGCAGCAGTCGCATGTCCAATGCCGCTTGCCGCCCCGGTGACGCAGACCTTCTTGCCGGAGAAGTCGAACAGATCCGTAAATACATTGCTGCTCATTCGCGGCTCCGCTCAATAGCCCACGAGCTTGGGCAAGAACAGCACGATCGGCGGGACGAGCATGCACACGAACAGCACCGCGTACTGAACGATGATGAACGGCCACACCTCGCGGATGATGTCGACCACGTTGACGCGCCAGATGCCGGAGGCCACGAACAACAGCACGCCGACCGGCGGCGTGATGCTGCCCAGCGTGATGTTCATCACGAACAGAAAACCGAAATACACCGGATCGAGGCCGTACTGCGTCGCGATCGGGCTGATGATCGGCACCAGCATCACATAGGCCGCGTTCGACTCCATCACCATGCCGACGAAGATCAGCAGGAGCTGCACGATGAACGTGAACATCAGCGGATTGGTCGTGAGCGAGTGCAGCCACTCGCCGATCTGCACGCCGACCATTTCTGCGGTCAGCAGGTAAGTGACCTGAGAGGCGAACGCAATGAGGGCGCCGACGATCGCGCTCACGATGCCGGCGTTGAGCAGCGCCACAGGCAGGTCCGAAAGACGCAGCTTTCGGGTCACGAAGAACCCGATCAGCAACGCGTAGACGACGGCGATTGCCGCGCCCTCGGTCGCCGTGAAGACGCCGCCGATGATGCCGCCGATCACGATGACGGGCATCATGAACACGATGAACGAGCGTCGCGTCTGCACGAAAACGTTGCGCCAATTGAAGCCCTCGCCCGTGAGCGGGTACTTGCGTTTGTGCGCGTAATACGTGGTCAGCGCCATCATCGCGAGCCCGAGGAAGATGCCGGGAACGATGCCGGCAATAAACATCGCACCGACGGACACCTGTTCGGCGAGGATCGCGTAGACGATCATGCCCGCGCTGGGCGGGATGATCGGACCGAGGCACGAGGACGCAGCCACGAGTGCCGCACCGAACGGCTTGCCGTAAGCCTTCGAAAGGGCCGGACCCAGCGTTCCTCCCAGCGCCGTCGCGTCCGCCACCGCCGTGCCGGAAACCGACGAGAGTCCCATCGCCGCCACGACGGTCACGTGGCCGAGCCCGCCCTTGACGCGACCCACGACGGCATTCGCCCATTCGATGAGGCGCTCCATGATGCCGCCGCGCAGCAGCAACTGTCCTGCCAGCATGAATAGCGGAATCGCCATCAACGGGAACGAGTCGATTGAGTTGACCATTTTCCCGGCGAGCTGGATCGGCGGGAAGCCGCCGACGAGGATCCCCGCGAGGCCTGCGAGACCGAGCGCGAATGCGAGCGGCATGCCGAGCACGCCGAACACGACGAAGACGACGACGATGGTGAGGATCATGTCTCGCTCAGGTGGTCGCTCGCCGCCTCTCCGGTCATCAGGATGCGGGCCACGTGCAGGCACGTGTGGATCTGTCCGATCGCCATGCCGACATAGAACAAACCCACGCTCAACGCGATCCCCGGCATCATCTGGTCCCACGTGCCGTGCGCGAGCTGGATGCCGTAGTACGCTGCGACGGCGGACAGGATCAGCATGAATACAGCGTTGAACATCAGCGCAGCGCGCTTGGCTCGCGGCCCGAATCGGTACACGACGAGATCGATGCCGACGTGGGCGTTGTAGCGAATGCCGAGCGGGATCGACAGCATGAGCACCCAGATGAAGCAAAGGCGCGGGATGTCCCAACCCCATCTGAGCGAGTCATTGAGCACGTAGCGGTAGAACACCTGGAGAACGACGACTGTCGTCAGCACCGCCATCGCCGAAATGATCACCCAAGAGACGGCCCGGTCGATGGTGTCGAGCAGCCGTTGGTACCGCTGGAGAAGAGTGGAGGACATCCCGTTGTCGTGTCGACGCGTTATTGGAAGCGACGGTCGACGGCGCGACCGGACAGCCGCGCCGTCGATTCGCGCGGGCTCACTGCGACGATTGGCAGCGCTTGATGGCGGCTTCGGCGAGGTCCATCACCTTGTCGCCGAGCTTCTGCCGCATCTGCTGATAAACCGGACGCGTCGCCTCACGGAATTTCTCGAGCTCGGCCGGCGAGAGCTCGGTGTATTGCATGCCACCCTTGATCAGACCCTCGCGCGCGGTCTTGTTCTCGCGCTCGGAAATCGCGCGCTGCTCGGCGACTGCAGTCGCCATTGCCCGCTGAACGGCATTCTGCTGGTCCGGCGTGAGCTTCTCGAACGCCGCCTTGTTGACCATGTACCCCGACCAGTCGAAGAAGTGCCCTGTGTTCGAAAGATACTTCTGCACTTCGTTGAATTTGCGCACGAGCATGTTGTCGTACGGGTTCTCCTGCCCGTCGACGACTCCTTGCTGCAGCGCCTGGTACAGCTCCTTGATGTCGATCGGAGTGGGATTCGCGCCGAGCGCACGGAACGTAAGCTCCCACGCTTCGCCGGAGGGCGTGCGGATCTTCAGGCCCTTGATATCGTCGACCGACTTGATCGGCCGCTTGTTGTTCGTGACGTGCCGCGCGCCGATGTTCCCCCAGCCGATGATCAGCACGCCCTTATCCGCCATCGTGGCTTCCATGTACCGACCGAAGTCGCTGTCGATCTCGCAGAACGCTTGCTTATATGAGGTGGCCGCGAACGGCAGCGTTGCCGCACCGACTTCCGGCGCCAGCTTGTCGTAGAAGCTCAAGCCGCCCCAGGCCATCTGGATCTGGCCGGTCCGAAGCTGGTCGACCTGCTCGAAGGCGCCACCCAGCGTGTTGTTGGGAAAGAGATCGACCTGGATCGTATTGTTCGAAAGCCTCGCAACCTCTTTCTTGAACGTCTCCATCGCCACCGACGTCGAATGCGCCGCCGGGAACGACCCGCTCGCGCGCCAGCGCACCTGCTGCGCGTCCGCCTGGGTCAGAGCGCACAACAACGCGCTTGCGGCGATTGCTGCAAGCGCCGATTTCTTCATCGTCGAATTCATCGTTTCCTCACAGTTTGCCAACAATGTCTCGAGTTGGAATGGCCGGCGCGTCGCGGCATTGCCGGCCCGTTGGTTACGGGATGTACGCCGGGAACCCCGAGCCATCGTCCCCGAACGACGACGGCCTGGTTGGGAAACTGCGCTCGGGCGCCGGTCGCGCGCTCTCTTCCTGTGCGACGAGGCGCTCGTACGAACGCTCGATGCTTGTCGGATCGAGATCTTCGGTGATGAACACGAGGCATGCGCCGCAAGGCGGCGGCTGCGCAAGATCCAGATGCACCGGCGGATGGAGAAAGCGCCTTACGCCGTGCACGGCGATCCACGTTCCGCGCCCCGCATCGAAGAGAACGCCCTTGGTGCGCAGGATGCGATCGCCGTGCACAAAAATCAGCCGACTCAACCAGACCGCAAGGCGCGGCCACGAAGCGGGCGCAGTTCCTCGGATGACGGTGCTGTGAACGCGATGCGCGTCGTATGTGGTGCCTGCCGGCAAATCCAACCGATGCAGCAAGCCCCCCGCATCGCCGTTGCGCTGTTCCCACTGCTCGAGCCATTGCCGGACCTCAGCGCCGCTTCGCGGTAGCATTTGCGCGAGCGGATTGAGCGCGGTCACGGCACGCTCGACGACGACCGCCGAGTCGTCGTCGGTGAGATCGCGCTTCGTGATCACGATCGCATCGGCTGCCGTGATCTGCCGCACGGTCTCGGTCCTGTCGCCGCCCGGTACACCGTCGATTGCACCGACGCTGCAGATCAACGATCCGATCCGAAAGTGCGCGGTCAGGCTGGGCTCCGAGCGAAGCGTTTGCAGGATGGGCAGAGGGTCGGATATGCCGGAGGTTTCGATCAGGATGCGCCGGAACGGCCTGGAGATCGGCCGCAGCGCGAGGAGCTGCATCAACGTGGACACGAGGTCGGTGCGGATCGTGCAGCACACGCAGCCGCCCTGCAGCACGACCGTGTCTTCCGAGCGCGCCTGGACGAACAGCTGGTCGAGCGACACTGCGCCGAACTCGTTGACGATGACGGCGGTGTCGGGCACCAGGCCTGCTTGCAGCGTTTTGTTTAGAAGCGTCGTCTTGCCGCTGCCCAGCGCGCCCGTGAGCACGTGAACCGGGATGAGCGCTGACGCGTCCATCATCGCTCCAGAGGATCGGCAATCGTGACGTGGCGCCGCTCGAGCAAATGCCAGAGTTGCGTCAGGCTCGACACGAGTTCCGTGCCGCCGGTGGGAAATTCCACGAGGAAACCGAAATGGGGATTGGCGGTGACCTTGATGCGTGACTCCGCAAGCAGCGTCGTAAGCTCCGCGGCGGTCGCTGCAGCCTCACGCTGCAACCGCCATCGCATTTCGCTACCCACGAGCCCCTCCTGCTCCCATGCAGGACCTTGACCGAGCGCGCCGCAAAGGCTGCACATGATCAGTCGGACCCCCGAAACACCCGAATTGGGGGAATCGTGTTTTCGCGCACTTTACTTCCTTTCCCCTGCCGCAAGGAAACGTCATCCGGGCGGCGGATTGCGACGCTTGAAGTCCTCTGCGATTTCCTCGAACGGAACCCATCGCACGCCCGGGTGCGCGGAAATGTGGGCGATGATGCGCTCCAGCATAAGCAGGACCTGCGGTCGTCCGGAAACATCGGGATGAACAGTCAGGGTGAATGCGGCGTAGTCCATCTCCCTGTACACCCAGTCGAACTGATCGCGCCAGATCTCCTCGAGCTGGCGCGGATTCACGAAGCCGTGGCTGTTGGGTGCCTTCTTGATGAACATCATCGGCGGCAGATCGTCGAGATACCAGCTCGCCGGTATCTCGACCAGGCGCGTCCGCCGGCCGCGCACCAGAGGCTTCATCCAATGCGCGGCGGGTTTCGAATAATCGATCTTCGTCCAGGTATCGCCCGCGCGCAGGTAGTACGGCGAGAAGTCGTCGTGCATGAAGCTGTGGTCGTAGACGATGTCCTTAGCGAGCAGTAGATCCGCGGTGACGGGGCTGACCTCCCACCACGGGGCGACATATCCGCGTGGAGCACGGCCGGTCAGACGCCGCACGAGGTCGATCGTCTTGTCGAGCACCGCTTCCTCCTGCTCCGGCGTCATCACCATCGGATTTTCGTGGCTATAACCGTGCAAGCCGATCTCGTGGCCGGCATCGGCGACCAACTTGATCTGCTCGGGAAAAGTCTCGATCGAGTGCCCCGGCACGAACCACGTGACCTTAATGTTCAGCCGATCGAACAACTTGACGAGCCGCGGAACGCCGACTTCGCCCGCAAACACGCCACGCGAAATATCGCTTGTCGAGTCCTCGCCGCCATAGGAACCGAGCCACCCCGCAACCGCATCCACATCGACACCGACGGAACACATGATCTGCTTTGCCATCCGCCTCCTCCTTCCGATCAAAACTTGTCACGATGCGCAAGGCGCAGGCAGCGGCTCAGTGTCCTGTGCTGCAATCCGGCCGATGCATTCACTCGCTTCCCGTGCCAACGACAGCAGCTCAGCGTCGCGACCACGCCGTCCAATCAATTGAACGCCGATCGGCAATCGGTTCGCTCCCTTGCCCGCGGGAACGTTGAGGCAGGGGACATGCAGCATGGTCCACACGCGGTTGAAGACGGAGTCGCCATTGGCGTGTCCCAACGGCGCCTCTCCGGTTGCGCTGTACGTCAACACCGCGTCGAACCCGTCGAAGAGCCGGTCGAGGTCCTCGGACGCGGTGCGTTGACGTTCGTATGCGCTGGCAAGATCGGCCGTGCGCACCGAGCGCCCCGCCTCTATGGCCAACCGCGTCGCTTCACTGATCGCGCTGCGATGATGCGCGTATTCGTACGACAACGACTGCGACAACTCGGCGTTGAGGATCGTCATGCAGTCGGTGGGCAGCCGGTCGAATCGGGCTGGCAGGTCCATCGGAACGACGCGGTATCCGCCGGACGCGAGCGCATCGGCGGCACGCTCGAGAATCCTCTCCGCGTCCCGCTCTACGTGTCCCCATCCCGACGCGCGGCAGAAACCGATCGTCTTCGTGCCTGCGTGAGCCGGTTTTGTCCGCGGCTGCAACGCGAGTGCCGAGAAGAAAAACTCGAGGTCGATCACGCTGCGGGCGAACAAGGCCACCGTGTCGAGCGACGGCGCAACCGCCTTCATGCCGCCGACCGGCAAACGGCCGTACGTGGGCTTGAATCCGAACACGCCGCAGTACGAGGCCGGGCGTATCGCCGAGCCGCCGGTCTGGCTCCCGAGCGCGAGCGGCACGAATCCGGCGGCAACCGCCGCTGCAGATCCGCTTGACGAACCCCCGGGGCTGTAGCGGACATCGACGGGATTTGCCGTCGGGCCGAGAACGACATGCGCGAATTCCGACGTCACTGTCTTTCCGAGCAGCACAGCTCCGGCGGCACGTGCGCGTGCGACACATTCGGCGTCGCGCGCGGGCTTGCGGCCGCGATAGATCGCGGAGTTGTATTCCGTCGGGAAATCGCAGGTGTCGAAAATGTCCTTCACCGCAAGCGGAATTCCATGCAGCAGCACCGGCCGTCGATCGTCGTCTCGTTGTCGCGCCTGCTCGAGCGCCCACGCCGCATCAAGGTGTACGAACGCCTGGACCTCATGCTCGCGCGCGCGAATCCGGCGCAGCGCGTCTTCGACGATGTCGACCGAATCGATGCGCCGTGCGGCGGCGGCCGCAGCGAGCGCCTCCACGCTCATCGCGTCGAGGCCCCGCGGAAATTGTTCGCGGCGTGTCATGCTTTGATGTCGGTCGCTGAATGTGTTGTACGGCGCCGCGCCTACAACGAACCCCGCAGCAGCGCACCCCAGCCTTCGATCGCGGGTTCGACACCCACGAGGCGGCACGCCTGCCAATACGTGACGGCGATGGAGTCGATGATCGGCATGCCGAGCTCCTTCTCCATCTCTTCGACAAACGGCGTAGCGGCAAGATTGGTACATACGACCGCGATGCAGTCGGCACGGGCGGACCTCGCGTCGCGTAGCAGACGACGGATCGCATCTCCCGACGTCCTGCCGATTTCGAGATTGATGGTCAGACCGAGATGCGCTTCGGCCACGACGTCGAACCCGTGCATGCCGTACACGGTGGCGATCTGCGCAGTCAGATCGCTCACGTACGGCACGGCGAGCGCGATGCGCTTGAATCCGAAGCGACGGAATACTTCGTGAAAGGCGAGCGTCGATGTCGAGGCGAGCCGTCCCGTGCGCTCGGTGACCCGCCGGCAGAACTCCTCGTCGTTCTCGACGCCCAGCCAGCTCCCCGAAGTACCGTTCCACACGATCGCATCGGCTTCGCAATCGTTGAGAAGATCCGCTGCCGTCAGGAAGTTGGCCGTCGTGAACTGCGAACTCGTTGCCGATCCGAGCGTCAGCTGTTTGACGACGATGCGCGTGAAGTGATGCGACAGCGCGTTTGCAAGCGGCAGATTCATGACGCCCGTAAGCGGCTCCAACATCGTGTTGGACGAGGGCGTTATGTGGCCGATCTTCTTGCGCCGGGAAGATACGTCGAACAGTTGCGCTGTGCCTGTCAAGGGGATCCTCCGCGGAGCAGCGTATCAGAATGCAGGGAAACCTCGTCGTCGCGTTCGATGTCGTGCATTGCCGGGGGGTTCACTTCGGCAGATTGAGCCTTATTCCAATCCGTTGCGTAGCGCGCAGCAGATGCATCTCGAGGAAGAATGCCGCACCGTCGGGGTCGTGTTGCTGAAGTGCTTCCAGAATCTTGCCGTGCTCGATCGCGGCCTCCCATCGCCGCTGTCGGCGTGAGAACGGCAGCATCTGGGTCTGCTGGAAGATCTTGTGGAACCTGTCATAAATGTCGACGAACACGCGGTTTCGAGAACAGACCATGATCGAACGGTGGAACTCGAAATCGAACGCGGTGCTCGCCATGAAATCCGATGCGCTGAGCTTCGCCTTGTACTGCGCGTGGACGAGCTTCAGCTCCGTAAGCTCTTGCTCGCTGATATTCATCGCCGCGAGCCGTACGGCCGCCGACTCCATCAGGTAGCGGTACTCGTACACTTCGTGCAGCTCGTAGCGATTCGAGAAGCGCCACGAGCTGATCGCCGCCTGCTCCGCCACGGCCGTGTCCGTAACGAAAGTTCCGCGGCCGGCAGCAGTCGACACGACGCCGAGGGCCTCCAACGTCGATAGCGCCTCGCGCAGCGAGGTGCGGCTCACATTGAGCTCGTTGGACAGTTCGCGCTGCGCGGGCAGGCGCTCGCCTGGCTTCAGCGCGTTGCGGCGAATGAGGTCCTGAATGGCGCGGACGGCCATCTCCGGCGCGGAAACCTTGTCCGACGGAGCGGCGCGGACGGAATTATCCGGAGGCGACACGTCTGCGGGTACGTTGATTTGGCCACTCGCGAAGATTTCGTTGTCCCGCACTATGCGCGACGACACGCCGCGAGTTGGACGCTTGTTGGCCGACTTCCTCGCATGCGCAAGGGCAACGCCCGTTACACCGCGAGCCATCTCAAGCCCTGTTCCACATCGTTCATGGTGTCTCGCCCGAGCAGGACGGCGAGAAGAATACGCGCCTTCACGCCGGTAAGCCGACCCGCGAACAAAGCACCCGCTCGCGCGAGGCTGGCGCCGCCGCTTCCGCCGTACACCGGGGCCACACGTCCTCGTCCGCATCGCGATGTCACGACAACGCTCACGTGCGAAGCTACCGCGCGACGAACCGCGTCCAGAATCTTGGGCGTGACGTTCCCCCTGCCGAATGCCTCGAGCACGATACCGCGGGCGCCGGTGGCGACGGCACAATCAACGAACCGGCTGTCCGCACCGATCGCCAACTTAATGAGATCCACCCGGGGATCGATTTGCCAATGTGTGAAAACACGCCGAGTCGCCGGCCGCCGGTAGAACAGCACGCGATCACCATCGATCTCGCCGGCCTTCCCGGCGTCGGGCGACTCGAAGGCAGCCAGCCGCGAGGTATGGGTCTTCACGACGTCGCGCGCGAAATGGACTTCGTTGTCGAATACCACGAGCGTTCCGCAGCCGCGCGCCGGCTCGGACGCCGCAACCCCGACGGCATCGACCAGGTTGCGTGGGCCGTCGGATTCCGGGTCGTCCGCGGCGCGCTGCGCGCCGGTGAATACGACGGGCTTGTCCGAATCGAGCAGCAGATCCGCCAGAAACGCGGTCTCTTCGAGCGTGTCGGTGCCATGCGTCACGACGACGCCGGTGATGTCGCGCTGCTTCAGGCAGGAATCAATCTTCTTCACCAACTCGAAAGCCATCTCGAGGTCCATCTCGAAGCTTGCAATGTTCAATGCGTCCTCGATGACGACCTCGACGCCCGCGAGCCGTGTCGCCACGCCCGCTGCGAGCTCGCTACCCGATGAATCAACTCGCACATCCTGCGTGGCTTCGACAAAGCGTGAGGCGATGGTGCCTCCGGTCGCCAGCAGCTGGATCCTGGGGACAATCTCGTTGGTGGGTCTGTTCATTGCCGTTTCAGCGATTCGATCTCAGCGGTCCTCTTACGACTTCTGTTGAAAGCGACATCAGACGTTACCCGCGATCGCCTCATCCGCCAGCGAGTTGTCGACAGCGCTTTCGAAGCGCAGCTTGGTTCGGATCAGACCTCCGGAGATCAGCGCGCCTTGCAGCCGTTCATAGCCCGATCTGGGCAGACGCGGGTCGGCACCCCATATGCCGAGACCCTTGTACCGGGCAATCGCGCGAACCAGACGCGGCTGGGGAACGCTTGCAAAGTAAGGCGTGATCGCGTCAGCGATCTCCTCGGGTGGCGAGCGGTGCAGCCATCCTTGCGTCGCAAACACCGCGCGCGTCATCGCCAGGAGCGCATCGCGGTTTCCCGCGAGGAACGAGCGTCGGGTGTATAGAGACGTGTAGGAGGTGTGACCGCGAAGCGCCGCCGCATGCCAGATATGGCCACTGTTCGTTTCGACGAGCTCTTCTGCAAACGGCTCCAGTGTCTGAATGACGTCCAGTGCGCCTTCGCGCAGCGCGGCGACATTGTCGCTTATGTCGCGATCAAAGCTGACCGTCAGATCGGCCGGGTTCACTCCATCGCGTCGCAAGTCCTCCTGGAGACACTGCCATGGTGTCGGCACCTCGCGCACCGCTCCAATGCGCGCATCGCGCAGATCGCTCAAGCGGAAGTCGCCGCGTGGTCTTGCACCAACGAGCAAGAACGGATCACGTGTCACCGCTTCGCAAAAGCACACCAGATCGAGCCCGCCGTTGCGGTCGTGATCGACCATCAGCCGCATTGGTCCGCCCCACGCCACGTGCACTTCCCCCGCAAGCACACCGCGCACAGCATCGGCAGGAGCGCCGGCGCGCTTGAATTCCACGTCGACGCCGGCACTGCGATACGCATCGCGCGTGAGCGCGACGTAGAACGGCGCGTAGAACAGCGCTCGCTGCGTTTCCTGAAGGACGATCGGCACGGGTCGCTACGGGTCTGGTCTGACCAGTTTTACCCGGTTTGTGCTGCGCCGTCAATTGATGGCGCGCAGCGGCCGGTGTCGCCTACCACGAGGAATAAGCCGCACGCGGCAGGATTTTGTTGACGCATGCAAAAGGCGCTGACTATACTGCGCTGGCCATACTGGTCAGACCGGTTGCAGCCCCGCCCTTTTGGCGCTATCGAACGCACTCGTTGGCGCCGCCCCACCCGAGGAGGTATTCCATGGCATGGCATTCCGCTCGCATTTACGTCGTCTTCGGCCTCTGCCTGCTTGCTGCACCACTGTACGCCGGCGCCCAACCAATCGTATTGCGCATGGGCGGCAATTTCCCCGCCAACCATGGGTCCAGCGTGTCGTTCGAGAAGATCTTCAAGCCGGAAGTCGCGCGCCTCACCAACGGTGCGCTGCGAATCGACCTTTTCCCCGGCAGCCAGCTCGGCAGCTCCAACGAACAGGTCGATCAGATCGTGTCCGGGCAGGTGCCTCTGATGTGGTCGGGGCCCAACATCTTCAGCCGCCTCGCGCCGGAGCTCGAAGCGTCCGAGTTGCCGTTCGCTGCCGCGAGCGATGCGCAAGCGGCGTGCGTGATCGACGGCGAGCTCGGCAAGCACCTCGCCGACAAGCTGGCCGAGAAAGGCGTTCTCATCCTTGGGTGGGAATACAACGGCCTGCGCTATATCACCAACAACAAGCGGCCGATCAATACTCTCCAGGACCTGAAGGGCTTGAAGATCCGCGTGCCGGGCAGTGACCAGTGGATGAATACGTTTCGCGCGCTCGGTGCGAACCCGACGCCGCTCGACATCGCCGAGGTCTACCAGGCGCTGCAGCAAGGCGTGGTCGACGGACAGGAGAATCCGCCGGAAAACATCCTCGTAAACAATTTCCAGGAGGTCCAGAAGTACATCACGAAGACCGGTCACTTCTTCTCCTGGGTGCTGATTCTCGCGAACAAGAAGACCTTCGAGTCGCTCAAGCCCGAGTACCAGCAGGCAATCAGGACCGCGATGCAATCCGCGGTGCAGGATCAGCGGCGCGCCTCGGGGACCACCAACGAGGACGCCTTGAAAAAGCTCCAAGCGAAGATGCAGCTCAACGTTCCCAGCAAGGAAGCGCTTGCCGAGATGCGCAAGGCGACCCTGCCCGTGTACGACCTCGTGCGCAAGCGTGTCGGCGACAGGACGATGGAAATCGCTCAAAGGTCCATCGAAGCGTGCAGCAGCCGCTGACGCCACGCGCGCAGATCGCTTGTCCACGTCTCGTCGCGCCGCCGCGGTGCTGGCAATCACCGCGGCGGCGTGACCCGCAGATCGAGACCAGCGTGCAAACTTTCGGAGCTTGATGCGATGACTGCAACGCGCCTTTCCAGCCCCGCGCGGCGCTCGGCGTTCCTGCGCCGCTACGATGCGGTTCTCGACGGGGTCGACAAGGCGGTCTCACTGGTCATCATCATCGCAATGGCGGTGCTCACCACCGTCATCTGCGTGCAAGTGTTCTACCGTTACGTGCTGAACAGCTCGATCGACTGGAGCTGGGACGTGCCAAGGCTGTGCTTCATCTGGATGGGCCTGCTGGCGATTCCCCTCGGATTGAAGCGCCACGCGCACGTCGGCATCGACCTCCTGCTCGGATCTTTTCCGCGCCCATATCAAAAGCTGATCATGCGCATCAATCTGCTGTTGATGGGCTCGATGATGGCCTTCGTCGCCGTCTACGCGGTGCGTCTCGCTCACACGACATGGCCGCAGCTGCTGACGACGATCGACGTAAGCGTGGGCGTGCTCTACATCGGCCTCCTGATCTGCTCGCTGCATTGCATCCTGCACATCGTCCGGCAGTTGATCGACGTGCCGCCGGTGGGGGCGATCGAGGGTGAGCTCGAATGATTCTCGCGATCATCATCGTCTTCTTCGTCCTCGCGACGTTCGGGATGCCGATCGCGTTCACGCTGGGCATCGCATCGTTCGCCGGGGCGTCGGCCGGCGGGCTCGATCACATGCAGATCGCCACCAAGATCATCTACTCGCTCGACAAGTTTCCCCTGATGGCGATCCCGCTGTTCATGCTTGCCGGACAATTCATGCTTCGCGGCGGCATCATGGAGCGGATCATCGATCTCGCCAACGCCGTCGTCGGCCGCGTGCACGGTGGGCTCGCGCAGGTTACGGTCGTCGCCGCGATGGGTCTGTCCTCGGTCTCGGGCAGCGCGATGGCGGATGCGACGGCCCTTGGTGGAACCCTCGGTCCCGCGCTGACGAAGGCCTACGGCAAGAAGTTCGGCGCGTCGCTCGTCGCCGCAGCCTCGAATCTCGGCCCGATCATCCCACCAAGCGCCGGCATGATCGTCTACGCCATCATGGCAGGCGGCACGGTCTCGGTCGGCGGTCTGTTCATCGCCGGAATCATTCCGGGAATTCTGCTCGGATTCTCGATGATGGCGCTATGCGCCTACTACGCTCGCCGTCACAAGTTTCCGCTCACCGGCAGCAAGTTCGAAGTCCGCAACGTCCTGCGCGAGCTGCGCCGATCGATCATCGTGTTCCTGATGCCGATCCTGGTCATCGGCGGGATCATCGGCGGTGCGTTCACGGCCACGGAAGGCGCAGCGATCGCTGTGCTGTATGCGCTCCTCATCGGTTTTTTCATCACCCGCAAGCTGAAGCTCTCCGACATCCCCATCTCGTTGCTGAACGCCGGCATCATCACTGGCGTGCTCGCCGCGCTGATCGCCTTTTCCTCTACGGTCACCTATCTTTTCACCGTGGGGCTGGTCGGAGCATGGCTCACCGAGTCCCTGAAGGGCATGACGAGCAGCCCGTTCATGTTTGTTGTCATCGTCAACCTGGTCCTGGTCGTCGTGGGCATGTTCATGGAGGCGAATGCAGCCTATGTGATGCTCGCGCCACTGCTCGCGCCCATAGCAGCCTCGTACGGAATCGACCCGCTGTATTTCGGCTTCCTTTTCGTGATGAACATCACGCTGGGCGGTATCACGCCGCCGGTCGGTATCCTGCTGTTCGTCGCGTCCAACATCTGGAAGCTTCGAATGGGGCAGATGATCGCGGGCATCTGGCCGTGGATCATTTTGCAATACGCGATGCTGGCGTTGTTCATGATGTTTCCCGCCGTGATCCTGTTTCTGCCGCGGGCGCTCGGCTATTGACGGCGAATACTCATGGCCATCGATTACCATTTGATCATCGAGCTCGCGCGCGAATACTATGGCATTCGCGCGACCCCGGAGCGAGCGTCGGAGATCGCAGCCGAAGTCAACGCCCTGAACGATAGCGTGCGCGCCGCAGCGAAGGGGTTACCCTTCGACTGCCGGCCCGACGAGTTCGTGACGACGCTCCTTGCGCTCGGCGCACGGTCAGAAGGACCCGAATGAGCGAAGGCGTGCTCCATTTACCGCTTTGCGAACTCGCTGCGCTCATCCGCGCAGGCGAGATTTCCTCGACCGAAGTCACGCAGGCAAGCATTGCCGCGGCCACGCGGCTCAACGGCGAGCTGGGCTGTTTTCTGTCCATCGACGCCGACGAGGCACTCGCCGCCGCCCGAACCGCCGATCGCGAGATAGCGGACGGCGTGCACCGCGGACTGCTGCACGGCGTTCCTCTCGCCCACAAGGACATGTTCTACCAGGACGGCAAGCCGTCGACCGGAGGCTCGAAGATCAGGCGCGATTTCGTGGCCGAAACCACCGCGACGGTCATTCACCGGCTGCGCCAAGCCGGCGCGATCGCCGTGGGTCGATTGGGCATGTCCGAATTCGCGGCGTGGCCAACGGGACACAACGATCATTACGGTACGCCGCGCAATCCGTGGAACACCGCTCACATCACCGGCGGGTCGTCGAGTGGCTCCGCGTGTGCCGTGGCCGCGCGCATCGTCTACGCATCGCTCGGGTCGGACACGGGGGGCTCGATTCGCGTGCCGGCGGGCATTTGCGGTGTCGTAGGACTGAAACCCACGTACGGCCGGGTGAGCCGCCAGGGCGCATTACCGCGCGTATGGTCCCTCGATGCCGTCGGGCCGATTGCGCGTACCGTGCGCGATGCAGCGCTGCTGCTCAACGCTGTTGCGGGACACGATCCGCTCGATGCAGCGTCGAGCGAGGTTGCGATCAGCGACTATTGTCCGGCTGAGAACGCACGTATTGCCGGACTGAGAATTGCGGTCCCGACGCATAGCCTGTACACCGATGCCGAGCCGGAGATCCTCGACAAGCTCGAAAATGCTCTCGCGATCTTCCGGAACCTCGGCGCAACGGTGCAGCGCATAGCGATCCCCGAGCCGACGCGCCTTTACGCGCTGGCCGATGTGATCGGCAAGGTCGAAGCGGCCGCGCTGCACGCCGAGTGGATCCGCGAGCGGCCCGACGACTACCAGACCGCCGTGCGCACGCGCATCGAGTCCGGCCTCTACATTCCCGCCGTGCGTTATCTCGAGGCGGTGCGTCTGCGCAGTCTCGTGCTCAAGGAATTTGCCCAACAGGTGTTCGAGAAAGCCGATGTCCTGTATCTACCGACGCTCACCACGCTCACGCCGACGATCGCCGAAACTGCCTTCACCGACACGGAGCTCGCGCCAAAGATCATTTCGCGCATGACGCAAGCGACGCGGGCGATCAATTACCTCGGGCTACCGGCAATCAGCATCCCATGCGGCTTCACCGCGACCGGGTTACCGACCGCCTTCCAGATCGTCGGGAGGCCTTTCGACGAGTCGACGCTGCTGCGTGCGGGTCACGCGTACGAATCGGCCACGAGTTGGACGCAACAGGCACCACCCGTTTGCAGCAGCGCCGACGATTGGCGCGTCGCGCGCAGCGGCAACGTCGCGCAGGTCTGACTCGATTCGGAAACGGCTCATCACGATGCGCGGACTTTCAGGCAAGACAGCCATCATTTCCGGCTCGTCGCGCGGGATCGGCAAGGCAATCGCGCTGCGGCTCGCGCGCGAAGGCGTTGCCGTGTTCATCACCGCCGAGCAAGTCAGCGACGAGCTCTTGCGCGCGCGGACGGAATGCGAACAGCTCGGCCGCGTGCAGCATGGCGCCTTCGACCTGCAGCAGCCGGGAGCCGCCGAGGCGATGGTCGAAGCGGCGCTCGAAGCCTTCGGTCGCATCGACATTCTGGTCAACAACGCCGGCATCCGCGGGCCCGGATCGTTCGGTCAATTCAGCCATGCCGAGTTCGACCAGGTCGTCGCGGTCAACCTGCGTGCGGCGTTCTTCGCGAGCCAGGCCGTGATCCCGGCGATGAAAGCGCAAGGCGGCGGCCGCATCATTCACGTTGCGAGTCAGCATGGCATCGTCGCGAACGAAGGGCGCGCGCTGTACGGGATGACCAAGGCGGCCCTGGCCTATCTCGCGCGCGCAATGGCCTACGAGCTCTCACCGTTCAACATTCTCGTCAATGCGGTCAGCCCCGGGCCGATCGCGAGCGAGGCCTATCAGCAGCGCGCCGCCGCAGATCCGGAATTCGCGCGCCGGCGTTTGAGCTATATACCGCTCGGCCGCGTGGGCGAGCCGGACGAAGTGGCGGCGACCGTCGCGTTCCTTGCCTCCGACGAGGCGACGTTCATCCAGGGCCACAACCTGGTGGTGGATGGTGGGTACATCATTCACTGATGGATCGCACTCCTGAAAACGTCCTGGTGACGGGCATCGCCGGTTTCATCGGCCTGCCGGTCGCGCAGCGGCTCGCCGAACGCGGCGCGCAAGTGATCGGCCTCGATCTCGTTGCGCCGGAGCTATCGTTTGCGCGCTGCCATGCCGTCATCGGCGACTTTTGCGACGCCGAACTGCTCACGACGCTGATCGATGGCCACGCGATCGACACGCTCGTGCACGCGGGCGGAATCTCCGGACCGATGCTGTCGCGCGATCACCCGATGGTCGTCTGCAATGCGAACGTGATGGGGACGATCCGTTTGCTCGAAGCCGCGCGGGTGGGTGGCGTCGAACGGTTCGTCTACTGCTCATCGGCGATGGCGTTCGGCAACACGCCGCCGGCGCCCGTGCCCGACGATGCACCGCTGCAGGCGCACGATCTCTATGGGGCAACCAAGGGCGCGAGCGATCTTCTGTTGCGCGCCTACCGGATGCAATACCGATTGGACGCCGTCTCGCTGCGAATCTCCAACGGATACGGACCGAGGCGGCGCACCCGCTGCGCGATCCGGACCATGATCGAGAATGCACTGGACGGCACGCCCACGCATATGACGTGGGGCGGCGGGTACGGACGCGCGTATCTGTACGTCGACGATGCCGTCTCGGCGATCGTGGCAGCCGTGCGCGCGCAGCGCATCGAGCAGTGGGCGTACAACGTCGCCGGAGACAAGTTCACATTGATGGATGAAGTTGCGCAGGTGGTACGCTCGTTGATCCCTGGCGCGCGCATCACGATGCAACCCGGCGTGGACGACCTCGGCTATCGACGCGAGGCGCTCGACATCTCCGCGGCGAAGCGCGATCTCGGATGGCAGCCGCAATTCCCACTCGAGCGCGGCATTGCCGCTTACGTCGACTGGATCAAGGCTGAACGTCGCGCATTGGGGAATCGTTGAATGGCTGTGAAGATCCAGACAATCGAGGCGATCCCGCTGCGGCTACCGTTTGCCCAGAGGTTCGGCGCCGCGAACGTCGGTGCGAAGGCGAGCGTCGATGTTGTCATCGTGAAGATCCGGTCGACCGACGGTGTGGTCGGCATCGGCGAGACTCAGGCGTGGCGGCGCCAGGGCAGCGCCGAAGTGCTGGCGAACACCGTGCGCGTCATCACGGACCTCTTCGCTCCGAGACTCATTGGCCGCTCTCCATATCACATCGACGCCATCATGAAGGACCTCGCGGACACGCTTCACGCGAGCTTCTACCCACAGGCTGCAGTCGGCGACGCGCTGCACGACCTGGCTGCACGGTCGCACGGCATCCCGGTGTGCGAGTTCCTGGGTGGCCGGTGCCGCGACAGGATTCGCGTGGGCCTCGCGATCCTGCAGTCGGGGGACTTCGGGGCGATCTGGCCGGTTGCCGAAGATGCGCTCGCGCGAGGGTATCGCCATCTGCGGCTCAAAATCGGAGGCGATCTCGAGGACGATGTAGCGAAGTTCCGTTCGCTGCGCAAGGAAGCGGGCGATACGATCGTGCTGCGCGCCGACGCGAACGGCGCATTGCGATTCGACCAGGCCTTGCCGCTGCTTCGACGGCTCGAGGAATTCCAGCTGGACATGGTGGAACAGCCCGTCGCGATGTGGGACCTCGAAGCCATGAGTGCGCTCGCGAGATCGGTGCGGATTCCGATTTCGGCGGACGAGAGCATTTCCTCCGAGCACTCGCTGATCGAGATCGTTCGTCGTCGCGCGGCGAGCATGATTCAGACCAAGATCGGCAAGAACGGCGGGCTTTTCTACTGCAAGCGCCTGTGGACCATTGCGCAGGCAGCCGGGGTCGCCGCGCTGCCGGGCAATCATCCGACGACCTCCGTGGCTGCGACGGCCATGGCGCACTTATGTGCCGCGTGGCCGTGGGAGGTGCCGGTCGGAGAATTTTCGAACGGGCCCACGGACATCCTCGCCGACGACATCGTGCAGGAACCGATGGTACTCGAGGACGGCACCGTGAAGCTGCCCGAAGGTCCCGGCCTCGGCGTCGAGCTCGACGAAGAGAAGCTCAAGCGCTACCGAGTCGACATTTAGCTTATCGCGCGGAGGTCAATCATCGACGATTGCAACGCACATCGCGTGCCGGCTGCATCGGCGTAACCCAGGAGGCATCAAGTGAACAATCCGAACACCGTCACAAAATTCGCCGCGTACGCCACGGCAACGATCTACGAGGCGGCGGGCAAGCGAGGCGAAATGGAGCCCGCCGTACGGCCGCTCGTTCCGGGAGCGCGCATGGCGGGTCGTGCCTTCACGATCCAGTGCTTCCTGGGCGATACGACCGCGGTAATTCAGGCCATCGATGTCGCGAAGCCGGGCGATGTTCTCGTCATCGACATCGGCGGGACCGATCGCGCCACGGCGTGGGGATCCTCATCGTCGGGGGCAGCGAGGAAACGCGGCATCGCGGGCGTCGTCACCAACGGCTCCGCGCGCGATCTCGACGAGATGCGTGCCGTAGGTCTGCCGGTGTATGCCACGGGCGTCTCGGTGCGGGGAACGGCCAAGCACCACCAGGGCGTCATGGGCGTACCCGTGTCGGTCGGCGGTGCGGTAGTCAAGCCCGGTGACATCATCATCGGCGATGCGGATGGCGTTGTGGTTATCCCGCAGGAACGGGAGGAAGAGTTGCTTGCGAAGACCATTCAACAGAAGGCGAAGGAAGACGACAAGGCCGCGCGGATCGAAAAAGGCGAATCGCTCGCCAAGATCCTGGGCATTTCCTAGCGGCGCAAGCGCGGCTCCGATGTCGATGACCCAGCCCTACACCCGCATCCTCGCCGATTTCCTCGATTGCGTGCGCTTCGATGCACTTCCGACGCACGTGATCGAGAAAGCGAAGACATTTCTGCTCGACTACATCGGCTATTCGGCGAGCGCCACCGACTCGGCGTGTGCACGCATCCTGCGCCGGGTTACCGATGAATTCGGAGGCGTGGAGGAAGCGACCATCATCGGCGGAGGGCGCACGTCGGCGGCGTGGGCGGCGATGCTCAACGGTGCGCTCGGACATATAAACGAGCTCGACGATACGCACGGTCCGACGCAGTCACACCCGGGATGCAGTGTCATTCCCGCGTGCCTTGCGATCGGCGAGCGCGTCGACTGCGACGGCAAGGCTTTTCTTGGAGCGATGGTCGCGGGCTACGACATGAGTCTGCGCGCCGGATACGCGGTCATGCCGACGCATTACACCAAGGGTTGGCATCCGAGCGGCACGGTACAAACCTTTGGAGCGGCCGTCGCCGCCGGCAAGCTGCTCGGGTTGTCCGCCATCAAGCTGCGCCACGCGATCGGTCTCGCCGGCACCCAGGCCGCGGGCAATTTCGCGCACACGAGCGTGCGCGGCATGGCGAAGGACCTCAATCCGGCGAAGGCGGCATTCAACGGCGTTCTGGCAGCGACATTGGCGCATGCGGGCTTCACCGGGTCGGTCGACGTGCTGGAGAACCGTAAAGGCTTTCTCAAGCTGTACTCGGATTCGCCTCACCCTGAGGCGCTGACCGACGCGCTGGGTGCGCCGTGGCTTATCGAGCGCGTGGCGCACAAACTTTTTCCAGGATGCCGCCACCTGCATCCATCGCGTGACGCGATCCTCGAGCTCATGCAGCGACATCGTTTCGCTGCGTCGCAAGTGTCGAGCGTTACCGCACGCATCTTTGCGATAGGCGCCCAATACGTCGACGATGCCGAACCGTGGGCCGACGGCAAAGGCATCATCGGGCCGCATTACAGCGCCCAATTCCAGATCGCGCTTACGCTGTGCCGTGGCGAAGAGGGGCTTTGGTCGTCGTTCGACGACCAGCGCGTGATGCGGGAGCTCGCCTCTGCCGAAATCCGCGACTTGATGGCACGCATCCGTGTCGTGCACGACGAGGCGCTCAATAGCTCATGGCCCGTCGGGTGGGGAACCATCGTCGAAGTCGAGCTTGACGATGGACGCAAGCTGAACGCGCGCATCGATCTGCCGCGCGGGGAGCCCGAAAATCCTCTGCGCCAGGACGAGATTCGCCGCAAGTTCGACACGCTGACCGCAAAGACGTTTGCGGACGACCGACGGCACAGGATAACGCAGACAGTCGAGCGCTTCGAAGAGGTGCGCAGCGTACGCGAGTTCGCAACGCTGCTCACAGGAACTCCCACGGCGTAAGACCTAATCGCCATGATCGATGGCAGTGGGTTTGCGACGATCTCGGAAGTTGCGCCGCTGCTCGCGCGGCGCGAACTTTCGGCGGTCGAATTAACGCGACATTGCCTCGATCGCATCGACCGCTACGACGCCGCGATTCACGCATTCATAACGCCGACGCCGGAGCTTGCACTCGCGCATGCCGAACGCACGGACCGCGAGATCGCGTCGGGCGACTATCGCGGGCCGCTGCACGGCGTGCCCTTCGCGCTCAAGGACGTATTCGAGACCGCGGGAACTCGCACCACAGGCGGATCGATGGCGTTTTCGTCGAACGTCCCCTCGATCGACGCCACGCTCGTGCAGCGCCTGCATGCGGCAGGCGCCATCCTGCTCGGCAAGACCAGCACGCATGAGCTCACTTATGGGGGCGTCGATCTGGCCGCAGGCTTTCCGCCCGCGCGAAACCCGTGGGATACCGATCGCGATCCGGGCGGGTCGAGCTCGGGCTCGGCCGCCGCAATCGCGGCCGGGTTCTGTCTCGCTGCGCTGGGCACCGATACCGGCGGTTCGGTGCGCCTGCCCGCGGGACTGTGCGGCGTTGTCGGGTTAAAGCCTACGTACGGCCGCACGAGCCGCCGCGGCGTAATGTTGAATTCGCATTCGCTCGACCATTGCGGACCCATGACCTGGACAGTCGGCGACTGCGCGCTCGTGCTACAGGCGATCGCCGGTCACGATCCCGCAGATCCCGCGAGCGTCGATCAACCTGTTCCCGATTTCTCGGCCGCGCTCGGGCGCGATCTTCGCGGGATCCGAATCGGGGTCGTGCGGCACTTCTACGAGCGCGACGTCCCGGCCGGCAAACAGGCGCAAGCCGCGATGGAGGACGCGCTCGGCATGTTGCGCTATGCCGGCGCGGAACTGTGCGCAGTCAACCTGCGGCCGCTGCAGGAGTACGCCGAACACAAAGTGACCGTCCAGCTGCCTGAAATCTTCACCGTCTATGGCGCCGAAGTGCGCCGACGGCCGGAAGCGTTCGGACCGAAATTCCGCCAGCGGATCGCAACGGGCGACCGCGTATCCGCGGTCGACTACATACGGGCGCAGCAGATTCGCCGGGAGATGACCACCGAGATGGCCAGCGTGATGTCCGGTTTGGACGCGCTCGTCACGTGCGGTGCTTACGCGCCCGCCCCGCGGCTCGACGACGTCGCTGCCGAGGCCATGCCGAACAAGCCGGAGATTACGGTGCCGTTCAGCATGACCGGCTTCCCCGCGCTTTCAATTTGCATCGGCTTTTCGGCGGAGGGACTGCCCTTCGCGATGCAAATCGCCGGTCGACGGTTCGACGAGACCAACGTGCTTCGCATCGCTGATGCCTACGAGCGCGCCACGCCGTGGCGCGCGCGGCGTCCGGCACTGGACGCAGCGCGGACAATTCCGGAGTGACGGCAATGACCAACGATCTGTCGGGCAAGGGTGTGCTGATTACCGGAGCGTCGCGAGGCATTGGTGCCGCGACTGCGCGTCGTGTTGCCGCGCGCGGAGCTTCGATCTTCATCTCCGGTAACGATGCGGAGGACCGCTTCGCCGCCGTCATTGCGGATTGCCGCCGCAGCGCGCCCGCCGGAGCGACGTTTACATACGGCAGGCACGATCTGGTCGAGCAAGGTGCCGCGGAGGCGATGGTCGAGGCAGCAGCAGCGGCCTTGGGCCGCATCGATTGCCTGGTCAACAACGCCGCGATTCGTATTCGCCAACCGTTCGGCGCGTTCTCCTATGCGGATTTCGAGAAGATCGTGGCGGTGAACGTGCGCGGGCCGATGTTCGCGAGCCAGGCGGTGCTGCGCCACATGCGAGCCCAAGGCGGCGGGCGTATCGTCAACGTCGCAAGCCAGATGGGTCAGATCGCCGAGCACGGGTCGACGCTCTACGGCCTCACCAAGGCGGCTTTGATCCACCTTACCAAGTCGATGGCGTTCGAGCTCTCTGCCGACAACATCATCGTGAACGCCGTCAGCCCCGGACCGACGATGACCGAATACAACCAGGCACGGACGAGCGCCGACGCAAACCTATTCGCGCACAAGCTTTCGTACATCCCGGCAAAGCGCTATGCCGAGCCCGACGAGATTGCCGAGGTGATTGAATTCCTTCTGACGACTAGCGCGACGTTCATGCAGGGGCACGACCTGGTGATAGACGGCGGTTACACCATCCACTGAGTCAAGTCTGCCGCAGCGAGGCTTGCCGTTGGCGCCATTCGGGTGACATCGGTTAGTCAAGATCATGACAAGAAGCGCAGGAGGCACCATAGCGCAGGCATCACCGCTTTGGAAATCTCGGGACTACATGCTGCTATGGAGCGGGCAGGTCGTCTCGACCTTCGGTTCAGCGGCGTCGTCGATAGTCTTCCCGCTGCTGATATTGGCCCTGACGAATTCGCCGGCGGCAGCGGGCGTCGCATCGGCGTTGCGAGCCGTCCCGTACCTGATTTTCTCCTTGCCGGTGGGGGCGCTAATAGATCGTTGGGACCGCAAACGTGTGATGATCAACTGCGACGTATGGCGCGCAATTGCCGTCCTCAGCGTGCCGGTCGCCCTGTGGTTGGACGCTCTGACGATCTGGCAGATTTACCTGGTTGCGTTCTTCGAAGGAAGTCTGTTCGTCTTCTTCAATATCGCGGAGGTCGCCGCTTTGCCGCGCGTCGTCCTCGCCGCGCAGCTCCCACAAGCCGCAGCACAGAACGAGGCGGCATTTGGCGCTGTGAACATCGTCGGTCCCTCAATCGGTACGTTCTTGTATCAAACGCTTGGAAAGGGTGCGCCCTTCATCGCTGATGCGATCTCATACGTGATGTCGGTCGTCTCGTTGCTGTTCATAAAAACGGAATTCCGACTGGCCAAAGCCGCTCCATCGGCTCCCTTACGGGCCGAAATTGTCGAGGGCTTGCGTTGGCTTTGGCACAAGCCGCTGATCCGGTACATGGCATTCCTAACCGGCGGCTTGAATCTGGTGAATGCGGCGGTCCCACTAATCGTGATAGTACTCGCTAAGGAAATGGGCGCGCGCGATGTCGAGATCGGGTTGATCTTCAGCATCGGCGGTATTGGCGGCATCATCGGCTCGTTGATTGGCGGACAAATTCAGAAGAGATTCTCATTCGGTCAAGTCATCATTGTCGTGATCTGGCTGGAGGCTCTGCTTTTCCCGCTCTACGCCTTGGTTCCTCAGTTCCTTCTGCTCGGGGTGATCTACGCACTGATCTACACAATGTCCCCGATCTATAATGTTGTTCAATTCAGCTATCGACTATCGCTTATTCCAGATGCTCTGCAAGGCCGTGTTAACAGTACCTTCAGACTAATGGCGTTTGGCTTCATGCCTTTGGGCGCGGCGATTTCCGGCTTCTTGCTCGAATGGATCGGCGCCGTGCCAACCATCCTCGCCTTCACGCTTTGGTATCTCATGTTCGCCATTCTGACAACCCTCAATCGCCACGTGCGGAACGCGAGACCACTTGCGAATGTGGCCGGGGATTGAAGCTGCGGCGCGCGGAGGAGTCGATTCAGTAGTCGAACGCGCCAACAGCAGTGTCCCAGCAGCGATGACCGAGCTCGCTTGAGTCCCACAAGTTCCTGCGCCGCGCGGACACCGCTATCTGCCCCGAAGCCGCAGCGCTCTCCGCGAGCCACGGGACGCGGTCAGCAGCCGGGTCAACGCATGGGCCGCGAACACGGGCGACTAGCTTTTGCGCTGCTGCTCTCCCTGCTGATTCACACGCTGCTGTTGAGCCTGACCTTCGGTGGCGAAGGACTTGGGCTTCCGCGCTTCGGCTTCTTCTGGCAAGGTCGACGGATCGAGGCGCCCGAGCTGCGCGTCGTGCTCGTTCCGACGCATGTGACAGCCCGCGAGCCGGCCATCACGTCGGCCGCGGAGCCTTCGCAGCAGGCATCGATCGAGCGGCCTGTTGCCAGTGGACCGGCCCCGACTCCATCCGTGTCCCTTGCGCCGCCCCTGGGGGGGAAGGCAGCAGCGATCCTGCCCGCGCCCCAGATTACGGCAGAAGCCAAGTCAAAGCGAAACGCCGTGACGCGTGCGGCCCTTGCGAAAGCGCCTACGCGCGCCGATGAGCCCGACCACGTGGCGCCTGCGCCGATCGCGGAGCCGGCCGTTGTCGACGTGGCGCCATCCGAAAGTCCCGCGTCGGTCGTGCGTGCAGCTCCTTCGGTGCCAACGCCAGTCATTGCGGTAGCACCAAGCGTTTCGACCCCGGAGACCGTGACGCCGGCGTTTCAAGATGCCGGCGATGTCGCGCGGGAAGCCGCACGACTGGCAGCGGCACAGCAAGAGGCGCAGCAAGAGGTCGCACGTCAGGAAGCGGCTCGCGTCGAGGCCGCACGACTGGACGCCGAACGCCAGGACGCCGCACAAGGGGAGGCGGCACGATTGGAGGCCGCACGACTGGAGGCCGCGCGATTGGCAGCTGCACAGCAAGAGGCGCAGCGTCAAGAGGTCGCACATCAGGACGCGGCTCGCGCCGAGGCCGCACGACTGGAGGCTGAACGCCAGGAGGCCGCGCGATTGGCAGCGACACAGCAAGACGCGCAGCGTCAAGAGGTCGCACGTCAGGAAGAAGCGGCTCGCCTCGAGGCCGCACGACTAGAGGCTGAACGCCAGGAGGCCGCGCGATTGGCAGCGGCACAGCAAGAAGCGAATCGTCAAGAGGTCGCACGTCAGGAAGCGGCTCGCCTAGAGGCCGCACGACTGGAGGCCGAACGCCAGGAGGCCGCACGACTGGCAGCGGCGCAGCTGGAGGCGCAGCGTCAAGAGGTCGTACGTCAGGAAGCGGCTCGCCAGGAGGCCGCGCGATTGGAGACTGAACGCCAGGAGGCCGCGCGATTGGCAGCGGCGCAGCAAGAGGCCGCACATGTCCGGGCCAAACAAGAGGAGGCCGCAAAACGGGAAGCCGTGCTTCGGGCAATCGGACGTCAGCTCGACGAGGAAGCCGCCCGGCGCGAAGAATCCTCGACTGCCGCTCGCGCGCCCTCCACGCTACCCTTGTCGTTGAGCACAGCACGTCGAATCAGGCTATGGGGGCGCGCCGACCCCAACGTCGAACTTGTCCGGTACGCGGAGGCGTGGGAACGAAAGATCCAATTCAATACGCCTGTCGACACGGTCCGCGAAGTGGCGAAGCGGCTTCGCACCAATCCCATGGTGACCGTGGCCATTCGAAGCGACGGATCCGTCGAGTCGGTAACCTTCGGTCTCTCCAGTGGCGTGGCGGAAGTCGATGAAACGATACGGCGCATCGTGCGTAGCCAAGAGCACTACCAAGCGTTTCCGCCTGCACTGGCCCGCGAGTTCGACGTGATCGAAATCCGCCGAACGTGGTACTTCGACCTGAGCGTCCGGTTCTACTGATGAGAGAGTGACAGGAAGTACGATGATTGAAGTACGACGATTCTGAACGCGGGGGCTGATACCAATACCCACACCGTCCGCGACATCGAACTCAGCGGGCGCGCGATGGCTGCAATTGCATGTCAAGAGCAGCACACGTTGCTAGCCGGCGGGGCGATCTTTAACACCCCAGCCACGCGGCATCCCTGGGCGGACGAGCAACAGCAACGCAAATCATGGGACGCACTGCTACGGCGGCCCAAGATGCGACACCGCGAGAGCACGCTGACAAATTCGTGGCAAAGGCAGCCTTTACCGTGCAAGAAACTCGTCGCTCGCAGGTTTCGGGGTCGTTCTCATTGCGGCGCCGAGTCATCTGACGATTCTCGATTGAAGCCTGCGAATCCGCGAACGCATTGATTGGCGATGCCTGCTCGACGGTGCCATCGATTCGAGGGAGCACCCATCTCCGAGTAATTGCCAGGCGTAGCTTTTAAGGCTACACTCGTAGCTATGAAAGCTACATCCATGCGCGCGGATGCCTCATCCTTGCTGTTCCCAGCTTCCTACCGGCGACAGGTCTTGTCGCTCCTGCTGTTGCACCCCGAACGGAAGCTGCATGTGCGCGAGATCGCACGGCTGACGCGCACCGCGCCGGGAACGCTCAACAAGGAGCTGACTCGTCTGCACGAGGCAGGGCTGCTCAACCGCGAGCGCGTCGGTAATCAAGTTCAATACTCGGCGAACCGGTCGCACCAGATCTATCCGGAACTGGCCGCCATTCTGCGCAAGACCGTCGGTCTGGCGGACGTCCTGATCGAAGCGCTCGCACCATTGGCCCGCGACGTCAAGGTAGCGTTCGTCTTCGGCTCGATCGCCCGCGGTAACGAGACCGCGGGTAGCGACGTCGATCTTCTCATCGTCGGTGGGTTGGACTTTGGCTCCGTGGTCGAAGCTTTGCATCCAACACAGCAACAACTCGGCAGGGAAATCAATCCCAAGGTCTTTTCGGTGCGCGAATGGAGGGCGAAGCTGCGCTCTAAGGACAGCTTTGTCAGGGAAATACTAGCCCAACCCAAAATCTTCCTGATTGGCGACGACGATGAGCTTACAGAACTTGGTCGGCGTAAGCCTTGACACGGTCACGCCATCGAAGCAGACGATCCGCCACCTGCTTGATGGTGCTGCCCGGCACATCGCCGATGCCAAGGTGAAGGCCGTGAGCGCCGAGACGCGTTTCAGCAGCGCGTACACGGCGATCCGCATGCTTGCCGACGTCGGGTTGCACGCTCATGGTTATCGCACATTGACGAGCAAGCCTAGACATCATCAAACAGCCATCCAAACCACTGGCGCTGACACTGGGCCCGAAGCCACAGGTGATCGTTCGACTCGACGCTCTTCGCAAGCAGCGGAACCTGACTGAATACACCGGAAATGATGCCCGAGGCGACGGTTGGAGTGCCTGGCGCCAGCGGAGGCTCTTTACGCCACTGCCAACGCATGGCTCAAATCCAATCGGCCGGATTTGCTATAGGGCCTGCGCGGCGACGCCCAGCGCAGCGGTGGCGGGTCCTCGTGTCAATCACAGCCGACATCTCCGGGCTCTATCGGCTCCTAAGGGTGCCTCCTTCAGCGAACTGCAATACGATCGAAGAAGCCCGACGCGAACGCGTAGCGAAGTCTAGTCCGACGCAGCTTGCGGACTCCGTCGGACCTTGCTGGATGCGATTCTGGCGGGAGGGCGGGATTCGAACCCGTGAGCAAAACGGGCTCTCCTCTGAAACGCGGGGCTAAATCTGCTCTGGAGACCGCTCAAATCCGATTATTTGCCACAAGATTTGCCACAATTGACTAGGCAAGTATCGGCGCTTGATAGATTTCGCTTATGAATGCTCGCCTGCGGGTGCGATCGAGGACGGGCTGCACCTCGTGACCAGCCTCACGTAGCAGCGAAGCAACTCACTCGGGATGTTCTCGTCCAGTTTGAAGCGGACGACGATCCGCCGCACTCGCACTATGAAGGAACGGATACCACGCGCTCGCGCGCGAGGTCGGCGGCGTAGGCGATCGCGGCGGCAATGTGCTCGGGCTTCAGGGTCGGGTACTGCTCGAGGATGCGCTCCGGAGTCTCGCCGTCCGCAAGGTTATCGAGTACGACGGACACGGGAATGCGGGTTCCGCGCAAGCAGACGGCCCCGTGCATGACATCGGGGCTTGCTGAGATGTGCGGTCTCCAATCCATGGCCGTTCCATTCGAAGCCTGGTTCGCGGCATCGGATGGCGTAGCCCCGTTTCGGACACCCCGCGCTCTGCGCCGCAGTGACCCGGGCCGCTCCGAGGATGACACATCGCGGGCTCCCAGCTAGAATACAATTCTGTCTAGACAGAGGCAACAATGGAACGGATCGGTATCTATGATGCGCGGTCAAAGCTCTCGGAGCTCATCGAGCGCGTTCAGTCAGGTGAAGAGGTGGTGCTGACCCGGCATGGAGAGCCTGTGGCGCGACTGGTCCCGGAGAAACGGCGGCGAAAGCGATCGCGCGCCGCGGCTGTGGCGCGCATTCGCGCACTTGCTAGAAAGCTCGATATTCGCGACGTCGACATTCGCAAGCTGATCGAGGAAGGCCGCCGATAGTGGCGCTTGTCGTCGATGCTTCAATGGTCGTCGCGTGGTTCGTCATCGGCCAGGCCACGGCCCACACCCGAAAGGTACTCGCTCGCGCCGGAAGCGAAGTTCTGCACGCCCCTCCGCTTCTGCAAATCGAGCTCGCGAGCGCGTTGGTGAAGCTTGCGCATCGTCGCAAGATAACGCCTGCTGCGATCGGCGACATTCTCACCGAGTTCGAGGCGCTCGATCTGGTGACCGACAGAGCGCCGCCGACGGCGAGAACGATCGCGTCGACGTGCCGGCGCTACGCGCTGTCCGCCTACGACGCCGCCTATTTCGAGCTGGCGATGCGGCTCGAACTTCCATTGGCCGCGAAGGACGGCCCACTCGTCGAAGCTGCGCGAAAGGCCGGCATAGCATTCGCGTGATCCGGGAGGAAGCCCGTCAATCCAGCATCCGGCGTTCTACGCCGAGCGGCAAGACTACGTCGATGTTTGGCGTATTGCACGGCAGTCGAGACATTCCTGTCCGGCTCGCATCCAGCCGAATAGGGTAAACGACCATGAGCGCCAAGATCGGACGGAATGACCCGTGCCCATGCGGCAGTGGCCGCAAGTACAAGCATTGCTGCGGGGCCGCCACGACTCGTGACCCTGAAGAGAAAGGCCACGCGGGAGCGGTCGAGCGTGCGCTGGACTGGCTGGCGAGCCGTCACCGGAATGCAGCCGGCGTCGCCATCGAGGCGATGCTGTTCGGGGGCCTGACCGACGAGGAGCGGGCCACGCTGGAAACGCAGGACGACGAAACCTGGCAGCAGATTCACCTCAACGCCAACGAGTGGCTTCTTGCCGAGGCCACGATCGATGTCCTCGGCAAGCCGACGCGAGTGGCGGATCTGCTGCTCGGCCCCGGTGGTCCGCTATTCACGGCGGAGCAGCGACAGTGGATCGCGCAACTGAGCGAGCGGCCGTTGCGCCTGTACGACGTGACCGACGTCGTGCCGGGTCGGCAGATGACGCTTTGCGATTCACTGGAGACCGAGGCGCCGCCGATCGTCGTGGTCGAGCGAGCGGGCAGTCAGGAATCGCTCGTGGGATCGCAGGTCGGATTTCGGATCATGGAGGTCGGCGATCACCGGGAGCTGTCGGGCGCTGCCTATGCATTCTCCCTGCTCGCGGGACCGCGGGTCGTTGCGACGATGCGCCAAGCCATCCGCAAGCGCGGACCGCGAGCCGATCGTGCTGCGGAGCTGAGCTCGATCATTCGGCGACATTGGCTCGCGCAATATTTCGCCGGCGCGCCCATCCCGACCATCGTGGATGCCGTCACCGGCGAAGCCCTGCTGCTCGTCACCGACCACTACCGCGTGAAGAATTGGGAGGCGCTGCAACAGTCGCTGACCGCCGA
>WNGF01001547.1_pt1 | contig 37181 bp, 36 predicted proteins | sample 5400641 | NCBI WGS metagenome assembly WNGF01 (sample SAMN13153371, study PRJNA577476) | soil metagenome | isolation source: 80 cm soil or saprolite under grassland replicate 2 | place: USA:California | collected 2016-06-15 | reverse complement strand
TACCAGCTTCGGCGCGTTCGTCGAGATCGAGCCGGGCATCGACGGCCTGATCCACATCTCCGACATGTCATGGACGAAGCGCGTTCAGCATCCGTCGGAAGTCGTGAAGAAGGGCGACACCGTCGAAGTCGTGATTCTGAACGTCGACGCCGAGAACAAGCGCATCTCGCTTGGGCTCAAGCAGGCGACTGATGATCCGTGGCTCCAGATTGGCGAGACGTATCCGGTCGGCACCGAGCTCAAGGGCCGCGTCGTGCGGCTCATGGACAAGGGAGTGGTGGTGGACATCGGCAACGACATCGAAGGATTCGTTCCGATCAGCCAACTCAACTTCGGAAATCCGGTGAGCAGCCCGGCCGACATCGTCTACGAGACGATGAATCTCGACCTGCGAGTGATGGAGGTGGATCCGATCCACCGCCGCATCGTGCTAGCGGTGACTGGAATTCCGGACGATCAGCCGCAGCGCCCGGAGACGCCGTCGAAGGTGATCCCGATGGAGTCCGACGATTACAACATGTCGGATCCGATTCCGGTGACGCCGGAGGCGTTCGTCGAGGAGTAGTCTTCGGATCTGATTGGAAAACGAAAGCCCCCCTCGAGAGAGGCGGGCTTTTTTTTGTACGTGTGCTCGCTGCTAACGCGTCACTGTACTCGGCCGCCGCCGGACGAGGATCGCTCCGGAGATAATCTCCATCCCCATCCCCGGCAGCGTCGCCCTCGCGCTCGCCGCATCCAGCCATTGGATGGAACCGACCTGCGCGACGGGAATCTCCTTCAGCGCCTCGATGTTGCCCTGTCTCAGATCGTCCAGATACACTGCGACCATGCCGGTGGTGTCGCCGCTAAAGATCGAAACCTTTGAGGTCCTCGCGCGGGAAATCCAGCTTGGCCTCAAGCGCTCGACGACCTCCCACGCGTTATGCTGATTCGACGAGTCGATTTCGGCCATCGTGATAAGCGTCGGATTCTGACGTGACGCGCTGCTCGCCGCCCCGGTAGTGCCCGAGCTCGCGCACCCGGTTGCGCTCAGAATGACTGCGCCGATCAAAGCCATCGTTCGCTTGATCATTTCGCCCCCTTACCGTGACCAACGGCTTTCATATGGTTGAGAAGAAGATGCATCCCGGAGCGTCACCGCAATAGTCATCCACCGCTCCTTATCTGCATATTGGAGCGCCAATGACCCAGCCCATCTCAAGCACCGCCCTCCGGTCGCTCGACGATACGGTCGATATCGAGACGCCCGAGCTGACGGTGATCACCTACACCATCGCCGGCGTGGGCTCGCGCGTCAAAGCCGCAATAATCGATTCGGCGGTGATCTTCGGCTTGTTGTTGGTGATCGTCATTATCGCCGCGATGGTCGGCTTCGACTTCTCCTTCGGCGGCTGGGCGTTCGCGGCGTTGGTGCTCGCACAGTTCATGATCATCTGGGGCTACTACATCCTCTGCGAAGGACTGCTTGACGGTCAGACGCTGGGGAAACGAAATGCGGGAATCCGCGTCGTGAAAGACGGCGGATACTCGGTGTCGCTGGCTTCCGCCGCGGCGCGCAACATTATGCGGATCGTCGACTATCAGCCGCTCGCCCTCCCCGCCGTCGGGCTGCTTACGATGGCGTTCTCGAAATCAGGGAAACGTGTCGGCGACATGGTCGCCGGAACCATCGTCGTGCGCGAGCAGGCGCTGCCCGCGCGTTTCGGCTCGTCCGGCGCCCCTGTCTCCGCCGCGTTGGAAACCGTTCAGGGCTCCGCCGTTCTTACCGATCCGGAATTCGACGTGCTTTGCCGCTACGTCGAGCGCCGCTCGGCACTGCCGCGGGAACAGCGTGAGAAACTCGTAGCGACTTTGTCACAGCGCTTCAGGGATCGTTTGCCTGACCGCTCGCAGAAGGGCGCCGTCCTTCTCCTCGAGCTGTACGAGCGCGAAAGCGCACTGCGGCGCAGCGGACGCCCCGGGCGTGGGGCAAAAGGCGCCGAACGCGACAAGTACGCGATCGTCTCGGAAGGGAAAGGAAGATGGGCTGCTTTCGCGACGCGTGTGCGGAGCATCCGGAGGCGCGGCATCGAGAAGCTTTCCGATGACGAGCTTTCCGGTTTTGTCGCCGATTATCGGGAGATCGCCGGCGATCTCGCGCGCCTGAGAACCGCTGGGCGTGGCGGCGACCTCGGCGACGTCTTCTTTCTCAGTCGGATCGTCGCGGCGGGGCACAATCTTTTTTATCGCGGCGGACGGGACGAGCTCGCCGCGTTCGGCGAGTTCGTATTCCGCCGGGTTCCCGCCGAAGTCGTTCGCTCATGGCGCCCGATTCTCGTCGCGGCGTTGCTTTTCTTCGGCCCGATCGCCGTCACGTATTCATCGCTTCGCCTGCACCCCGAGCGCACCGAGGATCTGGTCAGCACAGCGATGATCCGAAGAGCTGAAGAAGGCGTCACCCGGGCGAAGCACGGCACCGGATACATCGAGGATCCGAAGGAGGACCGGCCGTTGATGGGCAGCCTGATCATCACCAATAACATCAAGGTCGCGATGCTCGCCTTCGCCATGGGCGTGACCCTCATCGGCACGCCGCTCGTTCTGCTCTTCAACGCCGTGTCCATCGGCGCAGGGTTCGCGCTCTACGCGAACAAGGGAATTCTCCAGCTGCTTCTCGCGTTCGTGATTCCGCACACGATTCTCGAGCTGAGTGCGATCACGATTGCCGGTGGGGCAGGTCTGCTGCTGGCATGGGCAATAGGGGTGCCGGGCAGAATTACGAGGGGCGCGGCGCTCAACAGCGCGGCGCAACGATCACTTCGGCTCTTGACCTGTGCCGCGCTGTTTCTCGTTTTCGCCGGAATGCTGGAGGGCTTCGTGTCGCCGAATCCCAAGTTGTCGCTCGCCACCAAACTCTCGTTCGCCGCGGCGAGCTTGATCGCGATGGTGCTCTACCTGTCGCTCGGCCGCGGGGCTACAGCGCTCCCCGCGCCTTTATCTCGAGATAACGGTTGATCACCGCCGGCGACATTGCCGCCGGCGAAATGTCCACGACCATCGCGCCACCCGCCCGCATGCGCTCGAGTGCCTCCGCTCTCGCCGTCACCATCTCTTCGGCAGCCGCGCTTCGGTAGACATCTCCCGCCCCCTCGGGCGAGGTAATCCGAGCGGCGGCGAATAGCGGATCGTTGCGCAGCGCGACGATAAGGAGAAGATGCCGGGCCGAGCCGCGTGTCGCTGTCGCAATCAGCGAGCGCGAAGTGCGCGGGTCGATAACGTCGCTGAAAATGACGATGAGGGCCCGCGAGCGATTCTGCGCGGTCAGCCGGCTGAAGGCGAGCGCGTAATCGGGCTCGATCATCGCCGGCACGACGTTGACGACCGATTCACGAATGGCTTGCACCGCTTTCTGCCCCGCGCACGGGTAATCAGCTTTTGCCGTCTCGCCGTTTGCTTCCAGTCAACCAGTCGCGGATCGTCTCCGCGGACATACTCACGCAGGTTCGAAAAGGCCATTCCCGAGCCGCGCTGGCGCATGCGGTGCAGACCGGCGAGCTGGAGGCGGTGCTGCAGCGCGAGCATGCGATACCGCCCTGCGATCGTGAGCGACGGCGCAACGGTTATTCCGGACTCGAGCGAGTGCCGCGACAGCCGCTGCAGAAGACCGAGCGGGGCCATCACTCTCATGGCAACCAGCCTGAGCTCGTAATGCGAACGGCGGGCGGCCGTCACGCGAACATTCTTCGCGACCGTCCCGCCTGGAGGAATCACTGCCTCGACTTCCTGCCATGACGGATCGGCAAGCCCGTCGGGAAGCGATTCGGCAAGATGAATGTTGATCTGGTGGGGCCACGCGCTGGCGAGCTCATACTCGATCTCGAATTCTTCGCCGATTCCCACCGACGCGGGAGCAGCGCGGGAAATTCGTACCGCATCCTTTGGCGGCAGGCGGACGAAATCGGAAAGCGCGAGCACCACGAGCAGCAGCAGCGCGGCCTCTGCCGCGGCCGGTCCGAGCGAGCCGGGAATCGCCCAGATGGGCGCCGTTGCGGCGACGGCGAGCGCGAACCGGCGCGTCGGAAGAATCATCGCGGTGTCATCGAGCCGACATGTGTCGCTGTCACGGAATTCTCAATTTGGCGCAACGACGCGTCGCAGCACTTCCTCGATGATCTCGTCGGGCGCGCGCCCTTCGACTTCGAGCTCCGGTGCGAGTCGCAGCCGGTGACGCAGCACCGCGAACGAATAACTCTTTACGTCGTCCGGTGTCACGTAGTCGCGGCCGGCGAGAAGAGCCGCGGCGCGCGAAGCCCTTAACAGCGCGACACTCGCGCGCGGGGAAGCGCCGAGTACGATTCGGGTGTCACCGCGCGTAGCCCGCACGATGTCGGCGATGTACCGCTGGATTTCGGGAGCGACTCTCACTGTCGTCACTGCGCCGCGCAGCCCGCGGCACTCTCCGCTCGCGAGAACCGGAGCCGGCGAATGCGACGCCTCGACCTCCGGGTCGAGTCCCTCCGCGTGGTTGGCGAGCATCTTGAGCTCGGCGTCCTGCGACGGATACGCGACGATGATCTTGAGAAGAAAACGATCCAGCTGTGCTTCAGGGAGGGGATACGTTCCTTCGTACTCAACCGGATTCTGCGTCGCGAAGACGCTGAACAGATCGCCGAGCTGCCGCGACTCTCCGTCTACCGTAACCTGGCGCTCGGCCATACCCTCCAGGAGTGCCGACTGCGTTTTCGCGGGAGCGCGGTTTATCTCGTCGCCGAGAAGGAAATCGGTGAACACAGGTCCGGGCTGAAACTCGAAGCCGCGGGACGGATCACGCATGACGCTGATGCCGGTGATGTCGGAAGGCATCAGGTCGGGAGTGAATTGAATGCGGCGGAAGCGGATCCCGAGAGCGGACGCGAGAAATCGGAGGAGAAGGGTTTTCGCCGTGCCGGGAACTCCCTCCAGTATCGCGTGTCCGCCGGCGAGAAATGTCACGAGCAATTGGTCGATGACCTCTTCCTGCCCGATGATACGCTTCGCGACATCGGCTTTGATTCGTGAGAGCTGTTCGGCGGCGCTGCTGGGAGTGATGGTTTGCTCGGTCACTTGTGAAAACTCCGTTCGATTGTTTCGATTGCCTTGCCGGTTTCGACAAGGTCGGACGACTGCAATCTTCTTCCGAGCGCGTTCCTTACGACCTGCACTTCGGGGACGAGCCGGGGGTTCGCCGCGCGAATCGTATCGAGAAAATGCTCCTCTTTGGTGTCTTCCGCCTTGAGTGCCGCGGCCGGAATTCTCCGCCGCAGTCCGCGGACGAGGCGTCTGGTTGCGAGCGTCGTCGCCCCCGCGCGGGAGTACGCCGCGGCGAGCGCCGAAAGATGCTCGAATGGTGAGCGTCGCTCGACGGTGGTGACAACGCGGGGCGGCAGATCCCTGAATGAGAGCGCGAAAATGAATATCAGGCCTGCGACGACGAGCTGGATGAGTGCCCGTCCGCCGGACGTGCCGGTGAACACTTCGCCCAACGCGCTCCATACCTGCGGCTTGCGACCGTGGCCCTGACGGTATTCGTCGAAAATGAGTACCGGCTTCACTCCGTTGTCGTTGAAGTAATCGAGAACTTCAACGACCGAGCGGGCGACGTTCGTCTCACAGCGCCGAAGAACGTCGTTGCGAAAGGGGACGACGCTGGAAACGACGACGATTTTTCCGCGCCCGAAAGTCACTCCTCGGGCAGCATAGCGTTTCGTGCTTTCGAAGGATGGATATTCCAGCTCGAAGAGATTCGACCCGGATGGAAGCGCGAGGGGTGATGCCGATGAATACCGAATAGCCGGCAAATAAACGCGCCCACCCAACATCGTCAGGTCGCGATCGGGCATCGCCCTGCATTTTTGCCGCTCTGTCCCCCAGGGAATGGCTTCCTGCACGGGTTTGCTAAGGAGGAGTTTGAGCGAATCCTCCAGCGGCGTGCGCGGCCCGGCAACGACCAGCAACCCCGCTCCGTTGCGTACCTGCTCGAGAATGGAATGCGTTTCGGCGTCTGACAGTCTGATCGGCGGATCGAGAGAAACGATAACGTTGCGTCCCAATCCCGAAAGCCGCGGCAGAGTGCGCTGCTCCGTCCTCCATCCAAGCGCGCGCGCAACCTCATACAGTCCACTCGCGCCCGTTGCGTCGTGCTCGAACGTTGAAGCACTGCGGAATCCGAACCTGTTGATCGGCTTCGCCGGTGAAATCAGCACAAGTAACACGAGACCGAACGCGATTCCGATCCAGAGCAGCGCGGTCGGGCGCAGCAGCTTACGCGGCATCGCGCACCGCCGCGGTCAGAGATCGGAGCCGCTCATACGATTCAGGCGTGCACGCGCCGCCCCCCCAAATGATCGGCTCGTACTCGCGGCTGAAATCCCTGAAGGTGGGCAGCACGTCGGAGTTCACGCGCTTCAGATCGCGCGAGTAATCTCCAATCGTTTTTGCCGGATGAAGCGAGATGCGATGGCGCTGCGCAACCGCTTCGATGAGGGCGAGATAGAGGTAATGAGCGGCCTCGAGGTAATTGCCTGTGGCGGCAAGGTCGTATGACGTGCCCCATGCGTCCTTCCCCGGCGCGTAAGACGCCGAGAGTTTTTTGTGACGAGCGGCGCTGTCATAAGCGACGCGGGATACGATCGCGATCAGTACCCCGACCGCCGCTCCGATTACCAGCCAGCCGAAACCCGGAATCGCGCGAAGGCTGCCGAACAGGCTTGTGAGCAGCCTGTCGAGCATCTCGCGGATTGTCTCCCATACGGTTTGGGAGACGGTCCGGTCGTAAATGCGCTGTCGAAATACCGAATCGACGACCGATTGAATCGAGTCGGCCGCCGACACCCCCATTTCCGCTGGGCTCAGGCGATTGCTCCGACCGGAGGTGCGTTGTCGGCGGCGAGGCGCTCGGACATCAGCTGCAAGTCATATCCCTCGTTACGCACACGCATGTCGTAATAGATGAGGGCGTTCGAGATACCGAGCACCGGTCCCAGAAAAATGTTCGTAATTGCCGAGCTCACGTCGAGGAGGATCTGACTGCCCATGATGCCGGCGGCCGCGGAAAAGGCGCCGACGGCGATGAAATAAAGGAGAAACATAAGCAACATCGTCTTGAGGTATCGTTCACGGTTGTGCTCGCTGAGAACGCCCGCGCGCCTGACGCTTTCCACGCCGCCGAGATCTTCGACCGTCGCGATTGCGTTACTGATTCCGTACTTCGCGAAGAGATAAAAGCCCGGAATAATGAAGAAGATGAAGCCCACTCCGACGATGAGATATGTAATGATCGACGCGATGATGATCGTTCCGAACCGGTTGAGCGTGCGCCGGATCGCGGCATTCACGTCCATCTCACCGCGCGTGACGAGCTGCGACGTCAGAACAATCATCGTCGCGCTCGAGATTCCGAACAACAGTCCACGCACGAATACGATCGAGAGTGTGGTGAAGACTGTTAACGGGCCGGCATTCTCGGGGGCAGGCGGCGTCAGAAGCTGTAGAACGAGCTGCGGCACGTACAGGATGGCAGCGGCGGTGATGAACTTCGAATAGTTCTGGCGAAGTGTGCGAAATGACGCGTCGATGATTTCTGTCGCCGAGCGCGGACGCATGTCGATATATGTCATGGAATGGGATGGGCGGGTGGGAGGGATACTACCGACCGGAAACATCCTGCGCTGCCATTCTAGATTCCGCCGCCAATCCGGTCAATACTCGGCTTTCGAAGCGAATTTCAACCGGATTACAGAGGAGGATCGATCCAGATCGAAAAAGGGTTGAATTCTTGCACCATTTCTAGGTTTGGACGTTAGTTAGGATACACAGACGTTTCTCGCGGCGTGAGGTCATGAGTGGAAACAAATGTCTGGTAAGTCTTCCCGACTCGAAGCAGCTTCTTCGAGTTCGTCGGAGCGAGAAGAAATGAGCGGCAAGCAGCAAACCCGGCCGGCGGCAAGTTTCGGCGCGGCGCAGAACGACGGTCTTTTCCGCCTGCTCATCGATACGGTTCGTGATTACGCGATTTTTGCTCTCGATCCCAACGGCTACGTTCTCACCTGGAACGCCGGCGCCGAGCGCTTCAAGGGATACAAGGCGCATGAAATAATCGGCCGGCACTTCTCGGTCTTCTATCCGCGCGTTGACGTGGAGGCTGGCAAGCCTGACTTCGAGCTCAAGGAAGCGACGCGGATCGGGCGCTTTGAAGATGAAGCCTGGCGCGTTCGCAAGGACGGGACACGATTCTGGGCCAGCGTCCTCATCACGGCGCTTCGCGACGATCATGGCAATCTCGTCGGCTTCGCGAAGATCACGCGTGACCTGACCGAAAGAAGGGAGAACGAACTGCAAGCGATCGAAGATACGCGCAAGCTCGCGCAGTCGGAGACGGAGAGCCGGACGAAAAGCGATTTTCTCGCGGCGATGTCACACGAGCTGCGCACGCCTCTCAACGCGATCGGCGGTTATACCGATCTGCTGTGCGCCGAAGTCGCCGGACCGCTAACCGAGGAGCAGCGGAAATACATCGGGCGCATCGAGAAGAGCCAGCAGCATCTGCTCGGTATCATCAATGACGTTCTCAACTTCAGTAAAATACGCGCGGGCAGGCTCGCGTACGAGATCTCGACTGTCCCGGTGCGCGAGGTGCTTGGCGAAGTGCTGGCGATGATGGACGGTCCCATCGGCCTGAAGAAGATCGAGATCGATTTCACCGAGCCCCCCGCCGATTATTTCATTCGCGGCGACAGACCGAAGGTCGGCCAGGTGATTCTCAACCTGCTGTCAAACGCGATGAAGTTTACGGAGCCAGGTGGCCGGATAGGCATGCGTGCATCGCGCGATGGTCACACGATCTGCATGTCGGTCAGTGACAGCGGCCGCGGAATTCCGAAGGAGAATTTCGACCGTATCTTCGAGCCTTTCGTGCAGATCGGGCGCTCGCTCACGAGTGACCTCGAAGGGACCGGCCTTGGTCTGGCGATCAGCAGGGAGATTGCCGCCGGAATGGGCGGCAGTCTCACCGTCGAGAGTGAAGTCGGCCGGGGCTCAACCTTTACTCTTTGCCTTCCCTCGGCCGACAAGTAGCCCGCGCTCCGAAAGTCACATCAGTGCGCACGCCTCATCGAAGCTGAGCCGCGGGCTGCGGGGGAAGAGCTTGGACGCGTCCCCATAGCCGAGGTTGCAAAGGAAATTCGATTTTAGGGAGCCCTCCGGAAAGAACTCCTGGTCACAGCCCGCGCATTCCTTTCCCGCACCGAAGAACTCTTCGTCGAGCTTGGCGTTGTCGAAGCCGGACATCGGCCCGCAGTCGAGTCCCAATGACCGCGCCGCGATCATGAGATAGGCGCCCTGCAGGCTCGAGTTGCGGCGCGCGGTGACTTCCACCAGCTGCGGATTGCTGCGGAAATTCTCACGCATCGCCGGTGCGTGGGGGAAGAGAGTCGGCAGCTTGTCGTAGAACTTGAGATCGTAGGCGATGATCACCGTGGCGGGAGCCGCCATCGTTTTGTCGACGTTGCCGGGAGCGAGCGACGGGCGGAGGCGCTCCTTCGACCCTTTCGATCGGAGAAACATGAACCGCGCCGGGCTCGTGTTTGCGCTTGTCGGCCCCCACTTCATTACATCGTAGATCTCGCTGAGCACTTCGTCGCTGACCGGCTTGTCGAGCCATGCGTTGTGCGTTCTCGCTTTCCGGAAAATCAGGTCGAGCGCCTTGTCGTCCAGCTTTCCCATTCTTCCTCCGAAGAGATCCGTTCCGTGCGCCGGTGATTGTGTCGAGGCGTGAACGGTATGCATCTTTCGTACGCAGTTGCGATCACACGGGGCCACGTTCACGGAGTAGAGAATGAAGATTTTCCCGGCAGCTTTTCCCGTCGCCGCGTTGACGGCTCTTGTCGCACTGAGCGGCTGCTCACCCGCTGGCCGGACGCCCATCGTACCCGTGCCGGTCGCCGCCGTAACGCCCGCGTCTCCGGCGGACGCACCGCCGCTGGCAATTCACTGGTTCCGAAATTCCGCGGAGATGCGGAGTCTTTACATCGAGATCTACCGCGCCGCCGGCGACCAGCTTATGCGCCTCGCGTCGAGCGCAGCGCCCGGGACGTGGGCGGTAATTCTGGATGCCGATGAGACGGTCCTCGACAATTCCCTGCAGCAGAAAGAGCAGGCCGCCATTCACGCTGCATACAGCGATTCCGCATGGCGAATTTGGGTACGCAAGGAGGCGGCGCCGGCGCTGCCTGGAAGCACGGAATTCATCGATCTCGCGCACCAGCTCGGCGGGCGGGTGGTAATAGTTTCGAATCGCGAGGCAGTCCTTTGTGACGCGACACGGTCGAACTTCATAAAGGATTCCCTCGAAGTCGACGCGATCCTGTGCAAGGCGGCCGTAAGCGACAAGAATCCGCGTTTCGAATCGGTTGAGAACGGCACGGCCGCGCCGAATCTTCCGCGCCTCAAGGTGCTTATGTGGATCGGCGACAATATCCAGGATTTTCCGCGCATGACGCAGGCGGCGCGTTCCGCGTTCGATTCTGCCTATGCGAACTTTGGCAGAACGTGGTTTCTGCTGCCGAATCCCATGTACGGGTCCTGGGAGCGAGTGGAATACCGATAGCGAGGAATTGCCAAGAAGAACTGCAAGTGCGCAGCCGACCGCAGACAACGCTGAAAGCTGCCAGCTGCCTACACCGAGACGTCAATACGAAAAAGGCCTCTGCTCCCGGCAACTGAGATCGAGTTTGAATTCCGAAAAGAAGTCTCCAGATCTTTCGCGAGCGGGCGAAATGCCCGTACTCAATGAGCCGCAGCGGCGGCACATCGAGGTCGTGCTGTGGTCATTGCAGCGCACGTTGGCGGAACTCGAGAAGCTGGGCGCTCCCGCTGCGCGGACCGAGCTCGTAACTCTCGATCCGGATTTGCCGGCAAACTTCTCTGCAACGGTCAGAACGACGATTGACGCAGCGCGGGTCAAGATCGACCGGCTCGTTGAGCTTCTGCACATCAGCCCAAGGCGTCGCTCAGCCGGCGCGGCGGTTCGAGCGGCCGTTCATGCAGCCGTGGTACGTCTCGAAGACTGCCATTCATACAAGATGTCGGGTTTTGGGAAAGTGGATCCGAGTGTCGCCGCGATTCTCGATCCCTTGATCGACGAGCTGCTGCTCGATTTCAGATCGATGGCTGAAATCGCCCGATCTTGAGATGTCGCTCCTCCCAGGTGATGCAATTACTTAGGGAAAAGATGACCGTCCCGCCTGCTCCATTTCTGCCGCGTCCGCTATGCGCGCAGTCTCTTCCTGGAGCGCGCGAAGGCGTTTGATCTCTGCGAGCAATGCCGGCTCGCCCTGTGCCCTGATAGCTGACGCGTTTTCCAAAGCCGCGCGGGCGGATTCGCTCGCCGCAAGAAGTCGCGTGCGAATCAGCGCGTACAGGGTTCTTCGATCTGCCTGCAGACGCTCGTCGATACTTCCCCGAACCCGGCTTGCGTTTACCTCGAGTAGATAGCGAAGAAACTCCTCCCCGTCTCGAATTATCCCGCGCCGGGCGCCGAAGATCCCCGTTATTGCGTCGCGAACGTACAGGAATGGAGACGCTGGTTCGGCTACTCGCAGGATTTCGTGAAAGACGAACCCGGAGCGCTGAAATTGCCCGTCGTCTTCGTTCAAATTTTCGTCAGCGGGGTCGGGGAGATTCTCGACGCCTCTCGATGACAAGTTTCGCAGGAACTCCCGCGTAACATTCGCGAAGTGATTCCGAACGCGACGATAGTCGTCTCGCACGAGGGCTTCTTCTGATTTAAGCCATGGAAGGACCAGTGTCCGCGCGATGTCGCGGGCCACGCGCATCACGTCGAGGCGGTAGCGATGACCTCGCGTCTTCGCGCGTGCGGCCTCCTGGATGAACCGTTCGGTCGCCGAGGGGATCGCAGAATCGAGAAATAGCTTCTCCCGCTCGCGCATTGTCGAAAGGAGACGAGTCTGCTCGGCGGAGAGCAGCACGTCGAGATCGAGGACCAGTCTGTCGGCGTCGGCGATGAGCTGATCCAGCGCCCGTATTTTCGTCTCGGATGCCACAATCGGTATCTCCAGCGCATCGACCGAGACATTCAGATGGTTCAGAAGGGCGCGGGCCAGTCGAATCGTGCCGCGGCTTCGGGCCTCGTGCGAAAGCTTTCGTGGGGATTCTGCGCTTAGGCCCGTGAGAAATTGGAGAAGGGCCGGCCAGTCGCGCTCAGGGCCTTCGCGATCGAGTCGCTCCCTGGCGCTCACCTCCAAAACATCGATCGTCCGTTCCAGAACGGGCTGAATCCTCGATGCGGTAAAGTCTTTCGCTTCCGCGAGCTCGGCGGCCGAGGAGCGATCGGCCTTGTTCAGGACGACGATCAGGTCCCGTACTCCTAGGGAAACCATCTCTATCAGCGACAACTCTTCGCGCGAAATCGGCGGGTCGGCGCCGAGAACGATGATGGCGGCATCGATCCGCGGAATGAATTCGCGGGTCGCTGCGGTGTTCGCCTCGAAGACTGACCCGACTCCGGGTGTGTCGACAAAGCACATTCCGTTTTCCAGCAGGTCGTTTGGAACGAACACTTCGACGACAGCGACAGCCTTCACATTGCCGGGATTTCCCCTCTCGGAGACGTAGCCCTCGAGGGAAGCGGCCTCAATCGACCGCCATTCTCCGTTCAGCAGCCGCACACGGGCAGCGCGGTCTCGGCCTTGGCGAACGATCGTTGGTATCGACGTGACAGGCAGGACACCGACCGGGAGCAACGGCTCACGCAGGAGAGCGTCGATAAGGCTCGATTTCCCTCGCTTGTGCTGGCCGATGCATGCAACATAGAAAAGCTGCGAAGCCGATTTCTCGAGGAGATCGCGCGCCTCGATTTCGATGGCGTGCGCCCATGCGAGACCAGCGAGCTCCTCGACTCGCCCGAGAGCGGAGTTCCCTGCGGAATTCACTCAGCCGGCACGAGCATCTCTTCGATGTCTTCCTCCGTCGTCTCGAACCGGCGTCCGCGCGGATCGAAGAAGCGTTGCGCAATCAGGGTCGGGATTACCGCGCTGCCGATGACTGTAGTCACGAGAATCGTGTATTGGTCCTGCGTGATGATGTGATTCGTCAGGCCGAACAAGGCGGAGATCGTTCCGAACGTGAGTCCGGTCGACATGAGGAGAGTCGTGTATACGCCCTCGCGTTTGTCAAACCGGAATGCCCGGGTGAGCGGCCAGACGCCGACAAGCTTGGAGGACATTTTAATTGCCAAGAACGCTCCAATTAGAAGCGCACCGGTGACAACAGCGGGCAGCGATACGAATAGTCCGGCCTTCATGAAGTAGAATGGTGTGAGTATCGAGAACGCAATCGAGCGCATGCGATCCATGAGGATCCGGTCCCGGACAAAGACGCCCGCGATCACCAGCCCGACGAGATACGCGGGAAGCACTGCTTCGCTTTTCGCGAGGTTCGCGAGACCGCCGAGGAGGAACAGGACGAGGAAGAGGAATTTTACCTCGGGCTCGCTTACCCGGTGCTTGAAAGCGCCGATCACGTAGCGCGTCATTCGCGGCAGATACCAGAGCACCACGGCCGTCACCCCGATGAACAACGCCAGCCAGCCGTTGAAGTTCGCGAAGATCACTCCGAGCGCGAGGACCGTCCCGAAATCGGTCACAAAACACGCCGCGAGGATGAGCTTCCCGAGCTCAGTGTTGTTGAGGCCGGTCTCGATCATTACGGCGTATACGACCGCCACCGAAGTTGTCGAGATAGCGATTCCGGCGATGTAAGCAGCGTGACGCTCCCAGTGTGCGCCCCAATAAGCGAACGCGCCGGCGGCGAGAAAGGGCAAAAGAAAACTTGCCGCTCCGATGGATACTGCCGCCTTGAAATGCCTCTTGAGCGAAGCGGGGTCTATCTCCGCGCCGGCGAGAAAGGTGAGAAGTCCTGAGCCGAAGGTCGCGAGAAAATCGATCCACGGCGTCGTATGAACTCCGAGGTAGTTCCCGGCGATTATTCCGACGAGAATCTCCACGAGGGCGACCGAGATTCCGATCTTGATCGATACGAGACTGGCAAGGAGTGCCAGTGCCATCCACGCCGCTGCGATCAGCCAGATGTTAGACAATGATTCCGTCCGACGGTCAAGGTTGCAGCCCGGCGCCGGGATACAAAAAACTCCCGCCGGCATCGCGCCGAGCAGGAGTCATTAACCATCGCGGGGATGGTGGTTCAAGGCGAACTCCATCGCCTATCGATTCGGTATTCTATTCAGGAGGTGGCTTCGGGTCAACGTTTAGGAACGGCCAAGAAGAACGGCAACCGATCAGCCGGCTGCGAACGACGCGAAGAGCTGCTAGCTGAGTACTCGGGACGTCCCTCAGTTGTTTACTTCATGTACTTCCAGTTCCGCGGTTTGCCATCGGTCATCCATTCGATCGCAGCTGCCAGTCGCCGTCTGCGCGTGTCTTCGCCCTTGGCTGCGGTGACCCACTGAACGTATTCGCGCTTCCCGCTTGGCGGGAAAGCGTCGAAGTTTGCGGCGGCTTTCCGGTTTTTCGCGAGCGCTGACTTCATATAGGTGGGAACACTCAGAGGCTTCGTTTTCGTCTTTGCGTCCCTCGAGCGCGTCGGATGCTTGACCCGCTTCTCGTTCAGCTCGGCGGCTTTCCTTACGTAGCCTACCAGCACTTTCTTCGGTGGAAGGTCGGAGAGGCTCCTGATTCTTCCGAAGTTGCCCATCGCATTCTTCTCGCGCGGACCGAGAACGAGCGACCCCTTCCACAAGCCAAACGCGCAGTGCTCCTTGAACGACGCCATGCTGGCGAGGATTCCCTCGTACATGAAAAACGGCATACCCCACTTGATGGTCTCTTCGGCAGCGGGACAACCAGCATGGACGACGTCGCGCAAGTGCTTGAGGATCGGCTTGGCGAAGGGCGCGGATTTCTGGATGTACCCGTCTACGCGCAGATCTCTCTTCGGCATTCTCGCCTCGTTGCAGTCTACCAGACTGCGTAAAGATTCCAAACGATGTGCATCGCGATTGGGACGTAGACGCTGTTCGTCCGATACCGCGCTGCGCCTATTTTGCAGGGGTTAGGAAACGGTGTCCACCTGCTCTGCCAGGAAGTCGGCGGTTTTGCGCAGTGAGTCGCGCGCCTCGGGCACGAAACCGTCGAGCATTTGCCATGCGTGCGGGACGTCGTCGAAGATTTCCATGCGGCTCGAGCTTCCAGCTTTTCGATATGCTTTGTCGAGGCGCACGGAATCGTCGAGCAGAAGCTCCGTAGAGCCAACGTGGAGCAGCAGCGGCGGGAGTGACCGCAGATCGGCGAAGAGAGGGGAAGCGAGAGGATTTGTCGGAAGCGTGTCGCCGAGGTAGGCCGCCGCAAAGTCGAAGATATTCTCGACGCGGAACATTGCGCACTTGCCATCGTTGCTCGCGGCCGACGTACTGCTTCCGCTCAAGTCAACCCATGGCGAAAAGCCGAATACGCAGGCCGGCAGCGGGTGACCGAGCTCGCGAAGGCGGACGAGAGTGGAAATCGTGAGTCCACCACCCGCGGAATCGCCACCGATCGCGATCTCCTCCGGCAGGATGCCGTTTTCCGCGGTGAGCCACCGAAATGCCACGACGGCGTCATCGAGTGCCGCAGGGAAACGGTTCTCCGGCGCAAGGCGATACTCTGCGGCGAACACCGGAAGATGGGTCAGCTTCGCCAGCCGCGACGTGATTGGCCGATGTGTTTGCGGCGAGCACGCGACGTATCCGCCGCCGTGAAGGTATAAAATCGCGCCGCTCTTCTGCTTGTCTTTCGTTCTTATCCATTCGCCGGAGACACGACCGGATACGCGCTCGACCGAGATTCCGCCCGAGTACAGAGGCAGCAGCTCGCTGCGGAGTCCGAAAATTCGGCGCGCACGCGTGGTGAGGGCGCGCTCATCCCCCCAATCTCGGCGGCGCACCAGAATCTTTATTGCGGTGCTGAAAAGCCGGACTCTGACGCTGGGCATCTATCCCGTCCGCGCGGCCAGTCGCGGAGATCGGACGCGCGGACGACCCACACCGAACGCCACCATCCGGGGCGGAATGTCGCGGAGAATCGGGATCCCAAGAAGTACACGGAGTACGCGCGGAAATTGAATCGGCGCGGACGACCGGAGCACTCTCTTGATGAGCACCGATTGAATCGCCGACTGTCCGGCCTGGATCAACCGCACCGGCATCTCCCGCTCGTCCTGAATTCGCATGAGGTCATTCTCCGTGACGCGGCGAATCCGCAGAGGCTCCCAAAGAATGTTCGCGGCTGTGACCGCATCCTGAATCGCGACGTTGATTCCAACGCCTCCGACGGGCGACATTGCGTGTGCCGCGTCGCCTATTGCCAGATAGCCCCGGCGGTACCACTTCGTGAGGCGGTCGGCGCGGACGGTGAGCAGCTTCACCTGATTCCAGTCGGTGAGCTCGGAAATCCGGTCCGCCATCTCCGGAAGAAGATTCACAACGCGCTTTCGGAAGTTTTCGAGATCTCCGCCGTGAATGCGCTCTCCGTCTCCCTTGGGAATCAGGTAGGCGATTTGCCAGTACGATCTCCGGTCGATGAGAACCGCGAGCTGGCCTGCACCGACGCGTCCGCCAAGGGCCTCGGGCTCGTCCGATTTTCGGGAGAGACGAAACCAGAGGACATCCATTGGCGGCGACGTCTCGACCATCGGAAGATTCGCGCATTCTCGCGTGCGTGACGTGCGTCCATCGGTTCCCACAGTGAGATGCGCGCGCATCTCGCGCCTTCCGTCAGCGGAGTCATACTCTACGCCACGGATCGCGCCATTCTCGATTATGACGCCGGTCACTTCGCAGTTCATCATCAGCCGGAATGTCGGGTAACTCCGTGCCTCGGCGGTCACGAAGCTCAAAAAGTCCCACTGCGGCACGAACGCGATGAAAGGGAAGCGCGTGCGAAGCCGCTTCAATGTCAGGTTGATCTGCTGTCCGCCGGCCGTGATCCCGTTCACGTCGGACAGCTTGCTGTGGGGCAGCTCGAGAAATTTGTCCGCGAGTCCGAGCTGGTCCATGATCTCGAGCGTCGACGGATGAATCGTGTCGCCGCGGAAATCGCGCAGAAAGTCGCCGTGTTTCTCGAGCACAACGACATTCACGCCGGCGCGTGCCAGCAAAAAGCCGAGCATCGCGCCGGCCGGACCGCAGCCCGCAATTACGCAATCGGCGGGGTCGTCCCTCGTCTGACCTCTCTATTGTACGGCGGGTGCTGTATCCACCGCGCGCAGAAAATCAGCGACCGCCTTGTTGATCGCGTCCGGGGCGTCCCATTGCATGAGGTGGGCGGAGCCCTTCACCAAAACGACCTTGGAACCGGGCGTCATCGCCGAGAACCTCCTCACCGTTGCCGGGTCGGCCTCATCGAATTCTCCGACGAGATACAGCGTCGGGACCGTTACGTTCTTGAGGAACGAAGTCGCGTCGTAATCCTTCAGCGTGCCGGTGATGGTGAACTCGCTCGGCCCCTGCATGTAGTTGTAGATGCCTTCGTTCACCGTCTTGAAAGTGCTGTCGAGATTCGCCGAGTCGGGATGCCGCCAGACGTATTTGCCGTAAAACTCATTGAGCGCGTTCTGATAATCGGGCGCGTCGAATTTCTTCCCGGCCTCCCGTATGCGAATCGCCCGCTGCGCCGAATCGGAGAGCGTCGTGACCAGGCGGCGCGCGTTTTTCTGCCACTGGGGAATGTCGAGCGCCGGGCTCGCGAGCGTCAGACTCGCGACGTGTTCCGGATGCCCGCGGTAGTACTCGATGGCGAGAATCGTCCCCCATGAATGGCCGACGAGATCGACCTTGTCATAGCCGAGATGCGACCGAAGCGAATCGAGCTCGCGGACGAAATGGCCGATGTTGAACATCGTCGTATCGGTCACGTGATCAGAGTTGCCTGCGCCGAGCTGATCGTATCGCACGACCGGCCGCTCGCTGCCGAGCGTTTCGAGCGGCTTCATGTAATAGCTGGCAAAGCCGGGCCCGCCGTGAAGAAGGATCGCCGGCGTTCCCTTGCCGCCGCCGGTGATTTTGTACCAGATGCGGCCGCCGTCGACCGCGAGATAGGCCTCACCGGGTCCCAGGACCTTCGTGGACGTTGACGGCGCAGTCGTCGAGGCCGTCGCAGACGAAGTGTCAGTGGAATTTGCGTCCGGCTTTTCGGCGCATGCCGCGAGCGTCACTGACAAAATCAGAAGTGCTGAGAGGCGCATCGTCGTCTCCGGTCAGGTGCGAAAGCAGCTAGGCGGGCCGGATGAATTGTACTTCGGATTGACCAACGACGGCTATGGCGCCGGCTTCCAGTCGATGCCCATCCAGGCATTGGCGGTTCCGATTTCCGACGCCCCGGTCGCTTTGGCGTACAGGAAAAGCTGCATTTTGTAGGCGGCGAGCCACTTGAAGGGAAGGTCGAGGATCGCCATTCCGAGCGCCTGGGTTCCGCCGATAGGCAACATGGCGTCCTGGCTCTCGAGCGTATGCTCGGTGATCGATGCGAAGTAGTCGTGGATTTCCTTCTTCTGCCTGTCCATCGCCGCCGGAAATTCCTCGGGTTTGAGGTCCGCGCTTCGCTTCCGGTATTCGCCGAACACTTTCCAGCTGCTCTGATGAAGCGACTGAATGCCGGCGATGCCGCATATGGAGAGATATTGGAGCAGCTCGATCGTCGTGCGCTGTCCTTCTGTCGGCTTGTAGCCATACGACTTCACCGTGAGCTTCGTATGCAGGTGCTTGCTGATGTCGCACTCACGGGCCATCGAGGCGGCGATCTGGTCCTTGCTGATCATGTCGGGGTGAGCCTCCAGGCGATTCCTTCGCGGCGGACCTTGGTCTCTCCGGTCTTGGCCGGTTCAAACATACGCGGAGTTCCTTCTGGCGAAAGCCCGGATCGCGAAGCATAAATTAGACGTCGCCCAGATCGAGGCTCAGATGAAAATTCGCCGCGCACGTTCGATCCTTCCGCTCCTCTCCGCAGCGGCGCTGACCGCTGCCATCGCTTCCCCCCTCGTGATCGTCGAATACCAGATCCCCCGCAACAAGGCATTTCCACACGATCCCGCCGTCGGGAAAGATGGAATCGTCTGGTACACGGATCAGCAGAACAGCTTCATTGGCCGGCTCGACCCCGCGACCGGAAAGATCACTGATTATGCGACGCCCACTCCCGCATCGGGTCCGCATGGCATCGTCATCGCCGCCGACGGCGGCGTCTGGTATACGGCGAACCGCGTCGGCAAGCTTGGACGCCTCGAGCCGAAGACGGGGGAGATAAAAGAGTACCCGCTCCCCGCCGGTGCCCGCGATCCGCATACCCCCCTGGTAAGAAAGGGCATCGTCTGGTTCACGGCGCAGCAAAGCAACATGTATGGTCGCATGGATCCGGCTACCGGCGACGCGAAATTGTGGCGTGTGTCAGGCTCGCGGTCCCTTCCATACGGAATGGTCAACGCGCCGGACGGCTCGATATGGGTCGCGCTCTTCGGAACGAACAAGCTCGGCCGGATCAACGCCGAGAGTGGCGAGATGAAGGAGGTCACACTCCCCGAGAGCGGCGCGCGACCGAGGCGGCTCGCCGTCGATGAGACGGGGCGGGTCTGGTACACCGATTTCGCTCGCGGCCGGTTGGGGTCGTACGATCCGAAATCCGGCTCGTTCAAGGAATGGAATTCGGCGGGCGGCAACAGAGCGGCACCCTATGGGATCGCCGTCGCGCCGGATGGCAGAATCGTCTACGACGAAGCGCGAAACGGCGCGATCGTTTTCTTCGACCGTAAAACCGAGAAAATGGAGACGGTGTCGATCCCTACTGCGGGCGCGATCGTGCGCAACATCACCGTCGACAGCACGCGGAAGCGCATCTGGCTGGCGCTCAGCGGCACCGGACGCCTTGGGAAGATCGAGCTGAAGTAGCTACGCCGTCAGATACCGATCGAGCAGAACTTTTCGGTGATGGAGCTCGTGCCCGGCGATGATGTAGGCGAGGGCGCGCACACTTATCTCCGCTCCGTTCGCCATACCGGTCCGACGCGATGCGTCATCGCTGAGATGACGAAAGAGATAGCAGGTGGCTTTTCGCACCGCGGCGAATTCCCTAGCCAGATCGGATAGCGGATAGTCGTCGAACTTCGCGGCGGGCACGTAGTCGTCCTGCTCGAAGCCGGGCAGTGGAGTCTTGTCGTTGCGCGCAAATCGGAGCGCACGGTGCGACATGACCCGCTCCGTGTCGATCATATGGCCGACAACCTCGTTGATGCTCCATTTGTCCGGCGCGTAACGGAAGCCGCGCCGCGATTCCGGAATCTTCGCGAGAAAAGCCAGCGTGTCGCCGACTTGCTTCTCGAGGGAGTTGACGACGTCGCCGTCTCCGACGAGCTGGATGTATTGACCGTAATAGAGAAGAAATTCGGAATCGGCGGGCCGGGAAATCATTGTGCGGAAGGTTTGGGTTTGCTCATGGTATCTGATCCGAAAGCCCTTAATCAAGATAGGGATAATCCGGATCCGCGAGCTTTGCCGCGAGCGCTACGGCGTCGGGTCCGGCAACTTCGCGCGCGAGATCGAGCAGCATTGGACTGAGGTGGTCGCCATATCGAACGAGATTCGCCGCGCGCGACGGACGTGCGACGAGAAACGCCAGGATGTGAAGGTCGGCCTTCTGTTTGTTGCAGTCCGGACACGCTAGAACGAGGTTGTCGCGCCGGTCGTACGCCGTCTGCCCCCGCCTCGGCGTCACGTGATCGAGCGTCATCGACTGGGCAGGAATTCTAGCGTTGCAATAAGCGCAAACGGGACCGTGTCTGGTGAGAAGCCACTGCCTTGTATCCGCGTATGCGTTGCGACTGGTCGGCTGCGACGTGCGCTGCAGGGGCGCGCGGCCGGTCTTGCGTCCCCCCGATTTCTTCCTCCTTCCCCGGGGTCGCCTCGGCGTGGTCAGCTGCGTACCGCCTGAATGATTCCCGGAACGGAGCCGAGCAGCCATACAACCACTGCCGCAACAGCGGCGCGGGTGCGCGGGATCCTGCCGGTAACCGCTAGCCCGATGGCGAGCAGCACCGTGATCCAAATCGTGAAGATATCGAGCCGGCCGAGCAGAGCGAGCGCGAGCGGTGCGGTGGTATCCGGATTCAGAAAGCGCGCGGGTCCAAGGCTGAGCTGTTTCACATTCGTAAGCGAGCTCGGGTCCATGAACATCGCCTGAACGATCGAAACGATCGAGTCGACGACCTTCGGAACCATCGCGTAAGCAGTGACGATCACTGCCGTCCGAAGCGATTCGGTGGCGTCAACAATCTTTCCCACGACCCAGAGTACCACCGCAGTAACGAAGATCGAAATCGGGACAGCGACGAGAACGAAAACGGGCGCGAACATCTCCTGGAAGTGGCGCATGCTCGCGAGACGGTCCGCGGTCAAATTGGGATTGCGCTTCATCATTTCGGCGGCGCGCCGGTTGAACTCGGAATCCATCAGCGGCGACAGAACTCCCTGGCCGGCAAGGAAGAGCACTGTGAGGAGCACTGTAAGCACGACAATCGGGATCCACGCGTTGCCGTTCTCCCGTCTCGCAAAGACAGCCGACGGAGAATGGAAAATGTCGATGAAGTCCTCCCAGTACGCGGTGTGCACGGTCTTCGGAGGCGTCGCATCCAACGCATCACCCGGTATCGGGGACATCGGCGGAGTCGTCATGAATTCAATCTCGAGTCGCGCGGGGCGCGGGAGAGCGGCAGGAGAATACTCCGATCACCCGCCGCGACGACCCGACTTGGATGATGTCGCCTGCGGCTTGATTACGCGCGGGGGCGTGTTTGGTTGCGGCTGCGTTTTCGGCTCGGGCATGACACGCATGCCCGCGTTCTTGCGCTTGGCCGAAAAATCAGGGATGGGTGCGTGCTTTTTCTTCACCGAAACTCCACCAGAGCTTTGTGAAGAAGTTAATGCAGCGCCCTCCCACAGGCGAGATTTTGCCTCGGTCTACCTGATATGCGCGGTCTCGAGATGGCTGACCCGGTTGTCCTGCAGTACCAGAATGACGGTCCCGTTCTCGCCGAATCCGACGATAGAGGTTTTCTCAGGAACCTGCACCCGCTCGACGAGCTCTCCCTTCCGGTTGATGACATCGTAAACCGGTCCACCGGCGATCGCCTTAGTCGGAATCGTGTGGATCCAGAGATTGCCATCACGGTCGACGCGCGTTGCGCCGGCGAAGAACGGCGGCTTGTAATCGGGCAGCTCACTCGGCGGAATGAACTGAATCTGCACCGTGGGTTGTCCGGGTCCGCCCCCTGCGCTGCCACGCCCAGCCGGCCCCGCTCCCGGACCACCCTGGATTACGATCTGTGGAGTTCCACCGCCGCCGGTGAGTCCGCCGATCACTCCAGCCGGCCCCGCGCCGCCGGCCGGCAGTGAAGCAACAAGTCGCGCGCGGGCGGCCTTGACGGAATCGATGAACGCGACTTTGTCGTCGTCGGTGAGGCGCTGCCAGTCGAAGGGAATCTTCGGCGCCGACGTTCTCGTTCCGTCGGCATTCACAAAATCGACGTGGTAATCCGTTCCTCGAATGAACGCGACCGATCCGTCCGGAAGAATGGCCCAGTCGTCGACAATCGGAAGCGGATTGTTAAGAGTGCTGATGCGGACACCGCCGTTCTCGGTGACCTGCATGTCCATCTTGATCTTCGGGATCTTCGCGAAGCCGACGGTGTCCAGCTGCCGCGTCGCCAAATCGACGCGCACGATGGCGGTCGACTCGGGAATTGCCGGCGGACCGGTAATCCCGTTCGGTCCGAACGCCGGCGGGCGGATGCTTGGAAACTGCCGATAGACGAGACGCCCCTTCGTGTCGAACCCCGGGGCGCCGACGCTTGGATTGGCGAGCATGGCCGCGTCCTGCGTTCGCGGGATTGACATCACCCGTCCGATCTTTCCCATCGGCTCGATGACCAGCATCGAGCTCGAGAAAGGATCGACGAAGAGCGTCGAGTCCCCGCGATACGCGATGAGGCCGCCGAGACGACCGCCGTATGCGTTCCCCGTCGCGCTCGTCGAATCCGCGACGACCACGGCCGTCTTTAGCGTGGCATCCAGAAGCAAGACGCGCCTTCCCTGAATGTCGTTGACCAGAAGCCGGCCGTCGGAGAGCGCGCGCACTCCCGCAATGCTGGTGAGCGAGTCTGACGACTTCGCGATGACCGCTCCGATCTGGCGGATCGGCGGACGCTGCTGCGCGGAAGCTGTGGGTGCGTTCAGCGCGGCAAGCGCGAATGCGCCGAGGACCAGTACGGGTTTCATGAGATCTCTCATTATGGAATAAGCGAAAGCTAGTCTGCGATCATTGCCGGATGGTGATGGTGGTGAAGTTGCCACCACCTCCTGCGCCGAACGGAACAAAGGATCCGCCGCCACCGAATCCACCGAAGAATCCGCTCGTGAACGTCGCGGTCCCATTGCGGATCGAAGCTAGATATCTCGGATCCAGGTAGCTGAGGACGAACGCGGGAAGCTTCCGCTGCTGTTCGGGTGTCAGCAGATGCCGCACTGCGGGAGCGAGATCCGAAAGCAGGTCGATCGTCGCCCGTCTCCCATCCACGTAGCGCGCATACGCGTCATCATGACTGTATCTGTCGGGCAGCGCGGAGAAATATTTTGCGATCGGCGACCAAATGAGGTCGTTCTTGATTGTGTAAGTGCGGTTGAGAGTGGCGATGCTGTCCGCCTGCGCTCCGGTAAGCTTGAGCGAATCCTGTTGGCGGAGAATGGTCGCCAGCGGATTCTGGAGTCCGCCGCTGCCGTAAACTGCGCGCAGAAGCTGTTCAGGAAGCTTGTCGCCGTCGTGCGTTCTCCCCCGGTCGAGCTGCTGCGTGAGCAGCTGCCGCTCGCGGGTCGGGCCGAGGTCGAAGCGCATCATCGCGGTAAGAGTAACCGGAGTACGGAAGGCACCGAAGGCGTTGTTCGGGGAGCCGAAGCGCTGGTTCACTTCGTACTTGAAGCGCTGCGTCGCCGGATCGAAGCCGCGAACGTACAAGAGCGACTGATCGGGAAACGTGGTCTGCCCCCAGCCGCGAAGATTTCCCGAGCCGTGCATCAGCAGATCCGCCGCACCCAGCGGATTCGAAAGCTGGAAGGATATGTTGGCGCGCTGCGGCATGCGGATCTTCGCCGGATTGAGCGTGACCGTCAGACTTGCCGACGAGATCCACGGTCCCTGGCAGCTATTTCGTGCGGCCAGCTGTCCGAGCTGTTTCGCAAGGCAGCTCTTCGCCTCGGATGAGCCGTTCGCGAGGAGCGACTGCATCGCCGCGGCGATAGCGGGGTCGGTCGCCGATCCGGGCTTATAGACAAAGGCTCGATCGTTGGAGTAGCCGTCACCGTTCACGTCACCAGCGACCATCGGAGTGAACGGTAACCCGGAGCGGAACTGTCCGAACCAGCTCAGCCGCGCGTAGTCGAAGAGGTTATAAGAGAAGTTGTAAACGATTTGATGCCGCGAATCAAATGATGACCTGCCCCAGTCGACGAGCAGCGGATTTCCAACGGTGCTGCCGAATCCACGCGACTGCTCACGCACGTTGGCGTACACATAAGACATGCTCCAGCTGAAGCTGGTGCTGAACCTCACCGGAGAAATGCGCAAACTGAGCTGACGACTCTCCGATTTGAGGTCGGAGCGGAGCTCGGTGACGCGCGAGTACTTGGAAGAAACGCGCGCATCCTGCGATGCGATGGCGCCGGTTGTCGGAACAATGCTCGTCGGCTGCACGTAGATCGGACGCCCGCTCTCATCGGGCAGCGAGAATCGGGGGACGGCGCTGAAGTTGAGATCCATGTTTCCGGGCTGATGCATGTTCAGCGAGTACGTGCCGTCGATCATCGTGTTCAGTCTGTTCCCCAGCGTCGCGCCGCTCCACTGCAGGTTCGAGCGAAGGCTTCGCGGCGCCGCGTAATCGGGCGAGATGAGACTGACGTTCGGTGCGATGTTGGCGAAGACGGAGCTTCCGCCGCCGACGCACGTCCTCGGGATCTGCGAAGGGTCGGCGAGGTACGCCGCCCACGCCGGAACCGGCGCCGAGGTTCCTACACACGTAACCTGCTGGACCGCGCTCGGCAGTCCGGTGTTGTCCATCGCGCCGGCGATGAGGTTGGTGCTCGGCGTGCCCTGAAGGATACCAATGCCGCCACGCACCACTGCGCGCGGGATCCGCGCGGCTCCCTCGAATCCGCTGACCTGCGACGCAGCGCCGTAGATCCAGGAGAAGCCGGCGCGCGGACTGAAATAGATCCGGTTCGGCACAAACTCGTTCGAGACATTGTATGCCGCAAGCACGTCCGGATTCGCTGCCGGCTGGGACAAAAAGTGGTTCCCGTCAACACGAACGCCGTACTGGAACTGGAGATTTCGCGTCCGTCTGTACGAATCCCCGAGCGAAGCGCCGCCGACAAGCTGGTTGACGTCGCGGATTCTCGGGCTGAGCTGGCGCGAAAAGACCGACGGCCGTCCAGCCTCCAGATCCGCGAGTGAATTGAAAATGAAAGTGCCGAACGTGTTGGTCGCCTGCTGCTGGCCCGATCCGTCGCGGCGAAGCTCCGAGGTGAGCTTGAGACGATGCCTGTTGCTCGTGCTGAACCAGCTCAGCTGATTGAGATAGCCGAGGCTGGACGTCGTCTGGTTGCCGCGCATCGACTGGCTGCCGCCGAACGACAGATTTTGGACGCTGCTCGTACTGTCGGCAAAGCTCGATGTCACGCGAACGACGCCGCCCGGCATGTCGAGATATGGGGTGGACGTGTTCCGCGAATTACTCAAGCTGAGCGAGGTCTCGCTCAAGACCGTTCCGGCGATGTATCCGCTGTGCCGGCCCTGAATTCCGCCTCGCCAGGCGGTCCTGTCACCGATGTGCGCGGGCACCTCGGTCGGCACTCCGCCACCGGGAGTCTGTTTTGTCCAATTCCCGTTAAAGGTGAGGTTGAACGCTTGTCCCGACGAGGAAGACGGGGGCGCGAAATCAATTGCGCCGAAGAGCGATCCCTGGTCACCGATACGTTGGCTGCCGACCTGTTTCACGGAGAGCGGAACGCCGGCCGCGCCGAGGATGGACAGCAGGCGGGTCACCGAATCCTGTGCCACACCTGCCGACTGCAGGCCGCTCGCGTTCGTCGTGAGGAGGGTTTGCAGGTCATTCGCACGTCTGCCGAGCTGATAGGCGACGTTGTAAAACGCCTTGTCGTATTTGAGCGGGCCGGACAGAGCGCCGCCGAGCGAGAGATTGGAATATTCCTGCCCGAGCGATTGCGTTGTGCGATCGCCCCACTGCATGTGAGGGGAATCCAGATTCAGGCTCATTCCACGGGTTATGAAGTTCGACCCCGGGCGCGTGGTGAGGCTGAAATTTCCGCCGCTGAAACCGCCGCGCGATACATCGTATAGTGTCGTCGACAGTGAGCTGGACACGGCGGCGTCCCTCGGAAGGTTCGAGATGCCGGAATTCAGGCCATTCAGCGTCGTCGTGTTTTGATCGGAGCCGAGACCGAGCACCGAGAATCCGTCCGTGCTGCCGTCGGCACCGGTGACGCTTTGGACGCCGGGAAGAGTCGCGGCCATCGCGGCGAGATCGCCCATGAGATTCGCGGGCACCGCCGTATTGTCCACCCGCTGCTCGTTGCCGCTTACGTCGGGCGTCGGATCGTTTCGCCGGACCTTGTCGCGCTGTGCGGTAACCGTTACCGCGTCGAGGAGCTGCCCAACATGGGCGAGGCGCGTGTCGGCGACGAGAATGTCTTCGTCGGCCGTGCGCTTCACCTCGAACCGCTTAGCCGCGTATCCGAGGGCGGCAAATGAAACGATGTAATCGCCGTCGCCACCGGGGAAGGTAACCGTGAATCGGCCGCGGGTGTCGGTGCGCGCGGTGCGGCTCACATTTCCCGAGATGGACGTGACCGTGACCGTGACATTCTCAAGGGGAAGACTATCGGGCCCCGTCACCTGGCCACGGATGACGTCGAGCTGTTGCGCGGCTGCTCGGACGGGAGAGAAGGCGACTCCGCAAAACAGTGCCACGGCGAGAAAGAGTGTGCGGCGAAGAGTCATCGGATGAGGGCAAGCACGCTGTATTGGACGTTGCGGGAGCAGATAAGGTTTACCACTGGACCCGATTAGCCGGCTCTGCATGACTGGACCTAGGAATGTTCTCACCGCCCGCCGGGAAATCCGGCGGAACAAATCGTTCTTGCACGTTACCGTCGCGCTCTGCGCGGATTCCCAATTTTCTGATGAATGCCCGAAGAGGATCAATCCGATAGGGAATCATCTAGTATACGGTAGTGCGAGCCTCGGGTGAAATCTGGTCGATTCAATAACAGTACGTACGAGAGTCTCAACTAGTTCCGGCTTTTTTCCTAAACTCAAACCAGATCCGCGATCGCTCGCTACCCGGGACCCCAGATGCAGTTCTCCGTTGCGGTTCCTTACTCGCCTCCCATCGGTAGCATGCTCACCTGAAGCGCCGGCACCTCCTTCGCTCCTTCTCCGGTAACGATTCGCCGGTGGTAATCGAGCTGGCCGAGGTGGTACGCGAGATGGATCGCGAGGTGAACGAGAAAGTCGCCGGTGCGAACGACGCGTCCGGCGATCGGCATCGGATATCTCCCCTCGAAGTCAGCGACAGGGAGATTGGTCAGCGTCCGATCCGATTCCGCGCGCGCCGCTTCGATGCGGTCGATGAGATCGGAGCGCGGGAGGTCGCGCGCGGAGAACTCCGCGTCGCGGTCGCGAACGTAGCCGGTGTCCCCGAGTGCGGCTCCAATGAAGTGGCGAAGATTTCCGGCGATGTGCAGACCCAGCGTCCCGCCAACGTTCGTAATTCCTGGAACGGGCCTCCAAACACTTTTGTCGTCGGGGTACGCTTCGATCGAGGCGCGCACCGAGTCGAGCTCGCGAAGGAGAAATAGTCTTACCAGAGGCGCGATATCAATTTGATTGACCACGCAGAGAATCTACCGTTGAAAAAAGGGAAATACCGAGTTCATCGGCGATACGATCGCCCGACGCCGGCGACCTGAATGTCACCGAAGTGAATGTCGCGGCAGGTTAGCTCGAGCTCCGCAGCGTTGCGCATCTCGACGTAGAGCCGCCACGGTTCACCGGATCCCAGGCGCTCGAGTCCGATCACCGCGATCTCGGCTGCGGAGGCACCCGTACCACCGCCGCGATAGTTGAGGATGGTAATCCCCGCGAAAATGAGCGTAACGGATTGTGCGTCGTCCTTCGTCGTCTTCACCGAAAACTCAAGCCGCCCGGCGGACAGGTCGAGGTGATGCGCACCGATAACCGCGCCGTGCAGAGCGGCGGCGACTTCCCTGAAATCAACCGGTGATCGATTCGCCATTGCCGGACGGAATCGTTCCGTCAGCCCTGAAATTCCGCGAGCGCCTTTTCGAAGCCCTCGAAAAATCTTCCGACATCCAGACCGTCCACGACCGCATGATGAACTTCCACCCCCACGGGCATCATCCATCTCGAGCCTGCGCGCACGCACTTGCCGAAAACGATTCGCGGCACCGAGTCGGCGTTTCCATTGAGCGCGTTGGAGAACGAAGTGAACCGCACCCAGGGGAGCGTCGAGTGATAGATCAAATCGTCGTCCGGATGCGTGACTACGAGCGGCTTGATCCTCTTGGCTTCGTCGGCGATTCGGGCACCCGTTTTCGCGAACCCGGCAAAGTCGTCGGCCGGATCGAACCGGGCGAAAGCAAACGTCTCATCGCTTCGCATTACCGTCGGCGTAATCGAGACCTGGTCGTGCACCCACACACCGTCCCCGCGAACGCGCGTGCGAAGCGCTTCGATGCTGTTCGCGACCTGAAGGGTGAGAAAGACGGTCGCGAGAAAGAATGACGGTCCCCCGTCGGCGAGACTCAGCTCACGGGTTGCCGTTGCCTCCACTTCCGCCGTTACGCTGAAGAACGGATTCGCGAAACCCCGGTAAAGCTCGAAATGCTCCCGGCGCTTCCAGCTCTTGAGATCGAGAAAATGTCCCATGCGCGGCGATCGTCGTGATTTTGATCCCGGGCGCGCCCAGTCATCGGCGCGCTCGTGCGAGCTGGGAATGTAAAAGGAGACGGCCCGATCCGGAGCGTCGATCCCGGATCGAGCCGTCAGTTGCCGTTCGCCGACCACTCTTCAGGCTCGGATGTTTCCCGCTGCGCGGGCCGATCCTTGCAGCGTCTGTCGATCGAACAATCAACGGAGAATCGATGCCGACACGAAATGCGAATGCGATCTGGGAAGGCGGCTTAAAGGGCGGGAAGGGAAGATTTTCCGCACAGAGCGGGACAGTGGGGGGTGCGTACTCGTTCGGCACCCGCTTTGAGAACACGCCCGGATCAAATCCTGAAGAGCTGCTTGCCGCCGCCGAGGCCGCGTGTTTCAGCATGGCGTTGAGTGGCGCACTGGAAAAGAACGGAACGCCGCCTGGGAAGATCGAGACATCGGCGGCATGCACGGTCGAGCCCGTTCAGGGAGGCTTCGGGATTACATCGATCAAGCTCGACGTGAAGGCGAGCGTTAGTGGAATTGACGACGCGAAATTTCAGGAAATCGCTGTCGCGACGAAGGACGGATGTCCCGTCTCGAAGGCGCTCAAGGGCAACGTTGACATCCAGCTCACCGCGCATCTGGTATAGCGTTTATCCCTCCGCTGGAGGGGCGTACGCGCCCCTACAGTGGGGACGATTGCGTTTGATAACGATTCGGATATTCTAGAAGCGATAATCATCCCAACAGGAGGCGATATGCGTTCGGTCTGGCTATCCAACAGGGTGACTGCGGTCTCGTTCATTGCGCTCGCCGCATGCACTCCGGCCGTTCAGGTTACTACTGGTGCGACACCGCAAGTCAGCGACATGCAGGCGAGCACCGTCGCTCCACTCACCTGGACTGATCTCGTCGTTCCGGGATTCCCATCCGGCGCAAAGATGGCTGTGCTCAGCGGCAATCCCGGCGCTGCGGAGCCGTACGTGCTTCGCCTTCAGTTCCCCGACGGCTACGAGTTTCCGGTTCACTGGCACCCCGGCACCGAAAACCTGACGGTGCTCTCCGGAAGCTTCCATCTCGGGATGGGCGGTACCGCGAACCCGGCCATAGTGAAGAACTACAATCCGGGAGATTTCATCTTCATTCCGGCGCGCATGTCGCACTTCGGCGGCGCCATCGGACCGACAGTGATCCAGCTTCACGGCACGGGTCCGTTCGCCATCAACCTCGGAACAGCGCCGTAGACAGCTGTTGAGCTTGCGGCCTGCCGGATGCGTGCGGCAGGCCACCGTTCAATGGAAGCGCGCGCGGTGTGAGTAGGTCGTTGCCGTCGAACCCTTAACGGCTACCTTTTGCAGCGATGACAATGCGAGACAAGCTCGACCTCCTCGCCCGGCGAAGCGCCGAGGCCGAGCAGGGAGGGGGCGAGGCGCGGGTCAAGGCGCAGCACGCGAAGGGAAAACTTTCCGCGCGCGAGCGGCTCGACCTTCTGCTCGACGAAGGCTCGTTCGTCGAGCTCGACCGCTTCGTCGTTCATCGGTCGACCGACTTCGGACTCGAAGAGCAGAAGATCTACGGCGATGGAGTCGTCACCGGCTACGGCAAGATCGACGGCCGGTTGGTCTACGTATTCTCCCAGGACTTTACCGTATTCGGCGGCTCGCTCTCCGAGACGTTCGCCGAAAAGATCTGCAAGGTGATGGACCTGGCGATGAGAAACGGCGCGCCGGTCATCGGCCTGAACGACTCGGGCGGGGCGCGCATTCAGGAAGGCGTCGTTTCGCTCGGCGGCTACGCCGAGATATTTCTGCGCAACACGCTGGCATCGGGAGTCGTGCCGCAGATCTCCGCGGTCCTCGGCCCGTGCGCGGGCGGTGCGGTTTATTCGCCGGCGATCACCGACTTCACGTACATGGTGCGTGGAACGTCGTACATGTTCGTCACCGGTCCGAATGTCGTGAAGACAGTCACCCATGAAGACGTTTCGATGGAAGACCTCGGTGGCGCCGACACACACGCGGCGACATCCGGTGTCGCGCACTTCGCGTCCGATTCCGAGCCGGCGTGCATCCAGCAGATTCGCGATCTGTTCCGGTTCATCCCGTCGAACAATCTCGATACTCCGCCGAGGGGAAGCGGGACGGATCCGCGCGACCGGCGGGACGAGTTACTGCTCGGCGTCGTCCCCGACAACGCGAACAAACCGTACGACATGCACGAAGTCATCAAGCGGGTCGTCGACGATGGCGAGTTCTACGAGGTTCACCGCGACTACGCGCAGAACATCATCTGCGGTTTCGCGCATCTGGGATCGTACAGCATCGGCTTGATTGCCAATCAGCCGGCGGTGCTCGCGGGGGTGCTCGACATCAATGCATCGGTGAAGGCGGCGCGGTTCATCCGCTTCTGCGATGCGTTCAACATCCCGCTGGTGACGTTCGAGGACGTGCCCGGATTTCTGCCGGGCGTGTCGCAGGAGCATGGCGGAATCATCAAGCATGGAGCGAAGCTTCTCTACGCGTACTGCGAGGCGACGGTTCCGAAGCTCACCGTGATCACGCGGAAGGCATACGGCGGAGCTTACGACGTCATGAGCTCTAAGCACATCCGCGGCGATTTCAACGTCGCGTGGCCGACGGCGGAGATCGCGGTGATGGGGCCGAAAGGCGCGGTGGAGATTTTATTCCGGAAGGAGATCGCCGAGAGCAAGGACCCGGAGAAGGCGACCGACGCGAAGATCGAGGAATACCGGGAAAAATTTGCGCATCCCTACATCGCCGCTGCGCGTGGCTACATCGACGACATCGTCGATCCGCGCGACACGAGGCCGATGCTGATCGACGCGCTGGAGACGCTTCAGAACAAGCGCGACAAGAATCCGCCGAAGAAGCACGGGAATATTCCGCTGTAAGGAACTGAGTTAGCCGTTACTTGGCCGCGCTCTCCCGGTACAGCGCCGGAAACACCCTCTTCAGATGCTCCACCTTCGGCGCATCGTTGATCACGATGTACGGCTGATAGGGGTGTAGCGCGAAGTAATTCTGATGGTACGCTTCGGCCGGATAGAAATTGTTGAGCTTCGTCACCTCGGTCACGATCGGCTTTTTGAAAGTCCTCGCCTTCGTAAGCTGGGCGATGTAGGCATCCGCGATCCGCTTCTGGTCTTCATTCACATAGAAGACCACCGACCGATACTGCGTTCCGACATCGGGGCCCTGACGATTGAGCTGCGTCGGATCGTGCACCGAGAAGAAAATCTCGAGCAGCTGGCCGTAGGAGATCTGCGAGGCGTCGTACACGACCTTCACCGACTCCGCGTGCCCCGTCTCGCCTGAGGACACCTCTTCGTAGCTGGGCGCTTGACGCACGCCGCCGGCATAGCCCGACGTCACGCTGATCACTCCTTTCACGTGCTTGAAAACGGCGTCGATTCCCCAGAAGCATCCTCCGGCGAAGACGGCCGTCTGCTCATTCCTTTCCGGAAAAAGCGCGACGTCCGACGCCGCCCGCGGGAGTACTGAAGGGGTGTCGTTGCGTGCCAAGCCGGATGCGCCCGACACGAAAAGTGCTCCGCCAATTGCTGCTGCCGCGACTGCAATGCCGCGCGCGAGATTGCCGATCATCTGTTGTCCTCTGACGAACGGGTTGTGATGGGGTCGCCTTCAATACCTGATTGGGGGCGGTTTGTTCCGTTTTAAGCTGCGATAACGCTAGGGCGGCGCGCAAAAAAAGCCAGCGCCGGTCGCCCGACGCTGGCTGAAGTGCTTTTGTGACGGCGGGCTTACTTCTGCTTTCTGGCGGAAAGGTTTTTGTCGAACTGGATCTGCTGATCGGCGGTCAGAACGCCGCGAATCTCCGCCCGCTCGCGCGCCCTCAGTGTAGCGAGCTGCGCGAGAATGGCGTCGTCCGACCCGCCGGTGCGCTCGACGTCGCGCTCCTGCTTCTCGAGCGTCTTGTACTGATCGTCGTAGCTCTTGCGAATCACTTCGATCCGCTTGTGCTCATCGGAAGTCAGCTTGATGTGCTTGACCAGAATTTCCGACTGCTTGCGGGCATCATGGAAAGCTCGCTTGTCGGCCTTCCGCTCCACTTTCGTCTCGCGTGTCTGATTGCTCGGTGGGACAGCCGGCGTCGCGCGAACGGCCGGAGTTGCACGCGTTCCTTTTTTCCCCGGGACGGCAGGAGTTGCGCGGACAGCCGGAGTTGCGCGCGGATGCGCGACCCTATCATCCGATCTGCGCTTGGTCGTAGCGGGACGTGCCGGCTTGTGCTGCTTGACCGCGTCCTGCGCCTCGGTCGATGCCGCGGACGATGCCGGCGGCTGGCTGGGCGTTACGACCGGCGGAGTGCGGGGCGGATTTCCGTGCCCACCGCCGCCTCCCTTTCCTTTCTGTGCCTGACCGACGGACGCAATGCCGGCAAGCAGCGCGATTGCAATAATTGTGGTGCGTGACATATGACTGCTCCTATTCGAGTGAATCGGGTTTTTCCTTGAAGGCAGCGTTCGGCAAAGTCTTCCGCCCGGGGAAAGCGCTTAAACTCGCTTCCCAATGCGATCTATTAGGCAGAAGCGGTGCCAATCAAGGCCAGGAATGCCGGCAATTCAGTGGAACAAAGCCGCGATCGTCGCTTCAGGCTCTTAACCGCATCCGCGTGTCCCACAGGCGGCGTCGTAGATGGCAACACTTCCGCCGACGACGATAAACCCGACCAGCGCGCCGGTCGCCGCATGGGCAAGCACATCGCCCGAGTTCGAGTCGCCCGCCTTGATTGCCGTGTAGAGAACCGCGCCACCGACTGCGCCGAGCAGTCCCCACTTGAGCCAACGCGGCATGCCGGAGCTCGTCGCTACGGCCACTCTTTCATTGAAAGGCGCAGTCGACATCGGCGACGTGATAAAGGCCGCCGAAGCCTGGGTGTGAGTAATTCCTGCCGACGCGATTCGTTGAGCGCTTGCTGTCGCCGGGATCAGAATCGCTGCAGCGACGAGCAGTGCCTTCATCACTTTCATGTAGTGCTCCATGTTGGACAGGTGAGCCTTCGGGACGAAATGCCCGCAAATATTTGACCGCTGCGGCGGCCGGCTCCGTCACAACCACCGTCGAACGACGCGCGCACGATAGCGATCCGACTGACAGGCGACCCTCGAAAGCGGCCCTCAGGGGCTGTACTTTCCGCGAATGTTCTCAAAGGTCCTAGTCGCGAATCGCGGCGAGATCGCGCTTCGCGTCATTCGTGCCTGCCACGAGCTCGGCGTCAAAGCGGTGGCCGTGTACTCCGAAGCCGATGCGGGAGCGCCGCACACGCGGGAGGCCGACGAAGCCGTTCTGATCGGACCGCCGCCTTCGCGAGAGAGTTATCTCGTCGGAGAGCGCATCATCGAGGCGGCGAGGAACTCGGGTGCTGAAGCGATTCACCCGGGCTACGGTTTTCTCTCCGAACGCGAGTGGTTTGCGCGCGCGGTCACCGACGCCGGACTCGTCTGGATCGGTCCGCCCGCTGACGCGATCGCGGCAATGGGAAGCAAGACCGCCGCGCGCACGCTCGCAGCAGAGAATGATGTTCCTGTCGTGCCGGGCACCACCGAAGCGTTGAAGAGCGCAGCCGAAGCCGCAAAGATCGCCAGGAAATTCGGCTACCCGATTCTCCTCAAGGCCGCCGCCGGCGGAGGCGGGAAGGGGATGCGCGTCGTCGCGCGTGAAGAGGACCTCGTCGGCGCTCTGGACGCGGCGCGCCGCGAAGCGAAGGGGGCCTTCGGCGACGATGCAGTCTACATCGAGAAGTTCATCGACAGGGCTCGGCACGTTGAGATTCAGATCCTCGCCGACTCGCACGGCACCATACTCTCACTTGGCGAGCGCGAATGCTCCGTGCAGCGCCGTCATCAGAAGATGATCGAGGAAGCGCCGAGCGTCGCGGTGGATGCCGGTCTGCGAAAGAGAATGGGGGAGTCGGCGGTTCGCGCCGCACGCGCCGCCGGATACGTGAGCGCGGGTACGTGTGAGTTTCTCCTGGACACGGACGGAAAGTTCTATTTCCTCGAGATGAACACGCGCCTTCAGGTCGAGCACCCGGTGACGGAGCTCGTCAGTGGAATCGACCTGGTGCAGTGGCAGCTTCGCATCGCCGCCGGTGAAAAGCTTCCGTTCAATCAGGAGCAGATAAACCCGCGCGGCTGGGCGATGGAGTGTCGGATAACGAGCGAAGATGCGACGAACGGGTTTCTCCCATCGACCGGTCGAATCGAGTACTTGCATCTGCCGAGCGGTCCGGGAGTTCGCTGGGATGGCGGCATCGAAGCGGGAACGGAGATTGGACTTTTTTACGATCCGCTGCTCGCGAAGCTCATCGTCTGGGCTCCAACTCGCGATCAGGCGATCGTGCGCATGAGGCGCGCGCTCACCGACCTCGTGATACTCGGCGTCGAGACTTCACGTGACTTTCACGTTCGGATGATGGACGACGAGGAGTTCCGCCGCGGAGACATCGACATCCAGTGGCTCGAGCGCCGGCTGCCGGTGATTCTCGATCGCAAGGCGGGTGAAGAAAGCCTGCGGGTGGCGTCGATTGCCGCCGCACTTCTTGCCGGGCGTGACCGGTCGGTGAAGCGAAGCACGCCGGTCTCACCATCTCCAGCGGTGAGCGAAACGAGCGATTCATGGAGACGTGCGGCGCTCAGCGAAGGGCTTCGCTCCTGATGGGCGACACAGTGAATGTCCAGATCCAATCGATCGCCGCCGGCGGCGATGGCGTCGGCAGAAACAACGGACTCGTCATCTTTGTGCCGAGGACCGCGCCGGGGGATTTGGTAAGCGCGCGCATCGCGGCCAAGGGCCATTTTGCGCGCGGATCGCTCGTTACTATAGTATCCCCGTCCGCCGACAGGTCTGATCCTCCCTGTCCTCACTACACTCGCGATCGGTGCGGCGGCTGTCAGATCCAGCACATCGAATATTCCGCGCAGCTTTCGGCAAAGAAGCGGATCGTCGGCGATGCGATACAGCGAATCGCAAAACGCGATTCCGCGCGACTGGCGGACGTAAATGCGAGCCCGAAGCACTGGCGTTACCGCACCAAGCTGACGCTCGCAATGAGGCGCCGCGGCGACCGCTGGATCGCCGGTCTACATCGCTATGACGGGCCCACCCAGATTTTTTCACTCGATGACTGCCTGATCACCGAGGAGCGCGTGGTCGGCACGTGGAAGGACGTCATGGAAGCGCAGCATCTGCTGCCCGAGGCGAAGGAGCTTCGCGGCAGCGTTCGTCTGACGCCTTCCGGCGCCACCTTCCTCCTACTCGGCGGATTCCAATGGCGCCAGAGTGAGGAGTTTCTCGATGCGGTGCCCTCAGTGCGCGCACTCTGGTGGGAGCCGGACGGGGGCGAGCTTCGGCTGATCGAAGACCGCCGTGACGAAAAAAGTCCGGCTGCTTCCTTTGGACAGGTGAACCCGGAAGTTGCGGCGGATCTGCAGCGTTACCTGATCGATCGCGTGCAATCTCATTCTCCAGCGAGCGTACTTGACGCATACGCCGGATTGGGCGGCACGTCGACAGAGCTGGCGGCAAGCGGCGTTCGCGTAACCGCGATCGAGCTGGATCGTGATGCTTCCGATTGGTCGGCGAGAAGATTGTCGGCGCCGTCGCGGGCCATTTGCGCGCGGGTCGAAGAAGTCATTGCCGAGGTGATGCCGGCCGATGTGGTGATCGTGAATCCTCCGCGTTCGGGAATCGATGCACGCGTAGCCGAAGCACTGGAGACTGGCGCAGGGTCCGTGAAAGGGTTGTTCTACGTGAGCTGCAATCCGGCGACACTCGCGCGCGACCTGTCGCGTCTTCCGTCCTATGCGATTTCTTCGCTGCAGCCATTCGACATGTTTCCGCAGACGGCGCACGTCGAGACCGTGTGCGAGCTGGTGCCGGTGGCATGAAGTACGTCGTGACGATCGGCGGTGAGTCGCGCACCGTCGCGCTCGATCCGGAAGGCGTCCGTTATGAGGGAGTCCTGCTGGCGGTCGCTCTCGCTGATCCCGAAGGCACGCCGGTGAGAGTGGTGACCATCGGCATGCAGGTCTATCGCATAGTGGTGAAGAAGCGT
>WNGF01001260.1_pt1 | contig 37217 bp, 28 predicted proteins | sample 5400641 | NCBI WGS metagenome assembly WNGF01 (sample SAMN13153371, study PRJNA577476) | soil metagenome | isolation source: 80 cm soil or saprolite under grassland replicate 2 | place: USA:California | collected 2016-06-15 | reverse complement strand
GCGCGGCGGCGGGCAGCCCCAGCCTGGCCAGCCGCCCGATGTCGTCCAGGTGCGGCTGCAGCGCCTCCTCCAGCAGCTCCGAGGCCGCCTCGGTCGCCTCGACGTAGCCGCGGCCCGGGTGGTAGCCGGCCCGGCCGCTCAGCTGGTCCAGGTCCAGCGACCCCAGCGACCAGCCGACCTCCTCGGCGACCGCGTCCCGGTCGGTGGCGGCCAGGCGGCGTGCCGCCAGCCGCTCGGCGTCCCCGGCCAGCTCGGGGTGCGCCGCCAGCAGGTCGTCCAGCAGCGCGGCCCGCTCCGCCTCGGTGAGCGCGGCCAGCACCGACTCCTTTGCAGTCATCCCACCACCATCTCGTTGTCCCGGCAGCAAAGCACGCAGTCTCGCACATCCCAGGCACGACTTGGCCACGCACATCAAGACGCTGCTCCGGATCGACGGTCGCGCCGCGGTGGTGCTCCCCGACGACGTTCTCCTCATGAGGTGACGAGGACCGGCTGCTACCCGCCGAGTGCTGCCGCGATGTCGCTGATGTTCTGGACCAGTCGTTGGCGGTTCCCGGGCACGGCGATGAAGCCGTGGTGCTCGTAGAAGTCCGCTGCTGCTCCGTCGATGGCGTCGACGACTGCCAGTCGCGCGGCGGCGACCTCGCTGGCCTGCACGGCTCGGCTCAGTGCGTCCACGAGCAGTTCGCCGCCGAAGCCTTGGCCGTGCAGGGACCGGTCCAGGGCAAGCCGGGCGAGGAGCACCGCTGGGATGGCATCCGGCGAGCCGCGTCCAATCTTCGGGGGGAGCTCCGCGCGGACGACGAGGTGGGCGGCGAGACTGAAGTAGGCGACCACGAGCCCGTCTCCGGCATGCCAGACGAAGGTGCGTGCGGTCCGCATCGACTGGGCGTGACGTGCATGGTCCCGCAGCCAGGCGTCAAGAGCGTGGTTGCCGGATGAGAACTGTTCGAGCTGGTGATGCTCGGCCAGCGCCTCCGAGGTGAAGAGGTCCACGTCAGCGCTGCTGTACCTGGCGGGGCTCGGCGGCGCGACGCCGGAGCGCCTGGTTGGGCTGTGGTGGCGCCTCGAGCGCCTGCCAGAGTCACGATGAGCCGCTGTGCCCCAGGGCCCTGTCGGGTCCAAAGAGGCGAGTGGGCCGCGGGCGGCTGCCCGGGCCCACTCGCCGAGGACGAAACGCTGCTCAGCCGGCTTGGTGGACCGACATCTGCAGGTCGTTGCAGGTCGGGTTGCAGGCGTCGAAGGTGTGGATCTGCTCGTCGACCTGGCCTGGGTCGGCGGCACCGTGGTCGTGCACCACCAGGGTGACGTCCGCCCCGGCCGGATCGTGCAGGCCGGTGCCCATAATGGCGCCGTCGCTGTCGTCCACCGCCAGGCGCCCGCCGAAGTCGGCGACGCCCGAGCCGTCGATCACGTGCCCGGCGGCGTACAGCACCGACAGGTCCGCCGCTGGGTTTTGCATGTCGGCCATCCCGCAGCGGGGGCTGTCGGGCGTGGTCCCCGAGATGCAGGCTTCGGGGTGGTTGAACACCATCCACCAGATGGTCACCGCATCCCCGGCCGTAAGCCCCGTGGTGTGCAGGTCCAGGGAGATGCCGCCGTCGGTGCGGGTCAGCGTCGAGGAGCCGAAGACGGTCTTGCCGTCGAAGCTCGTAACTGGGCTGGTGCTCTGGGTGGCCGCCCCGGCACTGCTGAGCACCAGGGCCGAGAGCAGGCCGACAAGCGCAAGGAGGATAACGAGCTTTCGCTTCACGACGACTGTCCTTCCGTCGACGAGGGACCGGACACGGAGGGGATGAGTCTCGTCGAAGCGGTCGCGCTACGCAAACTGGTGCCCTCACCGCATCGTGTCGATACTCGCCAGCGCTGTGCAGGGGAAATGGCGTTTCGGCCCGCGGGTCGACGCGCCGGTTGCCCCGGAGAGACCCGCAGAAGTAGGGAGGTTCTCCTCCTCGTGTTTCGGGTAAGCGGGCGGGCTCGCTCGCTCTCGCAGAATCACCCGCCGGAGGTGATGACGGATCCCTCGCCAGCAGCGAAGGTGCTCGTGATCAGCAAGACCGGTGAGGAAGGAGGCGACATGGCGATCGGACCTGTCCAGCTCTTGGTGCTCGGTTTCAGCCAGCCCGGTTTCCAGGGAGAGATCCTCGAGGAGCTGGAGCGGCTTCGGGAGAACGACCTCGTGCGGGTGATCGACGCGCTCGCCGTGTACAAGGACCCCGAAGGCAACGTGTCGATGCTGGAGGGGAGCCAGCTCAGCGCCGAGGAGACTGCCGAGTTGGGTGCCGTCGTGGGCGCGCTCGTCGGTCTCGGCGCAGGTGGCGAGGAGGGCATGGAGGCGGGCGCCGAGCTCGGCGCGAGCGCTGCGCAGCAGCGCGGTGGGGTGTTCAGCGAGGACGATGCCTGGGACGTGCTCGCGGAGGTCCCCGAGGGCTCCGCGGCTGCGCTGATCCTGCTCGAGCACCGGTGGGCGATCCCGCTCCGGGACGCGGTCGCGCGCGCGGGCGGGTTCCGGCTCGCGTCGGAGTTCATCAGCCCGCTCGACCTGGTCACGCTCGGTCTCGTGAGAGCCGAGGAGGCCGAGGCGATGGCGTCGGCGGAGCGCGACGCTCTGTGAGCCCGCACCGGCTCTGAGCCCGCGCCGGACCGAAGGAGGAGCCAGACGATGCTCGGACAGACTCGCAAGGTCGCACGGCGCACCGGGCGGCGCACCGGACGCCGCGTGGGACGGCGGACCTCCCGCCGGGTTACCCGCCGCCGCTTCTAGCCACTTCTCTAGAGGGATCTGCACGAGCGGGCGCAGTCTCGGCCCGCTCGTCAGCTTGCACGTTGCCTTCCATTTATTCCCTGTCGCAGTTCAGGCGTAGACTTCCCCACTCGTCTGGATTAGCAGATGCGCGGGCTTCTTGCGCATCGCGGATGAAAGGGAAGGCTTGGTCGTCAATCGCCGGCGACGTCGGCGGCGTCGCAACCAGCATCACGAGGCGTTGCTCGCCGACCCCGCCGTTCAGGCCGGTACGGCGGGCCGTCTCGTCGCCGCCGCGGGACTCGATCCGGACCGCCGCGCAAGCCTGACGGGGAACCGGAGTGGGTGCCGGCCGACCCTGAGCTCGTGCAGGCGTGGGCGCTCATCGCCGGCCTCGACCTCGACGGCAGCCTGGAGGACCTTGCGGACGTGATCGACGTCTGCGCGGACCCCCGAGCGGCGGTCGCGTCCCTGCGTGCGCTCGGTGCGCTGGCGCCGTGGGCCTCAGGGTGGCGAGCCGAGCCGGTGCTGGCCGCCGCCTGGCAGACGGCGGGGATCACCGTTCCGGTCGCCGAGCCGGGGCCTGACCTACTGGGGGGCTTCCCTGTCCACAGAAGGGGCCCGGGCGATGGCGAAGGCGCGGAGTGCGCTATAGGCTCCGGGGCAGCGTCGTCGAGAGGTACGGCGGGGAATCTGAGCGACGGTCGAGGAGATGCGTGTGGGACGACGTGGAACCATCGGCGACGCCGTGCTGGCGGTGCTGGCGGAGCGCGGGCCCTTGGAGCTCGACGAGCTCACGCGGCTGGTTGCCGAGCGGGGGGCGACCCGGGCGAAGCGGCCCCAGGTGTCCGTGCGCCACGCCGTCGAGCGCGATGCGCGGGTGGTCCCCCTGCTCGACGACCGCTTTGTGTCGCTGCCGGCGACGCTCGACGGTGCGGTGCTGACCCACCGGCTCGGCGAGGACGAGGTGGCCACCGCGAGCCTGACGGTCGATCCCGACCTCGCCCCGCTGGAACCGCTCACCACACGCGGCATGCCGCTCGCCTCGGGCGGGACCCTGCAGCGCTGCCCCGAAGGGCACCTGCACGGCCCCCCCACCTGGCTCGAGGGCCTCAAGGCCGGGGACCTGGTCGCCGTTCGGCTGCGCGAAGGCGCCGTCGAGGTCGGTCCGGCGGAGATGGTGGACGGGGTGGAGGACCTCGGCGTCCGCCGGCTCGTGGCACTGGTGGAGCGCGAGCTGACCAGGGTGGGTCCTGCGGGGCGGGACCGGCTGGCGCCCGCGCTCCCGCTCACCCCGCTGGTCCTGCAGGCGATGGCCGAGGCGCCGGGGCTGCTGCGCCGCGCCACGGCGCCGCTCGGTGAGCTGATGGCCGGGGCGGGGTTCGAGACCCGCTACTGGCTGGTGGGCCGCGCCGGCACGGACTGGCGGGAGTGGGACGAGATCCTCGGGGGCGGCGAGGACCTCGACGACGAGGACCTCGACGACGAGGACGAGGAAGACGAGGACCTCGACGACGAGGACGCGCTCGCCGAGGTCGCCCGCCGGCTGGGGGTGGACGAGCGGGCGGTCGAGGGCGCCGCCATGGTCACCGCGCTGGTCGAGCTCTGCGGGCAGTCGCCCGAGGCGGTGGAGGAGGTGGGCGGCTACCCGGGGATGGCCGGCAGGCTGGCGCAGGTCCTGGACGTGCCGGGCGTTGCGGAGCTGGTGGGGTTGTTCGGCCTTGGCCGGCCCGAGGCCGAGCGGCTCCTCCGTGCCATCGCCGACGCGGCCGAGGGGCGGCAGGAAGCACCGCCGACGTGGCTGCTGGGCCGCATGGCCGAGCAGCGCGGCGACGCGCTGGCCGCCGAGACGCTGGACCTGCGCGCGGTCGAGGTCGCGCCGGACTTCGCGCCCGCGCTGCTGGACGCCGCGCGGGCGGCCGAGGACCGTGGCGACGCGCGCACGGCCCGGGAGCGCCTGCTGCAGGCGGGGACCGAACGCGACGACCCGTGGCTTGACCGGGTGGAGCACTATGCCCGGCTGCGGCCGCCCGCCGCCGTGGCCCGCAACGCCCCGTGCCCGTGCGGCTCTGGCCGAAAGTACAAGCTGTGCTGCTTGCAGCGCGCGGAGCTGCCGCTGCGCGACCGCGCGGTCTGGCTGCTGGAGCGCGCGGCCCACTGGGCGATGCTGCCGGCCCAGCGGTATGCCGTGGCCGACCTGCTCGACGAGGACGAGGAGGACGACGAGCTGCTCGGCCTGCTCGCCGAGGAGGTGGTCCTGTTCGACCGCGGGCTGCTCGGGCGCTACCTGGACCTGCGCGGGCCGCTGCTCCAAGCCGACGAGGTCGGGCTCGCGCGCCGCTGGCTCGACACCGAGCGGGGGATGTGGGAGGTGCAGCAGGTCAGCGCCGGCAACCGTGTGCGGCTGCGCAATCTCGTGACCGGCGAGGCCGTCGACGTCACCCGCCGCCCGGACGAGTCGCCGCTGGGCCGCCTGGACCTGCTGTACGCCCGTGTCGGGCCGGACGGCTCGCAGGACGGCCGCATGCTGCTGAAGGGCACGGTCCAGCTCCACCGCATGCTGCGCCCGCGCCTCCAGCAGCTCCTGGAGCGCCGGCCGAGGCCGAACGGCGAGCAGGTCCTGGACTGGTTCCGGGAGGCGCTGCGGCCGCAGGTGCCGGCCATGGTCAACTTCGAGGGTGAGCCGATCCTGCTGTCAACCGCCCGCTACCGCGTGCCCGACCCTGCGGCCGCCGGCGAGTGGCTGGCGGAGCGGCTGGTGGAGGAGTCCGAGGGCGAGTTCCTGGAGACGGTCGAGGTCGATGGCCGGCCCGTCCACCGGGGCCGGGTGCGGCTGGACGGCGACGTGCTCGAGATCGAGACCAACTCGGACGAGCGCCTGCGCCGGCTCGAGCGGCTGGTGCACGCCGCCGTCCCGGACGTCCGGCTGCTCAGCCGGGAGCAGCGCACGCCGGAGGAGGCGATGGAGGGCGGGGACCCCGGCCCCGAGCCGGTGCCGCCCACCGACCTGCCGTTCGAAGAGGTCGCCGGCGCGCTCGAGGCCTTCATGGCCGAGCAGGAGGAGCGCTGGGTCGACGAGCCGGTCCCCGCACTGGGCGGCCTGACCCCCCGCCAGGCGGTCGCCGACCAGGCGAGCCGGCCCGCTCTTGAGTCGCTGCTGGACGATTTCGACTGGATGGACGCGCAGGATGCGCCGCAAGGTCACGGGCGCGGCATGGACCCCGCCCGCTTGCGGGAGCTGCTCGGCCTCCCCGAGAGGCGTCACTGACCAGCCCGGCGCAACCGGGTCCTCCGGCAGCGCGCGGCTGACGACTACAGCGACACCGACTGGCTCTACCTGCCGGTGGCCGAGGGCGCCTGACGCGGTGCGAGGACCCGGTGGCTGGTCAGCGGGCCGACCCGTTGACCCAGATGGGCGAGGTCCACGCGCACTCCTGGTCCACCCGGGTGATCTTGGCGAAGTAGCTGACGTCACGGCCGGACCGCGGTTCGGGGTCGGTCCAGGTGAGCTCCTGCCGCCTGCCGCTCAAGACCACCGTGTCGACGCGCCAGCCGTTGCGGTAGATGTCGACACGGTCCAGCATCCCCTCGGTCGCCAGGCTCAGATGGAGCTGTGGCGAGGACGGCAGCGCCTCCGCGTCGACCTCGCTGCCCATCGGATGTCCCTCAAGGGATATGTCGACGATGATGCGCGGACCGGTCAGCGCGTAGCAGCGGCGGGCGCGGATCGCGTCGAAGACCGCATGGCGGTCCTGGCTGTCGGCCAGCACGGCGACCCGGCCGCTTCCGAGGTCGTGGAACAGGTGCGGGTGGCTGCCCTTGCCCTGCGCCACGCCCGGGTAGCCGTCGTGCGAGTCGGAGCTCGCCAGGAAGCCGACCCGGTGGCCGCTGCGCACCGCGTGGATGAACGCCAGCTCCGGGACCCGTTCCGCGTAGGTGGAGACGGGGCGGTGGTGCTCCAGCGAGTCGCCCCAGCAGGAGTAGATCTCGGCGACCCGGTCGTAGCCGGGGTGGTGGAAGTGCTCGAGGGACAGGGGGAACATGGCCACCGACATGTGGTGGGGGACCGTGATGGCCTCGATGCCCTGCTCATCGAGGTGCCGCCACAGGTCCGGCGGTCTGGGCGCGCCGTCGAGGATGCTGTTGACCGGCACCCCGGGTCCCAGCGAGGAGGACATCGCCGCACCCGAGTCGCGGAAGTACACGTTGCGGTGTCCGTAGCTGGCCGAGGTCCACTCGTAGCCTGGCAGGGTGACGAACCGGCCCGGCTCCTCAAAGCAGTCTGACACCTCGGTGAGCTCTTTCCAGTCCTGGTCGTTCATCTGCCAGTCGTGCTCGGAGAGGCAGAACACGTCCAGGCCCGCGACGTCGCGGGCGAACGCGAACAGCTCCTCGCGAGTGCCGTCGCCGCAGCCGTCGTCGTCGCGGAGCAGGCTCTCGGCCGAGTGGGCGTGCAGGTCTCCGAACAGCAACTGGTGGTCCCCGACCCGCGGCGGTCGCTTCGGGGTCAGCAGCGCGGACAGGCCGGGCTCGAGGTGATCTGTCAGGAAGGGGTGCAGCGGCCGGCCCAGCCGGAACCAGCGTCGCGAGCGCCGTCGCTGCACGGGCACGACCCGCAGGCGCGCCGGCTGGCCGCGCTGGAGGAGCTCCGGGGCCACCGACAGCAGCGCCATGCCGTCCACGAACACCGCTTCGTCGCGGATCTGCTCGTCCAGCGTCAGCGAGGCGCCGAAGGCCGCGGCCCGGCCGAGCCGGACGTCGAAGTACAGGCAGCACCCGGCCCCGTACCAGCGCTGGCTGTCCTTGGTAAGGGCGAAGCCCAGGATTCGCCTGTCGTTCAGGTAGAGGTCGAACTGTCCGCTGGGCTGCGGCAACGGCGACCCGTTGCCCATGGCCATCGGGAAGGTGAACACGACGTCCCGGCCGTTCGTGCCCTCTGCCACCCGAGCGGTCTCCCACGTCAGCTCGGCGCCCGGCTCCTGGTGGATGACATGAGCCTCCGACAGGTGGCTCGCGGAGGCGATCGGCACGTTTCCCCCGTAGGAGACCGCGCCCCTGGCCTCGACGAGCCGTTCGAAGCCGGCGAGGAGCTCGACTCCGGTCCGTCTGCGCACGACGTCGACGAGCTCCTCGGGGCGAAGGCGCCGTCCGCTGAAGAGGCCCAGATCGGTCATCTCTGTCATGCCGACGCACCTCCGCCAGGTTTAGAATTCTGCTTCTCGACAAAGTTGATAGATAAAGTAGTATACCAATGTGACCAACACGGACGGGGGTTTGGTCCGTGCCCTGATCGATCATACGACTCGCGGGTTCGGCCAGCCACGGACAAGGCGGGCGCAAAAGTGTCAATGGCGTCCAAGAGGTCGATTGAATGGACCTGCTGCGGATCTCGCGCGAAGCCAGGCAGATGTCTCCCGTCTTTATCATCGGCGAGGCGCGCAGCGGATCCAGCATGCTCTACCGCACCCTGCTGAATCATTCGAGCTTCGCTCCTCGCCAAGAGACCCTTCAGGAGACCAGCTTCATCAGGCAGGCTCCGCTCGCCTGGGCCTTCGACGCCCGGACCCCCGCCAACCTGCGGCGGTACATGCTCGATGACGAGGGCTGCTGGCAGGCGTTCCTCGACTCGCTGCGCCCGGTCCGGCCGCTGCTGCGGATCGCCGCGTGGACGCAGCCCGTGCTCGGTGAGCGCCTCCCCTGGGCGTGGTACCTGGCTCCGAGCCAGCTCGTGGCGCGCAGCTACCTCGTCCACGCCCAGCGGGCACGCGCCAGCCGGCGGACCCTCGAGAAGACACCCCGCCACGTCGAGCACGTGGCCAAGCTCTTCCGGTGCTTCCCCAAGGCCCAGATGCTGTACATCCACCGCCACCCGGTGGACGTCTACAGCTCCTACGTCCGGCGCGGGCAGACCGACCCGAAGGCGAGCTGGGCGCGGATCTCGCTGGAGGAGTTCTGCGCGCTGTACCGCCGCAACGCACGCCGCGTCCTGCGAGCCGCCGCGCGGCGGCCAAGGGCGGTGCGGCTGGTGCGCTACGAATCCTTCACCGCCGACCCTGAGGGAGAGTTGCGCGGCGTCTGCGGCTTCCTCGGCGAGCCGTTCGAGGAGGGGGTGCTGAAGAATTTTGACGTCGACAGGGTCCGCTGGGCCCATTGGGAGGGCTCGTCGCTGCTGTACGGGCGGATCACGCAGAGCACCAAGGACTGGCGCGACTACCTCAGCGCCGCAGACGCCCGACGCGTCGAGGACCGCCTGCTCCCCGAGATGACGCAGTTCGGGTACCAGCGCCACGTCCCGCGGCCGGTCCCGGTCGACAACGCGGACTGAGCCGCTGGCCCCGCGGCCACGGCCTCGTCAGACGGGCTCGAGCTCGAGGGACGGGAGCAGCTCCTCGGCCGGCGCCGGCGGCGTCTGGGTCATGCGGTCGAGCGCGGCCTGCAGCACCACGTCGGCGGCGTCGAGGTTCTCGCCGCAGAAATCGCAGTGGATCAGGGTGAAGACGTCGTCGGTGAGGTACTCGGCGTCGTTGCCGCAGCGTGGGCAGGCAAGCATCGGCCCTCTCCTTCATGGGCGGTGCCGGTGGACCGGCCTGGCCCGAGGATCGACCGCGACGGCGCCCGCGCCCACGGCCGAAGGACCCCTTTCCGCCGGGCAGTTGGCCCCTGGCTGCGAGCACGGTCGGGCCACAGCATCGACGCGGGAGGAACGGAGCTACGGAGCTGTCGAAGGAGTCGTCATGGTCGACCTGCGGACCCACTACCTCGGCCTCGGGCTGCGCTCGCCGCTGGTGGCCTCCGCCTCGCCGCTGACCGGCACGCTGGAGGGGCTGCGGCGGCTGGAGCAGGCGGGCGCCGGTGCGGTCGTGCTGCCGTCGCTGTTCGAGGAGCAGGTGACCCACGAGCTGCTGGAGGCCGAGCGGCTGCTGGTCGCCGGCGCCCACGGCCGCCCGGCGGCCGCTTCGTACCCCCCGGGCTCGACGCCTACAACGCCGGCCCATAGCTGCGCCTGCCGTTGCGGTGGACCGCGATCCTGCGCGGCCGCACCGAGGCATCGCTCGCGGTCTCCGGCGGGGTCCACAGCGGCCGCGACGCCGCCAAGGCGCTGGCCGCCGGCGCGGACGTGGCGATGACCACCTCGGCGTTGCTGCGCAACGGGCCCGAGCACCTCGCCGCGATGGAGCGGCAACTGGTCGCCTGCCTCACCCAGCGGGAGGTGGCCGGCGTGCAGGACCTGCGCGGCAGCCTGCGCGAGGCGGCCGCGCCCGACCCCGCCGCGCTGGAGCGCGCCAACTACATGCGCACGCTGATGTCATGGCCCGCCGCGGCCAGGAGCCGCTGATCCCGGGTGGGTCGCCGCCGGTCCCCCGGGACCACGGCCGTTGGTCCCTACGGGCGTGACCCGACCGGGCCCAGGATGGCCCCCAGACAAGCCAGAGAAGAGGGAGGGACGCCGTGCCCGTGCCAGCACCCGGGCCGACCGCCGTCATCGGCGCCGGCATCGTCGGCTCCAGCATCGCCTTGGCGCTGGCCGACCGGGGAGCGCCGGTCGTGCTGATCGGCCGCGACCCGGCCGGCAGCGCGTCGGCGCTGTCGTTCGGGTCGGTCTCGGCGCTCGGCGAGCAGCCGGCGGCCTACTACCGCCTGGCGTGCGCGGGCATGTCCGCCTGGCGGGGCTGGGCGCGCCGGCTGGACGGCCGGGCGCGGGTCGGCTTCCGGCGCGGCGGCACGCTGCAGTGGGCCGCCACGCCCGCGCAGGGCCGGCTGCTGGACGAGCAGCTCGACCGGGCCCGGCAGGCGGGCTACCCGCTCCGCCGGATCAGCCGGGTGGAGCTGGCCCGGCTGCTGCCGGCCGCCCGGATCGGGCCGCTGGCGGCAGCCGTGCACGCCGAGGCCGACGCGCAGGTCGACGTGGCCGCGGCGCTGAGCGCCGCGCGCGCCGCGCTGGTCGCCGCCGGAGGTCGGGTGCTGCTGGGCACGGAGGCGCAGGTCCGGGTCGACGGCGGCGGCGTGCTGGTCGAAGCCGCCGGCGAGCGGCTGCGGCCGGCGGTGGTCGTGCTGGCGGCGGGCGCCGAGTCGGCCGCGCTGGCGGCTCCGCTCGGCCTGGAGGTGCCGACGGCGCCGAGCCCGGGCCTGCTGGTGCGGACCGCCCCGGTCGCCCCGGTCGCCGGCGGGGTGGTGCGCCTGCCGGCCGGTCCCGGGCCCGAGGTCTACCTGCGGCAGCTCGCCGGCGGCGCGGTGCTGCTGGGTGAGGGCTGGCGGGAGCAGGTGGCGCGCGACCCCACGATGTCGCACGGGGTGGCGCTGGTCGCCCAGGCCGCGCGGTTCTTCCCGGCCCTCGCCGGCGCGCGGATCGACCGCATGACACTGGGGTGGCGGGCGATGCCGGCCGATCGCGTCCCGATCGTCGGGCCCGTGGCCGGCCTGCCGTGGCTGTACCTGGCGGTCTCCCGCGGCGGGGTGACGATCGCGCCGGTCCTGGGTGAGCTGGCCGCGGCCGAGCTGCTGGAGGGCACCGTCGACGAGCTGCTGCTCCCGCTGCGCCCCGACCGCTTCGCCGACCGCGCGGTCGAGGTCATGCTCGACGTGGAGGCGGCCGTGCACGCCCCCCCGCCGCCCTGACCGCGCCCCTTCAGCAGCGCCGGAGCGCCCGGCGGGTCAGCAGATCCGGGGGAGCTGCTCGCCGACGAGCATGTCCAGGACGCGGCGGGCGCCCACCATCGTCCGGACGGTCCGCTCGGGGGAGGACCTTCGCCCACTGTGATTCGGCGTGCCCAGCAGGTACTCTCGGCTGCGTTTGCCGTGCTCGACCGGACCCGACGCCTGCTCGCGAGGGGGACAGATGGGGCACCGCCGGCGCCCCGCCGACCTCGAACTGCTGGAGGTAAGGAGCGCACGATGACAACCGCAGACGGCTGGGCCTGCATGGACGGCAACGAGGCCGCGGCGCGCGTCGCCCATCGGCTGAGCGAGGTGATCGCGATCTACCCGATCACCCCGGCCTCGGCGATGGGGGAGCTGTCGGACACCTGGAGCGCGGCCGGGCGGCCGAACCTGTGGGGCCAGGTCCCCGAGGTGGTCGAGCTGCAGAGCGAGGCGGGCGCCGCCGGGGTCCTGCACGGAGCGCTGCTCAAGGGCGTCCTGGCGACGACCTTCACCGCCTCGCAGGGCCTGCTGCTGATGCTGCCCAACATGTTCAAGATCGCGGGCGAGCTCACCCCCGCGGTGATCCACGTCGCCGCCCGCACCCTGGCCACGCACGCGCTGTCGATCTTCGGGGACCACTCCGACGTCATGGCGGCCCGCCCGACCGGCTGGGCGATGCTGGCGTCCGCCTCGGTGCAGGAGGCGCACGACATGGCACTGGTCGCCCACGCCGCGACGCTCGCCTCGCGCGTGCCGTTCCTGCACTTCTTCGACGGCTTCCGCACCTCGCACGAGGTCGCCAAGATCCGCGTGCTGGCCGACGACGACCTCGCCGCCCTGGTCGGCTCCGAGCACCTCCGCGCCCACCGCGACCGCGGCCTGTCGCCCGACCGGCCGCGCCTGCGTGGCTCGGCGCAGAATCCGGACGTGTTCTTCCAGGCGCGCGAGGCCGCCAACCCCTTCTACGCCGCCGTGCCCGAGATCGTGCAGGCCAGCATGGACAGGCTGGCCGAGCGGACCGGGCGGCGCTACGGCCTGGTCGACTACCAGGGCGACCCCGAGGCCGAGCGGGTCGTGGTGCTGATGGGCTCGGCGGCGGGCGCCGCGGCCGAGGCCGTGGAGGCGATGCGCGCCGCCGGTGAGCGGGTCGGGCTCGTCACCGTGCGGCTGTACCGGCCGTTCCCGGCCGAGGCGCTGGCCGCGGCACTGCCCGCGACCGTGCGGCGGGTCGCCGTGCTGGACCGGACCAAGGAGCCGGGCGCGACCGGCGAGCCGCTCTACCAGGACGTCGTGACCGCGCTCGCCGAGCGCGCCGCCGCCACCGGCGCGCCGCCGCCGGTCGTCGGGGGCCGCTACGGCCTGGCGTCCAAGGAGTTCACCCCCGCGATGGCCAGAGCGGTCCTCGACGGGCTCGCCGGCGACCGGCCCCGCAACCACTTCACCGTCGGCATCGCCGACGACGTGAGCCACACCAGCCTGCCAGTGGACGGCTCGTTCCAGACCGAGGACCCCGACGGGCTCCGCGCGGTCTTCTACGGTCTCGGCTCCGACGGCACGGTCAGCGCCAACAAGACCGCGGTCAAGATCATCGGCGAGGGCACCGACCTGTTCGCCCAGGGCTACTTCGTCTACGACTCCAAGAAGTCCGGCTCGGTGACCGTCTCGCACCTGCGCATGTCGTCCCGCCCGATCCGCTCCACCTACCTGATCGAGCAGGCCAACTTCGTCGCCTGCCACCAGTTCCACTTCCTTGAGCGCATGGACGTGCTGGAGCGCGCCGCGCCGGGCGCGACCTTCCTGCTGAACAGCCCGTGGCCCGCCGACCAGGTCTGGGACCACCTGCCCGTCGAGGTCCAGCGCGACGTCGTCGACAAGCGGCTCGATCTGTGGGTCGTCGACGCCGCCAGGGTCGCGCGCGAGGCGGGGCTGGGCCACCGCATCAACACCGTCATGCAGCCGTGCTTCTTCGCGCTCGCCGGCGTGCTCGAGCGCGAGCGGGCGATCGCCGCGATCAAGCGCTGGGTCGAGACCGCGTTCAGCCGTCGCGGCGAAGAGGTCGTCGCCCGCAACTTCGCCGCGATCGACAACGCCGTGGCGGCGCTCAGCCGGGTCGACGTGCCGGCCGCCGTGACCGCCGACTGGCACCGGCGCCCGGCCGTGGCCGCGGACGCGCCCGACTTCGTGCAGCGCGTCACCGCCCGCATGCTGGAGGGCAAGGGCGACCTGCTGCCGGTCAGCGCCCTGCCGGTCGACGGCACCTTCCCGACCGGCACCGCGCAGTGGGAGAAGCGCTCGCTCGCCGCCGAGATCCCCGTCTGGGACCCGTCGGTCTGCATCGACTGCGGCAAGTGCGCGATCGTCTGCCCGCACACGACCATCCGGATGAAGGTCTTCGAGCCGGACGCGCTCCAGGGAGCCCCGGACGGCTTCCTGTCCAAGGACTTCCGCTCGCGTGACCTGCCGGGCCACCGGCTCACCATCCAGGTCGCCCCCGACGACTGCACCGGCTGCGGCGTGTGCGTTGAGGTCTGCCCGGCGCACTCCAGGCAGGAGGTCAAGCACAAGGCGATCAACATGACCCCGATCGACGCCTTCCTCGAGCAGGAGCGGGCCAACTGGGACTTCTTCCTGCGCATCCCGGAGCTCGACCGGGAGCTGCTGGCGCCGGGCTCGGTCAAGGGATCGCAGGTGCGCCAGCCCTTGTTCGAGTTCTCCGGCGCCTGCGCCGGCTGCGGCGAGACCCCCTACCTCAAGCTCATCAGCCAGCTCTTCGGCGACCGGCTGCTGGTCGCCAACGCCACCGGCTGCTCCTCGATCTACGGTGGCAACCTGCCGACCACGCCCTGGTCGGTGAACGCCGAGGGACGCGGCCCCGCCTGGGCGAACTCCCTGTTCGAGGACAACGCCGAGTTCGGCCTCGGCATCCGCCTGGCCGCCGACAGCCTCCACGAGCGCGCCCGCTGGCTGGTCGAGCGGCTCGCGCCCGCGCTCGGCGCCGGTCTCGCCCGCGCCGTCCTGGACGCCGACCAGGACGGCGAGGCCGCCGTCGCCGCCCAGCGCGAGCGGGTCGCCGAGCTGCGCGGCCGCCTGGCCGGGCTCGACCTGCCCGAAGCGCGCGAGCTCGACGGCCTCGCCGACGAGCTGGTCCGCCGCAGCGTGTGGATCGTCGGCGGGGACGGCTGGGCCTACGACATCGGCTCGGGAGGGCTGGACGCCGTGCTCGCCTCCGGCCAGGACGTCAACGTGCTAGTGCTGGACACCGAGGTGTACTCCAACACCGGCGGGCAGGCGTCCAAGGCGACGCCTCGCGGCGCGGTCGCCAAGTTCGCCGCGCGCGGCAAGCAGACCGGCAAAAAGGACCTCGGCATGATCGCGATGAGCTACGGCAACGTCTACGTCGCGAACGTCGCCCTCGGCTCCAGCGACATGCAGACCGTCAAGGCGCTGCTGGAGGCCGAGGCGTGGCCGGGGCCGTCGCTGGTGATCGCTTACTCGACCTGCATCGCGCACGGCTTCGACATGTCCGGCTCGATGGCGCACCAGCGCGACGCGGTCCGCTCGGGCCACTGGCCGCTGTTCCGCTACCACCCCGACGCGGAGCGCCCCTTCCAGCTCGACTCCAAGCCGCCGACCCTGCCGCAGCGCCAGTTCGCCGAGACCGAGGCCCGCTTCGCCATGCTGGCGCGCACCGACCCGGGCGAGTTCGACCGGCTGATGACGATCGCCGAGGAGGACGCGCGCGAGCGCTGGCGCTACTACGAGCAGCTCGCCACGCTGCCACGCACGGCACCGCACCTGCCCCCGCGCCCCGACGGCGCGGCCCACGCCGGGGAGGAGGACCAGTGACCGACCTGCGCACCCGCTACCTCGGCCTGGAGCTGCGCTCGCCGCTGGTGGCGTCGGCCTCGCCGCTGACCGGCGACACCGACGACCTGCGCCGGCTCGAGGACGCCGGCGCCGCCGCCGCGGTGCTGCCCTCGCTGTTCGAGGAGCAGCTCACCCACGACCAGGTCGAGCTCGACCGGCTGCTCGAGCAGACCTCCGAGCACGTCGGCGAGGCGCAGTCGTACTTCCCTGACCTCGCCGACTACAACACCGGGCCGTCGTCGTACCTCGAGCTGATCGAGCAGGCCAGGCGGGCGGTCGCGATCCCGGTCATCGCCAGCCTCAATGGCACCACGCCGGGCGGCTGGGTGCGGCACGCCCGGCGCATGCAGGACGCCGGCGCGGACGCGGTCGAGCTGAACCTGTACGCGGTCGCCACCGACCCGCTGGTCGGCGGGGCGGAGCTCGAGGCCCGCTACCTGGAGCTGGTCGCCGCGGTGCGCTCGGCGGTCACGGTCCCGCTCGCGGTCAAGCTGAGCCCGTTCTTCACCGCGATGGCGAACATGGCCGTCCGGGTGGCCGAGGCGGGCGCCGACGGCCTGGTGCTGTTCAACCGCTTCTACCAGCCTGACCTCGACCTGGACACACTGGACGTGGTGCCGCGGCTGGTGCTGTCCACCTCCGATGAGCTGCGCCTGCCGCTCCGCTGGATCGCCATCCTGTACGGGCAGGTCCGCGCCTCGCTGGCGGCCACCAGCGGCGTCCACACCGGCCTGGACGCCGCCAAGGTGCTCCTGGCCGGCGCCGACGTGGCCATGATGACCTCCGCGCTGCTGCGCCACGGGCCCGGCCACCTCGCGCAGGTCGAGCAGGAGCTCGCCGCCATCCTCGACGAGCACGACTACGCCGGTGTCGCCGAGCTGCGCGGGAGCATGAGCCGGCGCTCCATACCCGACCCGGCCGGCTTCGAGCGCGCCAACTACGTCCGCACGCTCGCCTCCTGGGCAAGCCGCAGCACCGTCAGCCCCGGCCAGGCCGCCACCCGCGCCGACCGGCGCCCTTGAGCCCCGTAGCCTGGCCGGTCACGACCTGCGGGCCGTCCGGCCCACCACCACCGGGACGGGCGGTGGGGTGGTCAGCGGGCGATCAGCACCGGGCAGTGGCTGTGGTGGAGCACCTCGTGGGCGACGCTGCCAAGCAGGAGGGAGCTCAGGTCGGAGCGGCCCCGACAGCCCATGACGATCAGACCCGCTCGGTGCTCGTCCGCCGCGTCGACCAGCGTCCTGGCCACGCGCCCGCCGGGCGCTCGACCGATATCGGTGGTGGCGTTGACGCCGATTCCGGCCAGCTCCTTGGCGCATTGCTCCACCAGTTGCCGCGCGTCCTCGCGCGGCTCCAGCTCGGTGGGCCCGGTCCTGGTCGGCGGCAGCTCGATGACGTGGGTGACGACCACCTCGTCCCCGGCGGCCGCGGCGAGCTTCGCGGCCAGTTGCGCAGCCTTGTCGGCGTGCGGTGAGCCGTCCACGGCCAGCAGGATCCTTCCGAACATCGGGGTACCTCCTCGTCGACCAGTGCGCTCACCATAAGCATCGGGGTGAGCGTGGCAGCGCTGGAGGGCCGTCCGGCCCGGCGCATTCAGGCCGATCGGCGCCGAAGCGCACTGCGCGGGCGGGCGTGGTGGGTGAAGCGGGCGGCGCGCCGCTGGACGCGCCGCTGGTGGCGTTCGTGCTGGGTTGCCCGCGACCGGCGGGGGTGGGCCTGGACCGCGTAGAAGCGGCGCTTGACGATCTCGACGAGCAGCAGGTAGGTGGCGATCATCCCGAGCAGGATCAGGAAGAAGCTGGCGGGCAGGGTGGCGAACCCGAGGAAGCCGGCGAGCGGGGTGAACGGCAGGACCGCGCCGAAGAGCGCGCACACCGTGGGGGTGACGAGCATCGGCAGGCTCGGGCGGCTGCGGAGGAACGGGACCCGCCGGGTGCGGATCACGAACACCACCAGGGTCTGGGTAGCCAGCGACTCGACGAACCAGCCGCTGCGGAACTCGCTGTGGCTGGCGTGCAGGACCCGCAGCATCACAAAGAACGTCAGGAAGTCGAAGATCGAGCTCACCGGGCCGAACACGCTCATGAACCGCCGCACGAAACCGATGTCCCAGGCGGCTGGCCGGGCGAGGACCTCGGGGTCCACGCGGTCGGTGGGGATGGCGAGCTGGCCGGCGTCGTAGAGCAGGTTGTTGAGCAGGATCTGGGACGGCAGCATCGGCAAAAACGACAGGAACAGCGAGGCGCCGGCGGCGCTGAACATGTTGCCGAAGTTCGACGAGGTGGCCATCAGCACGTACTTGAGGGTGTTGGCGAAGATCCGCCGCCCCTCTGTCACGCCGTCGGCGAGCACGCCGAGGTCCTTGTCCAGCAGCACGATGTCGGCGGCGTCCTTGGCCACGTCGGTGGCCGACTCGACCGAGATGCCGACGTCGGCGGCGTGGAGGGCGACCGCGTCGTTGGCGCCGTCGCCGAGGAAGGCGACGTCGGCGCCGGTGCGGCGGGCGACCTTGATGATCCTGGACTTCTGGTCGGGGCTGACCCGGGCGAACACCGTGGTGTGCTCGATCCCGGCGGCGAGGGCGTCGTCGTCGAGCCGCTCCAGCTCGGCGCCGGTGCGGACCTGCTCGACCTGCACGCCGATGTCGCGGCAGACCTTGCCGGCGACGACGGGGTTGTCGCCGGTGATGACCTTGACGGCCACGCCGAGACCGCGCAGCTTGGCGATCGAGGCGCCGGCGTCGGTTTTGGGGCGGTCGATGAACGTGAGCAGGCCGGCCAGGTGCAGGCCGTGCTCGTCTGACGGGCCGGGCGCGGTCAGCCCGGGCGCGTCGCGGGTGGCGACAGCGACGACGCGCGCGCCGTCGGCGAACAGCCGCGCCACGGTCGCCTGCGCGGCGGCTGGGACGTCGACGCAGCGGGCGAGGACCGCCTCGGGCGCGCCCTTGGCGACCAGCAGCGTCGTGCCGGTGGCGGTGTGAACGGCCACCGAGGCGAGCTGGCGGTCGTGATCGAACGGGGCGAGCCCCAGGCGCTGGTAGGCGCGGGGCCCGCCGGTGGCGTCGGCGGCCAGGGGCTGGGCGGCGCTCGCGGACCACAGCGCGACGTCCAGCGCGTTGCCGCCCACCGGGCCGTTGGCGGTCATCGTCGCCTCGTTGCAGACCAGGCCGAGCAGCAGCGGCCAGGTCGCCGCCCGCCCGGCCGGGTCGAGGGCCTGGTCGAAGGTGATCGCGCCCTCGGTGAGCGTGCCGGTCTTGTCGGTGAACAGGACCTCGATGTTGCCGAGGTCCTCGATGGTGACCAGCCGCTTCACCAGCACGCGGCGGCGGGCCAGCTCCCGCGACCCGGTCGACAGGCTGACGCTGACGACCGCCGGGAGCAGCTGCGGGGTGATGCCGATGGCGATCGCCAGGGAGAACAGCAGCGCGTCGATGAGCGGACGGGACAGGGCGACGTTGATGACGAAGATCGAGGTCGTGAGCACCGCGGCGACCTGCACCAGCAGCTTGGAGAAGCCCCGCAGCCCGGCCTGGAACGCGGTCTCGGCCTGGCGCTCGGCAAGCCCGGCGGCGATCTTGCCGAACGCGGTGGACGAGCCGGTGGCCACCACGACCCCGCGCCCGGCGCCCTGGTGGACCACGGTGCCCATGAACGCGCACCCGGGCAGGTCGACCGTCGAGTCGCCTGCCGGGACGGCTGCCGCCGACTTGACCGCCGGCACGGCCTCGCCGGTGAGCACGGCTTCGTCGCACTCGAGCCGGTTGGCCTCCAGCAGCCGCAGGTCGGCGGGGACCAGGTCGCCCACGCGCAGGGCCACCACGTCGCCGGGCACCAGGTCGCGCACGTCGAGGCGCCGCTGGCGGCCGTCGCGCCAGACCAGGGCCTGGTGGCGGATGCCTGCGTGCAGCGCGGCGACCGCCATCTCGGAGCGGTACTCGTTGATGAAGCCCAGCCCAACGCTCAAGACGACGATCGCGGCGATGATGGCCCCGTCGGTGGGGTCGCCGGTGGCGGCCGACGCGCCCGCCGCGGCGAGCAACAGGATGAGCAGCGGGTTGCGGAGCTGGCGGCCCAGGACCCCCAGGGCGGTCACCTTGTGAGAGGCCAGCACGTTGCGGCCGACGGTGGCCAGCCGGCTGGCGGCCTGCTCGGAGGTGAGGCCGGCCTGGGTGCTGCCCAGCTCCTGGAGCACCGCGCTCACCGGGTGACGGGCGGCGGCCGCAAGGTCGTCAGGCACCTCGGCCCTGACCAGGGACACGTGGCCTCGGTTCGTCTGGTGGCATCGCGACCTCCCCCGGCAAGACTATCCTCACCCGCCGCCCCGGCAGCCTACCGGCCGGCACGGTCCTGGTCCCGGGCTCCGGGGGCGCTTGTCGGCTACGCTGGCCCGATCGACAGGCAGCAGCGTCCAGCCTCGCAGCACCCAGCATCTGGGGGAGGGCCGAATGAGCCACCTGGCCGACCGGATCCTCGCCCTGCACGGCTGGGCGGTGCTTGTGGCTGTCTTCCTGCTCCCGGCGCTGGAGGCCTCGGCGTTCGTGGGCGTCGTCGTTCCCGGCGAGATCGCGGTGCTGCTCGGCGGCGTGCTCGCCTTCCAGCGCCGCGCCCCGCTGCCCGCCGTGATCGCCGCCGCCGCCGCCGGCGCGATCGTGGGCGACACCATCGGCTACCTGGTCGGCCGCCGCTGGGGCCGCACCATCCTGGAGGGCTCCCTGGGGCGGCTGGTCAGGCGCGAGCACCTCGACCGCGCCGAGCGCTACCTGGCCGAGCGTGGCGGCCCGGCGGTGTTCGTGGGCCGCTTCACCGCCGCGCTGCGGGCGCTCATCCCCGGCCTCGCCGGCATGGCCCACCTGCGCTACCGGACCTTCGCGGTCTACAACGCCGCCGGCGGGGCGGTCTGGGCGGCCGGGTTCGTCCTGCTCGGCTATGTGGCCGGGACCGGCTGGCGCCAGGTCGAGCGCATCGCCGGCCGTGCCAGCCTGCTGCTGCTCGTGGTCGTGGTGGGCGCCGGCGCGGTCGGGCTGGCCGCCCGCTTCATCGCCCGCAACCCCGGCCGCATCCGCGCCCTTGCCGACCGCCAGCTCGACCGGCCCTGGATCCGCCGCACCCGGGACCGCTACCAGCGCCAGCTCGCCTTCCTCGCCCGGCGGCTCCAGCCGCGGGGCGCGTTCGGCCTGTCGCTCACGCTCGGGCTCGCCGGCATCGGCGCGGCCGGCTGGGCGTTCGGCGCGCTCCTCCAGGACGTCGCCGCCCACGACGAGCTCGGCCTGGTCGACCAGCCCGCCTGGCGCCTGTTCGTCGCCCACCGCGAGGCCTGGCTCACCTTGGGCATGCGCGGGGCCACCAACCTCGGCAACGCCGCAGTCCTGGGTGGCGTGCTGGTGGCCACGGGGCTCCTGTGGCGCTGGCGGGCCGGGACCTGGCGACCGCTTGGCCTGCTGACCGCCGCGTTCGCCGGCGCCTGGGTGCTGTCCAGCGCCGTCAAGGCCCTCACCCACCGGCCCCGCCCGCCCGCCGCGCAGGCGATCGGGCACTGGACCGGCCACGCGTTCCCCTCCGGGCAGGTCACCCACGCCGCCGCGGTCTACGGGGTGCTCGCCGCGCTCCTGGCGGCCAGCAGCCCCCGCTGGGGCCGCAAGGTCGGCCTGTGGGCGGCCGCCGTGCTGCTGGTGGGCCTGGTCGGCCTGTCGCGGCTGTACCTTGGCGCCAACTGGCTCACCGACGTGCTCGCGGGCGGCGCGCTCGGCGGCGCGTGGCTGTTCGTCCTGCTCACCCTCGACCGCACCACCAGGCAACTCCACCAAGCGGAGCAGCACGGCACCCCGCGGCCTGCGCGGGCTCAGCCACCAGGTCCGCTTGGAGACCCTTGATGCCGGACGTACCATCACGCTCGACGTGGTACTCGCTGGCACCAGGAGGTGGCCGTGCGCGACGGCTCGACCCACCTGCACATCGCCATCGTCGGCGGCGGCTTCGGCGGGCTCGGTGCCGCGATCCGGCTCCGGCAGCAGGGCATCGACGACTTCCTGGTGTTCGAGCGGGCCGGCGATATCGGCGGCACCTGGCGGGACAACTCCTATCCGGGCTGCGCCTGCGACGTCCCCTCGCACCTGTACTCGTTCTCGTTCGCGCCCAACCCGTCGTGGAGCCGGTCGTTCTCGTCCCAGCCGGAGATCTGGGCCTACCTGAGCGAGTGCGCGCAGCGCTTCGAGATCCTGCCGCGCCTGCGCCTCGGCCACGAGGTGCGCCAGGCGAGCTGGGACGACGGGCGGCAGCACTGGCGCGTCGACACCTCCGGCGGCACCTGGACCGCCGACGTCCTCATCGCGGCGACCGGCCCGCTGAGCGAGCCGTCGATCCCGGCCCTGCCCGGGCTCGACAGCTTCGAGGGCACCGCCTTCCACTCGGCCAGGTGGGACCACGACCACGACCTGACCGGTCGCCAGGTCGCCGTCGTCGGCACCGGGGCGTCGGCGATCCAGTTCGTCCCGGAGATCCAGCCCCGGGTCGGCCGGCTGCGGATCTTCCAGCGCACCGCCCCCTGGGTGCTGCCGCGCCGCGACCGCGCCCTGACCGGAGCCGAGCGGCGGCTGTTCCGCACGGTGCCGGCCACCCAACGGCTGGCCCGCTCATCGATCTACTGGGCCCGCGAGGGCTTGACGGCCGCCTTCCTGCACCCGCGCCTGATGCGCCTGCCGCAGCGGCTGGCCCTGCGCCACCTCCGCGAGGCCGTCCCCGACCCCGGGCTGCGCGCCCGGCTCACCCCCGACTACACGCTCGGCTGCAAGCGCGTGCTGCTCTCCAACGACTACCTACCGGCGCTGACCAGGCAGAACGTGGAGGTGGTCACTGCGGGCATCGACGAGGTGCGCCCCCACGGCATCGTCACCGACGACGGCGTCGAGCACCCGGCCGACACCATCATTTTCGGCACCGGGTTCCACGTTTCCGACATGCCGTTCGGCGACCGGGTCAGGGGACGGGACGGGCGCACCCTGGCCCAGGTCTGGCAGGGCAGCCCCAAGGCATACCTCGGCGTCGCCGTCGCCGGCTTCCCCAACCTGTTCCTGCTGCTCGGCCCGAACACCAGCCTCGGCAGCACCTCCGTCGTCCTCATGATCGAGGCGCAGGTCGAGTACGTTCTGCGGGCGCTTGAGCTCATGCGAACGGCAGGGGTGGCCACGGTCGAGCCCCGGCCCGAGGCGCAGCGGGCGTTCCTGGCCGAGGTGGACGCGCGGATGCGCCCGACCGTGTGGTCGGCCGGCGGCTGCGCAAGCTGGTACATCGACCGGACCGGGCGCAACTCCGCCCTCTGGCCCGGCTTCACCTGGGCGTACCGGCGCCGCACGCGCCGCTTCGACCCGGATCTCCACCTGACCGCGCCACGCCGCCCGGCGGCCCGTCCCGCCCCGGCGCCAGCCGGCGAGGCCCCATGACCAGGGGCCCAGCGCCTTGGCGGTGCCGGCGCGAGGCGAACCTCGGGCCCGCCGCGCTGCTCACCCACTGACGACACCCGCACCCACCAGACTCCTTTGCGCCGTGGCCTTCCGCTGCGCCGCCTCGGACAGCTCGGCCAGGCTGTCTTCGATGCCGCGGGCGAGCACGTCGATGTCGGCCGTGCTGTCGCGGTCGCCGGTGATGCCGAAGGTCACCTGGCCGCAGTACGTGAAGATCGCCACGCCGAACCGCAGGGTCGTAGCGATCGGGACGTACGGGAAGATCTCGACCAGCCGGCTCGCCGCGGGCGAGCAGCAGCGCGCGGAACGCGCCGGTGATCGCCGCGAGGGCGACGTCGTTCATCGTGCCGCCGAGCTGCGACCGGATCGCCTTGACGTCAGCGAGCGACGCGCGCGCCCAGCGGTAGCGGCGCTGCCGCCCGATCGGGCCGCTGAGCGAGGAGGCGCTGGTCGGCACCAGGGCGCCGGCGAGCGCGGCAAGGCCGCGGGCGGTGGCGGCGGTGCGGCGGAGGGCCTGGCGGGGGGCGTCCAGCGCGCCGCGCAGGGCGCGGAGCTGCTCGACCGGGCTGACCGCCAGGTCGCGCAGCGCCGCGGCGGTGAGGCGCAGCGTCGACGGCTCGAAGTGGGGGTCGTCCACCCACACCGGCCGGCCGAGGTCCAACGGGAGCTGGCGGGCCTTGTGCCGGTAGCGCGGCACCAGCGGCAGCCTCCCGGCGATCGCCGCGAGGAACTGGTCATGCGAGGGCGTCGGCCCTTCGAACACGGCGATCGAGGCGATCGCCAGCGACGCGTGGCGGTCCTCGTCCTCCAGGTCCAGAAAGCCCGCGTCCAGCGGGCTCGTCCGCTGCATGATCGACTCCTCTCACAACGCCTCGTCCGTGCCACCAGGGTGTCGAGCCCATCGCGGCTCGGGAAGGACGCAACGGCCCCTTCTCGCAGGGCCGGTCGGCCGGTATCACACGGGACCCGGGCCTGGGTCCGAGGACGGGTCCTACTGCGGTCCAGCAGCCGTCGTCATCGCCAGGAACGAGCGGATCAGCCCATGCGTCTCATCGGGCAGCTCGAACTGCGGCACGTGGCCGCAGTCGCGCAGCACCACCGAGTGGCAGCCCGGAAGGGCTCGCACGACGTGCCGCTCGAACCCGTGGGGCACCAGCCGGTCACGGTCACCCCACACGAACAGCGCCGGAGGCCGCAGCCCCGGCAGCCGCTCCCAGAACCCGCGAGCGCCGAACGCCTCCTCGAGATAGATCTGGCGCATCGCCGAGAAGAACGCGATGCGGCCCCGCGGGTCGCGCATCACTCGCAGGAACTCGTCGGCGGCGGCGTCGTACCAGCTCTGCCGCACGCGGTCCGGGACGGCGAACATTTGCCGCAGGCCGGCGACTGCCGCGGCATGCCCGACCGGGACAGGGACGACCGCGAGCTCCGGGCGCAGCAGACGCACGATCGGCACGAACTGCCGCAGCCTGCGGAACGCTGGCGACGGCGTCAGCAGCACGAGCCCACGGACCCGGTCGGGCATCAGCAGGCCGCCCTCGATCGCGATGCGTCCGCCCAGGGAATTGCCCAGCAGGAAGAACCGGTCGAGCTGCAACACGTCACAGAACCGCTCCAGCCAGCGCGCGAACCACGCGGCGCTGTACGGCGCGAGCGGCTTGTCGGCGACGCCGAACCCAGGCAGGTCGGGGGCGATGACGCGGTGGTCGGTTGCCAGCTCCCATACCGTCGGGAGCAAGGAGGCGTTGGTCGCGCCGAGGCCGTGCAGCCCGACCACCACGGGCGCGTCGGGTGGGCCGCCGTCCAGGTACGGCGTGCGGATGCGGCCAGCGGTCGCGGTCGCCGCGCGCGGGAACCGTGCGGACCGCCCTTCCGGGGACAGCGCCCCCTCCAGGAGCAACGCCAGCCCCAGGCTCCCGCGAACCGTCAGCCGACCTTCCATGAAGGCGCCGACGCCGCTCTCCCGCCCGGAGAGCATCGCGATGAGGGTGTCCGCGTCGGCGCGGATCGTCGCCTGGGCATGCTTCGCCATGCCCCGGGCCCACAGCATGCGCCCATCCCGCTCGACCCGGACCATCCAACAGCCGGCAGGCCCCGCGTCGATCGCAATGGCCACCGGCGCCTGGTCCACGAGACCGCCGGACACGTGGTCCGGGCGGGCGGCCAACGCCGCCTCGATGTCCGCGCCGTCCGACCCGCCCAGCGGGACGTCATCCGCGTCGCCGACCTCGAGCTCAGCGTTGGATGCCACAGCCGTGCCTCCGAACCTTGCGGCATTGTGCGCTGTGGCCAACAGTAGAGGATGTCCAGGCCGATGTCCCGCCTGCCCGGGTCAAGGCACCACTGTATGGAGGACTGGCAGTGGCGACGTGCTGGCGGTCGCCTGCGACCACCGCGTGGGCTTTGCTGGCACCACCCAGCGTGCCGACGCCCAGCTCAGGTGTGTCCCGGCGCGGGCAACAGCAGCTCGCGAGTGGCTCGCAGCAGCCGGAGCATGTCGTACGCCTGGTGCGGATGACCACCGAGTCTCGCTCTATTTGGACGCCGGCGTGGCGCTCATACCTTCCGACGAGTCATCGTGATGCAGGGGACGAATGTGAAGGTGGGTGCCGCCATGATCGACGATGCGGATGCTGTCGGCCGCGTCCTTGAGGTGCTCTGCGCACCAGGTACGGGTGCGGACGCCGGTGATGGTGTCAGCGGGCCGCTGGCGTTCGCGACGCTGCTGCCCGCCAGGCCAGCCGAGCACGCAACTTTGGACCCGCCGCTATCCTCGCCCCTGCAGCACCATCTCGACCGAGCTGCTATCCGTCTGTACCGCCACCAGGTCGAGGCGATCCAGACGGTGCGTGGCGGCGGCAACGTGGTGTTGTCGACCCCGACGGCATCGGGCAAGACGCTGGCGTTCAACCTGCCGGTCTTTGAGCGGCTCGCCGCCGACCCAGAGGCGACTGCGCTGTACGTCTATCCGATGAAGGCGCTCGCCAACGACCAGCTCGCCACGCTGCGGGCGCTGGAGCGGGCCACTGGGCTGCGGTTCGGCGCCGCCGCCTACGACGGCGACACGCCGCAGAGCGTCAGACCGCGAATCCGCAACCAGTCGCGCCTGGTGGTCACCAACCCCTACGGGCTGCATTACTACCTGCCCCACCATCACCTGTGGGCCCGGTTCTTCTCCAACCTCGCCGTGGTGGTGATCGACGAGGCCCACTGGTACCGCGGCGTGTTCGGCTCCAACGTTGCGTTGGTGCTGCGGCGGCTGCGTCGCATCCTCGACCACTACGGCGCCGACCCGCAATTCATGCTCGCCTCCGGCACGATCGCCAACCCCGCCGAGCACGGCGAGCGGCTGGTCGGCATGTCGTGTGAGGTGATCGCCGCCGATGGTGCTGCGCATGGCCCCAAGCACTTCCTGGTCTGGGACACGGCCCGGCTGGCGGGCCGCTCCGCGCACCGCCAGGTCGCCGATCTGCTCGCCCTCCACGCCAAGCAGGGCTGCCAGACGATCTGCTTTACGGTGTCTCGGCAGATGGCCGAGCTGACCGCCCGCTGGGCCGCCGAGCAGGCCCCTGGCCGGCGTATCGTTCCCTACCGTGCCGGCTATCGCCCGGAGGACCGCCGTCGCATCGAGCAGGCCCTCAAGGAGGGCACGGTGGACGGGGTCGCCTCCACCAATGCGCTTGAGCTCGGCATCGACATTGGCGGGCTGGACGCCGCGATCCTGGCCAGCTATCCCGGCACGATGATGTCGACCTGGCAGCAGGCCGGCCGAGCTGGCCGTGGCAGCGGCACCGCGCTGGTCACCCTGGTCGCCTTCGAAGGGCCTCTCGACCAGTATCTCGCCCGCCATCCGCAGGAGTTGCTCAGCAAGCCCCATGAGCACGCGGTCGTCGATCTTGACAACCCCTACATTCTCAATGGCCATGTCCTGTGCGCTGCCGCCGAGCTCCCTGTCACCGACCGCGAGGAGGCATGCTTCGGTCCGAGACTTTCCGATGCGCTCGCCCACTGGGAGCAGAAGGGGCGCCTGACCAGGACTTCGGCCGGCTGGATCCACCATGGCCGGGGACGGCCTGTTGGCGAGGTGTCGCTGGATGCGATCGATGCCGGCCGTGTGGAGGTGCGCTGCGGCGACGGCAACGGTGACGCCAGCTCTGGCCGTGGCCGGCTGCTCGAGGTGCTGTCTGAGCGGCGCGCTTACGCCAGCGCCCACCCTGGCGCGATCCTGTACCACCAGGGCGACAGCTACCGCATCCTCAGCCTCGACCTTGCCCGTGGAGTCGCGACTGCCCGCCAGGTGGCGACCGAGGAGTACACCGAGCCGATCAACCAACCAAGCGTCACGGTGACCGCAGAACGCCGTCGGCGTCCGCTTGGTGGCAATGGCCGTGGCACCGGTAGCACCTTGTTCGTCGGCACGGTCGACGTCACCGACCAGTTCATCGGCTACCGCCGCAAGCACTACGACCGCGTCGTCCAGACCCACGACCTGGAGTTGCCGCCGGTCGAGTTCGCCACTGTTGGGGTCTGGTGCGCTGTCTCCAGCCGGATCCGTGACGCGGTCCGCGGCGCGGGCGGGGACTGGCTGGGCGGCTTGCACGCCGCCGAGCACACGATGATCCACCTGCTTCCGATGTTTGCGATGTGCGACAAGCGCGATGTCGGCGGCATGTCCACCGCCGCGCACCCGGACGTCGGCGGCGGCGCGGTGATCTTCATCTATGACGGCTACCCGGGCGGGATTGGCATCGCGGAGAAGGCCTTCGAGGTGTTCGAGCAGCTCGCCTCGGCAGCCTTCGAGATGGTCCGCGATTGTGCCTGCGAGGAGGGCTGCCCCTCGTGCGTTTACGACCGCCAGTGCGGCAACGACAACCAGTTCATGGACAAGCAGGCCGCGCTCCTGATCCTCGACCGCCTGACCCGCTGATCCCACAACAGGCGGTGCTCGCACAGCTCGTTATCCGGCTCGCGATCCTGCTCCCGTCGTTGGCCTACTTGGTGATCGGCGGGTTCCCGATGACCTCGTTGGAAGCTGACCCGCGCCGTCCGGGTCCGTCACAGGTGCTCGATCCACGCCAGGGCCTGTGGTTGCATATCGGGTTCTGAGGCGTCTCTGGCATAGACGAGCACGTTGGTGTCAACGAAGACCGGCACGGTCGTGGAGGTCTTCACGAGAGGGATAGTGGCCAGTGTCCTTGAGGGCGGTGGGGGTGCGGGCGAGGTAGCGCTGCATGGCGTCCTGGTAGGTGGTCTGGGCGCGCATGTGCTGGTGGAGGAGCTCACCGATGAGGCGGGAGACGCTCATGTCCCGATGGCCGGCTTCGATTCGGGCCCAGCGGGCGGTCTCTTCGTCGAGGGTGATGGTGATGTTCTTCATGCCACGATTCTCGTGTTACACGAGATTCGTGGCAAGGTGACGGGCGAGGAGGCCGGTGAGCCGCCGGTTCCCTGTGGCCTTGGGGTTCGCCAGCCAGATCGCCTCGATACGGGCGACCCAGCGGCGCAAGCGCAACCTCATGAAGCTGCTCGACACGGCCGGCTGGTAGTCGGCGCGATTCAGTGTCTCGACTCGTGAAGGACCTTGTCCGGGTCCCAGAGGGCTCGCCAGGCGGGAACCCGCGATGCACGGCGCACGTCAGTGTCTACAAGGCGATCGCACAGCTCAAGCTGCAGGCGGAGGTGGCGTGCAGGGTCCTTCTCACCATGGCCGTAGTCCAGCAACAGCGCCACGGGCTCCGAGGACGGGTCGAGCAGGAAGTCGCACGAATAGCCGGCCTCAACTTCCTGCCCGGACTCGTCTACGTGCTGCTGCTCCTCGCCATCGTGATCGCATTGCTCGGCATCGCGAACACGCTGTCGCTGGCGGTGTACGAGCGCCGTCGCGAGATCGGCCTGCTACGTGCCGTCGGTGAGACCCGTCGCCAGGTCCGCTCCATACTGCGCCTCGAATCGGTCATCGTGTCGAGCTTCGGGACGCTCGTGGGAGTCGTGGTCGGTGCGTTCATCGGCTGGTCGCTCTTCGAGGCCATCGCGCAACGCAACGCCACCTTCAGCGTGTCCGTTGTACAACTCATCCTCGTGGTCGTGATCCGCGCCTTCGCTGGCGTGCTCGCGGGCTGGCGACCCGCCCGCCGTGCGTCACGCGTCGCTATCCTCGACGCCATCGCCGTCCAATGACCACGCACACAGCGCGAGCAGCGCGCGTGACTCGTCCAGCGCACCATCGGCGGCGGTCTGCCCGTCGGTCGATCCGGGGAGGAACTGCAACGAAACGCATTCGAACCTTCCTGCTGTTCGAGGCCATCGCGTTCCTGGCTGCCGCGCTTGTGCACTCCGGGGTACTGCTCCATGGCTACCAGCACGAGCAGGCGCGCACCGCGGAGAGCGTGATTAGCCTCGCCTTGCTCGTCGGGTTGGTCCTGAGCTGGATTCGCCCGGAGCGGACTCGCGAAGCCGGCATCGTCGCGCAGGGATTCGCGCTGCTCGGGACACTCGTCGGTGTGTTCACCATCATCGTGGGTGTCGGTCCACAATCCGCGCCCGACATCATCTACCACGTCGTCATCCTGGCGGTGCTGGTCTGGGGCGTGGCCGTCGCGGTCCGAGCGCCTCGCCAGGATGCCCCGACCGAGGCAACGGCCACCGAGAAAGGTGTCGCGGCGCCCCGCGTGACCGCGGCGCTCTCGGGGGCACTCGCGCTGGGTGTCTTGGCACAAGCCACGTTCGCTGGCGGCTTCCTGAGTGGGCACCTGAGCTGGCTGACATGGCACGAGAATCTGGGCGATCTCCTCACACTGCTGCCCCTCGCGAGCCTCCTCGTCGGGCTGGCGACACGGCGTCACCAACGTGACACTACGAGCATGCTCCTCAGTCGCGTCGCACTTGTCGCAATGGTGTTCGCCCTCGTTGTCACCGGCTACGACGCCGGAACGAGTAGCGGGATTCTTGCCGTTCACATCCCCGTGGCCGTCGCGGTCGTTGGGCTCGTCGTCTACCAAACCGTGATCTCTACCCAAGCCCTCGCCACCCCGACGAGCGCACGAATCCGTGATCGGTCAGGCAGTCGATCTGGTGAGACGCGCAATGCACCTCACGGTGCGAACGCCACCGATTCGCAGTCGGCCCCAGCGCACCAAATCGAAGAGAGACCATGAGGCGTATGCGCGATGGGAGGCGACGAAGAACCAGTCGGCACGGTGTACGTCCAGGGATGACAAAGGTCGCGGTTGGGGGCCACCACCGCGAGCGCTGGCGGCCCGCCCGGACAACCCTCGTGATCCGGGTGGTGCTCGCCGACGACCAAGCGCTCGTCCGCGTGGGTTTCACGTCGATCCTCGACACCGAAGACGACATCGAAGTCGTCGCCGAAGCGAGCAACGGCGACGAAATGGGTCACTTGAGGAGCTCGTGGCTGAGTTCGCGCAGGGCCCAGCGCGCCTCCGCCAAGGCGGTGCGGCCGGCGTCGGTGATGGTGTAGCGGCGGACCCGCCGGCCTGCTTCCAGGTCGTCGTGGCCGCTGAGCAGGCCAGCGGCCTCCAGGCGGTGCAGCGTGGGGTACAGGGTCCCGGGGCTGATCCGGTAGCCGTGGCGGGCCAGCTCAGCCGCCATCCAGGCACCGTGGACGGGGTGCTCGGCGGCGTGGTGGAGCACGTGCAGCTGCACCGCCCCATGCAGAAACGACCTCATGGGCATAGCATATCGTATGCCGATATCGAGTTTCGTAATGAACGCCCAGCGCCACACCACGGAGGTGCGCATGCCCCAAACCACCACCACGGTCGGCGTCCGCTACATGATCGACGACGTCGCCGACGCCGTCGCGTTCTACACCACCCACCTCGGCTTCACCCTGCAGCAGGACGCCGCCCCGGCGTTCGCCACCGTCAGCCGTGACGGCGTGCGGCTGCTGCTCAGCGGCCCGACCAGCTCGGGCCGGCGGCCCATGCCCGACGGCACCCAACCCGTCCCCGGCGGCTGGAACCGAATCCACCTGCAGGTCGCCGACCTGGCCGCCGAGGTCGACCGGCTCCACGCCGCCGGCCTGAAGTTCCGCAACGACATCATCACCGGACCCGGCGGCTCGCAGATCCTGCTGGAGGATCCCTCCGGCAACCCCGTCGAACTATTCCAGCCCGCCCGGTGAGGATCCCACCGCTATCGTGGGACACCGGAAACCGGCCGGCACCACCCTCGCCGCAGCGCCTGCCACAGGACCAGGTCGTCGCCGCTGAAGGCCGGCTCGTGGCGCTCCTCGGGCCGGTGGGCGAGCAGGTGGCGGGCCTCGACGATCGCCCGCCGCAGCAGCGACCGGTGCCGATTGAGCAGCACCCTGCGGGCGAAGGCCGCCGGCCGGTCGTAGCCGCGCACCCGTGACCAAGCCGCGAATGTGCGGGCCCATCGCCTCCTGGGCCAGCTCCTCGGCCTCGCCCCAGTCGTCGGTCAGCAGGAACCCGACCCGCCGCAGCGACCAGAACTCGTCGGCGAAGAAGTCGAGGAACTCCCTGTCGTCGTCTGCCATCTCCCGCCCGATGTCCGTGCCCGGTCCATCTGGCCCAGCTACACGCGATGCCCCGGCCGGCGAGTTGCACCCATCGTCGGTGGTCGCGAGGCTAACTCGCCGAGAGCCGCAGGATCTGGGTTGCGCGCAGCAGCCGCAGTCCCGTCCGCGTCGGCACCGGGCGGCCGTAGCGGTCCGTCGCCTCGGCCTGCCGCCCGCGTGGGCGACGTGGACGGCTCCAGCGGTGTGATGGTTTCGCCAGGTCACCGAGGTGGCCATCCAGCCGTCACCCTAACTCCGGACGCGTAGATTGCGGCCAACGATCTACGCGGAGGCCGCGTTAACCGGTGAGGCGGAGGCGGTGGGCGACGGCGGCGGCCTCGCCACGGTTGGCCACGCCGAGCTTGGCCAGGATGTTGGAGACGTGCATGCTGGCGGTCTTGCCGCTGATGAACAGCGCCTCGGCGATCTGGCGGTTGGTGCGGCCATCGGCGACCAGCGCCAGCACCTCCCGCTCCCGCGGGGTGAGGCCCAGCTCGTCGGCCACCGTCGCCGGCTCCCGGGCTGGGCTGCCCGGCTGGCCCCTGCCCGGTGGGGGGGCCAGCTCGATCCGCGCGCGGCGGGCCAGCGCGTCGATCTCCGCGACCAGCAGCCGCGCGCCGAGCCCGCTGGCCAGCGTCCACGCCCTGGCCAGGGCCGCGCCGGCGGCGTCGCGGGGCGCCCCCGGGCTAGCAGCGCCTCGGCCTGCCGGAAGCGGGCGGCGGCCGCCGGCCATGGGTAGCTGAGCGCCTCCCACGCCTCGGCACTCCTCGCCCACTGTTCGGGGTCGCTTGGGCCGGTGACCCGCGACCATTCGGCCTGGACGGTCAGCAGGTTGGCCTCCACGGCCGGCGTCAGCGCCACGTCGGGCGTGGCGGTCGCCGCATGGGCCCGGTCGAGCAGGTCGGCCGCCCGCCGGCGGGCGGCCTGCTGCTCGGCGTCGGCGTGGCGGGCGCGGGCCTGCTCGGCGGCGGCCGCCTCCACCGCCATCGCGGTGCGGCACAGCTCGGTGATCCAGTAGGGCTCCTCGGCGGTGGCCAGGACCGCCAGCCCGTCGGCCACGGCGGCGCGCGCGTCCGGCAGGCGGCCGTCCCACATGGCGACCTCGGCCAGGCCCGCGTACACGGGGGTTGCGCTCTGCGGCTCCAGCGGCGCCGGGGCGTCGTGGAGGATCCGCCGGAAGTCGGCCTGCGCGCCGGCGAGGTCGCCGCGCCGCAGCCGCAGCGTCCCCCGGGCCCGCAGCGGGCCGTACCAGTGCGCGGGCGACTGAAGCTCCAGGTCCAGCAGCTCGGCCAGCCGCCGCTCGGCCTGGTCCAGGCGCCCAAGGCTCGACAGCGCGATAGCAGCGTCGGGCAGCAGCTTGGTGCCCATGCCGCCCAGCGCCCCGAACCGGCGTGCCAGGTCGACGCCGGCGAGGTAGACCTCCACCGCGTCGGCGGCGCGGCCGCCCCGCTCCAGGACGGTAGCGAGGTTGGCGTGTGCCCGGAGCAGGTCGTCGACGTTGCCGAGCTCCCTGGCGATCTGGCGGCCCCGCTCCAGGTCGGCGACGGCCTCCTCCAGGCGCCCGAGGACGCCCAGCGAGGTGCCCAGGGTCGTCAGCGCGTGGCCCTCCACGGCCCGGTCGCCGACCTGCCGGGCCACGGCGACCGCCTCCTCGCACCGGGCGCGCGCGTCGACATGGTGGGACGCCAGCATCAGCAGCTGGCCGTGCGCGGCCAGCGCGCGGGCCAGCTCCGCCGACGGCGGCTCCGCGGGGATGATGGCCACCGCCCGCTCGACGGCGGCCATCGCCTTGGGGCTGTCGTCGGCGACCCAGTGGTAGCGGGCCAGCCGCTCCAGCAGCGCCCCGGCCCGCAGCGGCTCGGTCGCGGCGTCGACCTCCTCGAGGGCCAGGCGTCCCAGCACGATCGCACGGTGGTACTGGCCGGCCAGGTTTGCGACCTCGGCGGCGCGGTGCAGCAGCCCCAGGCGGTCCAGCGGACTGCGGGCCGCCGCCTCGGGCGCCTGGTCCCACAGCTCCAACGCGCGCTCGTAGTGGCCGAGTGCCTCGGCCAGCGCGCAGGCCGACTCCGCGGCCTGCCCGGCCTGCACACTGGCCAGCAGCGCCCGACCCTGGTCGTGGGCGGCGTCCCAGTGGTAGGCGAGCTGGCCCCACTCCACAGCAGTGGCGCCGGCGCGCTGCTCGCCGCGGCGCTCCAGCGCGTGGGCGTAGGCGGCGTGCAGCGGGCCGCGCTGCACCGGCAGAAGGTCGTCGTAGACCGCCTCCTGCACCAGCGCGTGGCGGAACACGTAGGCGCCGCTGGCCTGGTCGACCGCCAGCACATGATGGGTGACCGCCTCGCGCAGCAGCCACACCAGCCGCTCGGCGTCCTGGCCGACCACCGCCGCCAGCAGCCCGTGGTCCACCCGCGTGCCGGCCACCGCCGCCGCCGCCAGCACCCGCTGCGCCGCCGCCGACAGCGCCTCCACCCGCGCCAGCACCAGCTCCCGCAGCGCCAACGGCAGCCTGCTGCCCGCCAGGTGGGCGGCCAGCAGCTCCTCGGCGAAAAACGGGTTGCCCTCCGAGCGCGCCAGGACCTCCCCCACCAGCGCCGGCGCGGCCGGCCCGTCGAGGATCCCGGCCAGCAGCTCGGCCAGCCCACGGCGGCCCAGCCGGCCCAGCTCCAGCCGCTCGGCACGGCCGCTGCGGTCCAGCTCCGCCAAAAACGGCCGCAGCGGATGGCGCCGGTGCAGCTCGTCGGAGCGGTAGGTCACCACCAGCGCCACGCCGCCGCGCAGGTTGCGGACCAGAAAGCCCAGCAGGTCACGGGTGGACCGGTCGGCCCAGTGCAGGTCCTCCACCACCACCAGCAGCGGGCCGCGCTCGGCAAGCCGGTGCAGCACCCCTAACAGCAGCTCAAACAGCCGCGTCGGCGCCAGCGGCGCCGCCGGCTGCTGCTCCCCGCCCCGCGGGCCGAGCTCCGGCACCAGCCGGCCAAGCTCCCCGCGAGCGGCGCCCAGCACTCCCTCCAGCTCCCCAGGACCCAACTTGCCGGCCAGCGGACGCAACGCCTCCACCATCGGCGCGTAGGCCAGCACCCCTTCCCCGACATCCAGGCAGCCACCGCTAAGCGCGACCGCGCCGAGCGCCTCGGCGTCGCGGAGCAGCTCGCCGACCAGCCGGGTCTTGCCGACACCGGCCTCGCCCGCCACCACCACCACGGCGGGCTGGCCGGCCGCCGCCCGGTCAAGCGCCGCCCGGAGCTGGGCGACCTCAGCGGCACGGCCGACCAGCACCGGACTGGAAACTCGCTGGGCCACGCCGCCGATCATCCCAGATCCCACCCCCCAGCTCACGCGGTAATCGGACGCGGCTGCCGAAACAGCCACCGGACCCGCCACCTGCCGCGGCGGCGGGGGGCCCGTCCTGGCCCGGTCCGCAACCCGCGGAGCAGGCGCTGCTTGGCGGCCTGCCGGGCAGCTCGGCGATGTGCTGCGCAGCGAGCTGCTGAGTTAACACCGGATGCATCTCATCCTCCTCGAGTGGCGCCGTGCCGTTCTCTCGGAGACGAGCACCCGGCTAAGACCCCACCCCGCACATGGGGAGGACGAGGTATTGTCGCCCAGGTCAGCGCCTCATTCCGGCGCGAACCCTGCTCATCAGCCGCAGCGGCGGGTCAGGAGACCTCCAGGGTGCTTTCTGGGGCAGGCGAGCCCTGGGCAGCCTTCCTCCGGGCTACGTCGACCGCGTGCTCGCGCCGATCTTTGGAGGTTCTGGTGAGGCAGCCGGACCTCCGCGCGTGCTCGACGTCGATGATGGCTGGTGCTCTTGGCATTTGGGGGCATGCTGGTGTGATGCGGATCCATCTCGATACCGACCTCGACGGCGACCCTGATGACGCGTGCGCCCTGGCCATGCTCCTGGGCTGGCCTGGCGTGGAGCTCGTCGGCATCACCACCACCATCGACCCGGGCGGCCGCAGAGCCGGCTGCGTCGGACACCCGGATACCGCATTGGTTCGGCGCTGCCGGTGCCGAACCGGTCGAGTTCCTCAGCCTGTTCGGCAGGCAGGGCGAACGCGCACACATTCGCGCCCGCCCCAAGTCATGAGCCCCCCGGCCCTTTGGGGGCTTCTCACCGATCTGGCATTTCCTGGATGAGGGCGCCGACGGCGGGTTGGTCGAGGGCGTCCAGGAGTGCGGCTCCGCGTCTGACCGCCGCCCGGGTCCACGCAAACACCGCCTGGACCTCAGGATCAGCCAAGCGGTCGGGCGCCTTCACGTCCACGACCGTCACCCCGCCGTCGGCGTCCACCAGCAGAATGCCGGGCACGTGCCGCCGGGTCCGGCCGCCGTCTGAGCCGACCAGCCGAAACGGCTGGGTGGCCATGCCGACCACCTCCACGGCGAAGTCCGCCAGCATGATCCGCGCCGGCTCCAGCCGGCTCCCATAGGCCAGCAGCCGTCCCATCGTCGCCGCCCAGTACCTACCCCGAATAGTGCTGCTGGCCCTTGTGCCAGCGAAACTCCCGCACCGGCAGCCCAGCGACCAACTCGTCGACAAGGAGGCGGACGCACTCGACCGCTCGCGCCCTCCACCACCCGAGGGTGGCCAACCGTTGTTTCTGCGCTGGAAGCTGCTTCCGCTATCCCGTTATCCCGTGGATTCCTGCCAGCCCGATGGTCATCATGGCCGATGAGCGACCTCTTCAAGCCCGCGCCCGCAAGCGATCCCTGGTGGCATAAACGCCGTTGTCGGTGGACCCTTCGAGGACGACCTTGCGCTCGCGAGCGGTTCCCAGGAGGCTGCTGAACTTCTGGTTGAGCACTGGAAGACCGATGGCAACGACCTGCGCTACGTCCCGATCGTCTACCTTCACCGACACGCGCTGGAATTTGTCCTGAAGGAGCTGATTCGCAAGGCTTCGGCGTGCCTACGGACCGACGGTGCCACGGACCCGGACCTCGCCCCATCCGAGATAGAGAAGGCCCTCGCGTCACCGCGCTCCCTCGGGCACGTCCCCGGAAAGTTGGTAGCCAAGTTGGAGCCGATGCTCATCCGCCTACAGCTTGAGAAGCTACCCAAGGAGACCCTGGAGGTTCTCCGTTCCCTCAGCCCAGCGGGCCCTGACGCGGATTGTTCAGGCAGGACCGCCGATTGTTCCCGCAGTGTTCAAGCAGGGCCGACATTGTTCAGAAGAACCTGGACCCTGCACCTTGAGGCACATGTTGGAGGTCCCGCCAGCACGGACGTCGAACTGGTGGTGAAAGGCGACGACCAGCTCGGGCCACTCCCGCAGGAGCATACGGGTATTGCGGTCGTGGCCTGCCTGACGCGAGGTGGTCGGCCGACGGCGCTGCTCGGCGGCCCAGTCGACCGGGTAGCAGCAATGCCGGCCGGGCCCGAGCCGGTGGCGAATACACCAGCGGTGGTCGGCGAGGTCCGCGCCTCTGGCGCGGACCTCGCCGACCTGCTGCCCGACCTGCTCGCGGGGCACACCACCATGCCGGAGCGCTGCTGGTTTGGGGTCTGGGATGGCTTTGGCGCCAGCGTGATCCCCGACGCCGCGGCCCCGCATTCCACATCCCAAACCGGCGGATGTGGCTGCTGGCCGGGCCAATCGGTGCGATCCGCACCTCGTTGTGCCATGCGCCGAGGTTCCAGACGGCCAACCTGTGGTGGCCAGACGACCGGGCCTGGTGCGTGGCCACCGAGATCGACTTCATGAGCACCTACGTCGGCGGCAGCCGCCGCTGCGTCCAGGCGCTGGTTGACCATCGGGGGCTGGAGGCCATGCTGGTCGAGCCCGGCGACGGTATCACCTGGGCGAGCGACCTCCCTGAACCCGTCCCCGACCTAGCGGGAGTTTCCGGCCTTGGTTGATCGTTGAGGCTGTTTCTGCTGGTAGGACGGTGTGGGCGGGTGGGGTTGGTGTATTACCCACCTCGCCGGTGTGGGCGTGGTCAGCGGGTCGGTGCGTAGCGGTGGATGTCGA